>Ga0307991_1003216_pt1 | contig 10668 bp, 8 predicted proteins | sample EllFjometagen131_FD_203146 | JGI IMG/M metagenome (GOLD analysis project Ga0307991, IMG submission 203146) | Marine microbial communities from Ellis Fjord, Antarctic Ocean - #131 | ecosystem: Environmental > Aquatic > Marine > Unclassified | place: Southern Ocean | collected 2014-10-08 | reverse complement strand
TCGGAATTAACAGTTACACAATCCCCGGTATCAGGGACATCGATTTCGGGAGCTGAGAATACAGTCACATTAACTGTAACTGATGATTCAGGAAACAGTTCAGAAGTGAGTTTTAATGTAGCTGTTGAGGATAATACAGCACCCTCGGTTAGTTGTCATGTTGATCAGGTTGTTTCTGCAGATGAAACAAATACATATATAGTTACCGGAAGTGAATTTGATCCGGTTTCAATTGATGATAATTGTGGAATTGCTTTGATGCTAAACAATTATAACAATTCTTCCACCTTAGAAAGTGCGGTCCTTCCAACAGGTGTTACAACAATCATTTGGACAGTTACTGATTTATCTGAAAATCAAACCGATTGCAGTTTTCAGGTAACAGTAAACAGCACTGTTGGAATTGAAGGTCTGGAGGAGAACGGATTGCTAATTTATCCGAACCCAACAAATGATAAACTAAACCTTGTATTTGGTACTTCTAAAATCAGGAAAATAAAAATTTCGGATTTATCAGGTAAAGTGTTAATATTCAAAACGATAAATAATTTCAATGAGACTGTTGATTTATCTGCTTTCGAAAGGGGTATTTATCTTCTTTCCATTTTTGAGGATCAAAAAGTATACACAACAAAGATTGTAAATGAGTAAAAATTAAAAAAAATGAAAAAGCTATTATTTCTTCTCTTAATTTCTTGCCAGATTTCATATGCGCAGAAATACGATCCCAGAGCTGATCAATTCAATTATGTTCCAAACGAAGTTTTGGTAAAATTTGCTGATAATGTTCAGGTTTCTAAAGATGCTTCCTCATTGAAGTCAACGGGCATTATTAATTTTGACAATATTTTAAAATCAGCTGATATTGTCAAGTTAGAGAAACTTTTTCCACAGGAGAAGACGCTAAAAGCTGTTAGGGTGGTAAAGGATCCTCACGGAAGGGATATGGTTATTCCAAGCTTGCATAATATTTATAAGTTAACTCTACCAGCTTTAAAATCTGGTAGCAACGAACCTATAAATGTCCAGGAATATATAGAACAGCTTCAGGCTCTCCCTGAAGTGGGATATGCCGAACCTAACTATTACTACTCTGTTAATGACTTTACTATTGATTCTGATATTATAACAAGCGATGAGGTTGGTAAAAGAACTAAAGCCAATGCAGATTATACACCCCCCAACGATCCATTATACAGCCAACAAACAAATATTACAGCAACCAAAATTGACAAAGTTTGGGAAAAGTATACAACTGGAGATGGTAGCCAGATAATAGGTATTTTAGATACGGGTTCCGATTATGAACATCCTGACTTAAAAGATAATATTTGGATAAATGAAGCTGAATTAAATGGCGTTGAAGGTTTTGATGATGATGCCAACGGCTATATAGACGATATAAGAGGTTGGGATTTTATCAACCTAGATAATGCACCATTAGACGATAATATGCACGGAACACACGTAGCAGGTATAGCAGGTGCTGTTGGTGGTAATGGTATTGGCATTGCGGGCGCTGCATGGAATGTAAAGCTAATGCCGATAAAAGTATTTCAAAGTAATGGGGTTGGTAATGCCTCTACCATTGCAGAAGGTATTATTTATGCCTCTGAAAACGGGGCTACTATACTAAATATGAGCTTTGGGAGCTATGCCGAATCCATTACAATGAGGCTTGCTCTTGAAAACGCATATGCAACAAGTGTATTAGTATCTTCAGCTGGAAATGATGCATTATGTATTGGACCAGTTAAGTGTCCCGATCTTCGTTGGGGCTATCCGTCCTATCCTGGTTCTTATAGCTTTGTAATTGGTGTGGAAGACTTTCCAAGACCGCCTTTTGGCTATACAAATTTTGACCAGGACGGCTCTGTCTTTTCGGGGTATTCCAATTTATTAAACTATGAGGTTAAAGCAGATGGAAATGGAATTATTAGCACTGTGCCAAATGGAGGCTATAGAACTTTAACTGGAACTTCTATGGCAAGCCCTTTGGTTGCGGGTGGTATTGCATTATACTTACAGCAAAAACCAGACGATAATAAAGAATTACTATTTGGAAATTTGATTAACACCGCATCTTCCTATGTTGATTTTGAGAAGGCGATAGAAGTAGTGCCAACACCTGTTTTAAATATTATTGGTTATCAAATAGCTGATACTTTAGCAGATGGTGACCGGGATTGGAAAGCAGATGCAGGAGAAACAATTTTATTAAATGTTGAAGTGCGTAATACTTGGGCACAGACTGACAGTGTTTTTGTTGGGGTTAAATTTCAGGAGTTTGAAGATATTTCTACAGCATTAATCGAAAACGGAGATGCCTTAATTGGAACAATTGGGGAGTATGCCACACTAACCAATTCTAAAAATCAATTACGAATTAAAATTCAACCAAATGTTATACATGATCGTAATATCCAATTTGTTCTAGAAGCTTGGAAAGGGCTTAAAAAAGAATATTTGGCAAAGCAAAATATTACCATTCGGGTAGAAAATGGTACAGAGTTAAAGGGTGTTTTGGAAGATACATTGCGATTGACTCCTGATAAATTTTGGTTGGTCAGCAATAGTTTTAAAATTGCACAAAATGGAGTTTTGATTTTAGGTCCTGGGACGCATTTAAAAATTGAAAAAACAGTGACGCTTGAAGGTAGTATAATTGGTAATGGAGAATCAAATAATCAAGTAATAATAGAGGGTCCTTTTGGTTTTTATGGTCCAGGGAAAATGCTGTTTAAGCATGCCAACTTTACAAATTTTAATTTTGGAGGATTTAGCTATTATTCAAGTATTCTTGGTTGGGGTAGTGGAAATTTTTCGTTTTGTTCTTTTAATAATATATTGGGCAATGTTACACTACCCAATAATGGTGGTGGGATGACTTTTTCCGATTGTTCTTTTTTTGAAATTTCTGAATGGAAATTGGGAGGCGGTAAAATTAACAATTCTAATTTTTATGATTTGAAATGCTCTAGTAACTTTGAGCCTTTTTCTTCAGTTAACGTTTCGAAATATTGTAATTTTTCTAAAATTGATTACAAAAAGCCTTTTCTTAATAAATGGCAAATGTTACCTATGCCGGGTGAACCTGTTGTTGATTATTATGATTATAACAATGTATTAGGTAATTTTAAATACCTTTTAGCGCCGGAAGGAAATTCCATTACTGCTTACGAAACATACTGGGGAACGGTTGATGAATTAAAAATTAAAAATAAAATATATGATTTTTGGGAAGATTCAAAATTAGCTATAGTTAAATTTTCTCCTTTCCTTCAAAAACCGTCGAATTTGGCACATGCATGTGTTTGGAAAGTTGTTGTCAATGGTAAAGATGCGCAAGATGAATTTAAGGAAATGGATCCTTTGGGTGTTGGTACCCATAAATTTGAGGTTTATTTTAATCGGCCAATGGATACCCTATTTGTACCATCAGTTACCATGGGCGTGAGAGAACCTTATAATCAAGTCTTTATAAATGAAAACGGGAGTTGGAGTACAGATTCATTGATTTACTCGGTTTATAAGAATATTACACTCACAACCAATAATGGATTAAATAGAATAAAAGTAGTTAATGGTAAAGATACCGAAGGATTTGATTTAGTACCAGAATCGGAACGCTTTAATGTGAATGTTCAAAGTGCAGGCTCTGCTTCGGCCGGTTTTATGGCTACTCCAGGTTTGGGAATGATTGCTTTGGATTGGGAAGTGCCTGATGAAACTTTATTGGCAGATGTATTGGGTTATAATATGTATCGTTTTCAAGCTATTACAGACAGTACTTTCTCAGATACTACAAAGCTAAATACCGTTTTAATAAACGATGCTCAATTTGTAGACTATAATGTGGAAGAAGCTAAGCGGTACTATTATCAATACAAAATTCTTCGTACCAGTTTTGACGAAACTGATTTTTCAAAAACGGTTGCAGCTTCTCCTCTTACATCTAAGCTTGGGGATAGCAATGGGGACTTTAGCGTAGATGTAATGGATTTAGTTCAGAGTGTTGATTATATTCTGGGTAACAATCCTACACCCTTTATTTTTAAAGCAGCAGATGTGAATGCAGATACCTATATTAATGTATTGGATATAGTAGGTACGGTAGATATCATATTACATCCTACAACCAAAAGAATAGCTACCTCCAATCAGGCAATTCAATACATTTCAAACTTTCCAATAGGAGAAGCACTTTTCTATTGGGAAGGTAATGATTTATATGTGGAATCCAAAGAGTCGATCGCAGGTCTTCAACTTGCTTTTGAAAAGGATTTTGGCTATACGCTTTCAGAAGCACTTCCTAAATTTGAGTGGCTGAATTATACACAAGACGAACAAAAAATACTGATGATGTATAGTTTTACAGGATTAAAAATTGTTCCAGGTAAAACAAAATTACTCTCCAGAACTTCTGAAGAAGCAACGCTTGATATAAGCAGAGCTGCAGTTGGAACACCAGAAGGGCTTAAACTCACTCCTATTTTTAAAGATAGTGGAGAGCTACTCGGTATAGACGCACCTATGCAAACGGATCAGGCAGAGCTCATCAAGTTGTCCCCTAATCCTTCCAATGGTATGTTTAATCTTCAATACTATATTCCTGAGCAAATGGACAAAGTGCTTATTCAGATTTATAGTTTAAAAGGAGAACAACTTTGGGTTGGTGATGCCTTTAAAAATACACAAGGCCAGGCCACAGCTACATTAAATCTTGGTCATCTAAAAGATGGAATTTACTTAATGGTAATGGATGTGCTTAGAAGCGGGGAAATAAAAAAACGTGAAGTGAAGAAAATAATTATAAGCAAGAACTAATGAAACGATCCCTAACATTAATCGTGGGGTTCTTGCTTATTTTTGTACAACAAAACTTAGCACAGAACACCCTCAGTATCGCTTCTAGCGAAGTAGGTAATAAAACAGATTTTGAACTAATTGTATCCTTGGAAAATGTTGATGCAATTGCGGCACTTCAATTTGATCTTAACTTTAATAAAGATGCACTGAGCTTGCAGACAGGACATTCTCTAAGTGATCGTGGAGCTGACCATTTGTTAACTGTAAGCGCACCAACTCCTGGAATTGCTAGGGTAGTAATCTATTCACCCAATAATAACACAATAAGTGGAAACAGTGGTGAGTTAGTACATCTAAAATTTAATGCATTAACTCTTCCTGGTGATTTTACAATAGGCATTTCTGAAATAATTGCATCGTCTGCTTCATCATCAGTTTTATCAGTTACAGGGGAATCTGGAACGATCAAAATATTAGGCCCTCAATTGGATATACAAGTTTCAGATATAGACTTTGGTCGAATTCCACTATTAACAAGCCCAACACGAAATCTTAGTGTAAGTAATCTCGGGAATCAAGACCTAGAGCTTACAGGAGCATCTTATATCGACCCTTTCGAAATACAAGAAACCTTTCCCATTACAATCAATGCCAATTCTTCGAAGAATTTAACGCTTGCGATAAATACTTCAGCAAAGGGGCTATCAAATTTGGATTTAAGTTTTCAAAATAATGATCCAGATCCTCTAAGGAAAATAAAGAAGGTCACTTTAAAGGCCGATATCTTTGCCGTCAATGAAATAAAGATTGGAAGCGGGACAGGTGAAATAAATACGGAAGTAGAGATACCTGTTGTTATTGAGAATATGGAGGCTTTTTCGGGCTTTCAGTTCGATGTAGTTCTGCCTGAAGGAATAAATTATGTTGCCAATTCTATTGTTTCAACATCGCGAATTGATGGTCATTCTATTGTAGCCTCAATTGTAGATGGAAATAAATTAAGAATACTAGGCTTTTCGGGAGACAATAAAGAATTTATTGGAAACAGTGGAGAAGTCTTTAGTTTTAAATTGAAGCCCACTATTTCTTCTGGAACCTATACATTGGCTATACAGTCGGCTATTCTATCTTTTCCAGGACAAGGGAATATTCTTTCGCAAGCGTACAATGGTTCCATTAAGATAAAGGCTCCTAGCTACCATATGAACCCAAGCGCCATTTCTTATGGTAATGTACCTGTGACGGAAACTCGCTCAACTTCAATTCGAATAAGCAACAATGGAGATGCTTTACTCAAAATTAATGAGCTTGTTTATGACGCTACAGTGCTAAGCTTTGATATTACTTTGCCTTTGGAAATTACACCAGGGAATTATCAAGATATCAATATGACTTATAATCCGGGCCTTGTTGGAGAGTTTGCAAAATCTGTTTCTTTTCGGCACAATGGATCAGCTGGACAAAACTTATTAAATGTAACGGCAACTAACTTTTCCCCAAACTTTGTGATGATTAATAATCAGGAAGTCTATAGAAATACAAGTAATAACATTGCTGTACTGCTAAAGAACAACGATGATGTTTATGGGCTTCAGTTCGATGTTGCTTTACCTGCTGGCTTTACATTAGAAACAAGTTCCATATCCATCACAGAAAGAACTACTGATTATAGTCTAACTGCTTCATTGGTGAGTGGGAGTACTTACCGTATTCTATTGTATTCGCCTAGCAATTCTGCATTAGAGCAAGGAGATCAATCAATCATCAGTTTACCAATTAATGTTAACGAGAATGTGCCTTACGCAAGTTATGCTCTAGACCTTTCGAATGTCATAATAAGTAATATTGAAAGTGAAAATATAGCAAGTATTGTCCTCGAGCAGGGAGAGATTAATGTGGTTTCCGGTGTGGGTTTTAATGAAATTGAATTATCAGATGAGATATTGGTCTACCCAAATCCAACTTCCGGTTTGATTAACATTACTATCCCAGGCGTAGAAACAAATATGCTTTTAAAGGTGAGTAATCTATTCGGAAAAGTCATTCTTCAGCAAAAAATAGATATGCTTGCAGATCGAAGATTCATGATTGACATTAGTGTTTTTCCGGCAAACATATATCTGTTAAGTATTGAAGGAATATCGACGAATCGAGCATTTAAAATTTTGAAGCTATAAATATCTTCAAGAAGTTGGGGAGTAGCTTATTTGTTCAACTCACCCGCAATATGCTCTCATATCCATTGAACTGTCAAGATGGTTGGTATTCCTCAACGTCTCTGTTTTTTACGGAGTTTAGCAGGCTTTCTATGCTATAGAGGTCGTCAAATATAATAATAAGAGGCCAAGATGCATACATCTCGAGAGTATGTTACGGCTTGTCTAATAGCGAGATAGTACTACAAGCGAAGTCGATCAGAACAGAACACAATCCCCTTAACACCTACGGTGTTATTAAAGGAGTGTTATGTCGCCTCCGTTGGCGGCGAGCCGATCTTTCACACTTGCGTAAGCAAGCGAATTGAATTCGCAAGCTTTCGCAAGTGTGAAAGGATGTATGTGAGTCAAGCTATTAGATATTAATAAAGTGTTGTAACTGGTTAACTGGTTAGCAGTAATTGAAACTTCAATTGCTGATGATCAGGTAGACAGTAAAAGGAAGACTCTTTTTTGCACGCTTATTGCTCACTCGTTCGCAAACGCTCGGAGGCGACTGATAAGTCGCAACCCGCCCTTCTCCCCCCTTGATTGTTAAAATTTTAAATGCTCGAGGACGTTTATACTAACTGGGCATATCTGCAAACAATCAAAGGGCATCTGCTAGTGAACTATCCTGAAGTCTTATTTTACCTGATCCAACAACCTTGAAAAACGAGTTGAAGTTTGGCACCTGTTTTAGTCTCATATGTGCTGTGTTCGAGTCATAGATCTGTGATGATCTATTTATGTCAGTCTAGTATTTAGTATCTAGTACAAACTAAGTCAAATATAATAAATATTACAACTAAAACCAAACAATTTCGAGATTAAATATGATTATATTTATGTAAAATCACACCGTTTAATATATTGAATAACAATTTGATACAAAATACACGTTGATTAAAAAGCTAGTGCAGCTGACTCAACTGTAATAGGACCTAAATGGGGATTCTAAAAAAGTCATATTTTAGTAACTCGCTCCTTAAAGTGCTCGTTTTAAAGAATATGATTACCGTAACTTATATCACTATGTTTTTGAGAGAATTGTAATAGGATAATATTTGGAACTACCCTATTACACTTCTGTCAACTTTAATGGCAATAATACGTGCTTTATTTTATAAACCTGTAACACTCCGACTACAGACACATTGCTGGGGTGTTTACAAAAAAGCTAAGAGCAAGACCTAATCAACGCCAACACAATCAGCAATGGCACTACAACTTGTAGTATCACCATAAAGATACCAAAGCCAGCCGCAGCTCCAGCTGCAGCCCCTTCTGAGGCATCTTTATCTCCACCCTTTCCTGCTCCATATACAAAGCCAATGATGGCTCCAATTACAATTAGAATTATCAACCATACAATCATAATTTCAAATATTTAGTTTATTCCTATTCTTATGGCTAATAGGATTCGCCCCGTTTTAAATGGTTTCTGGACTCCACAAATAGTTTTTTAATAAGATTCACAGCCTGGCTCACATTGCACCTTCATCATTAAAGGAGTAGAAAGAACTGTCTGTAATGATGAGGTGATCTAACACACTTATATCAAGCGCTTTACCTGCATTTTTGATTTTCTTTGTCAAGTCAATATCCTGTTGACTGGGCTTCAAATTCCCGGAAGGGTGATTATGTGATAGGATAATACCTGAAGCGTTTGCTTTCAATGCTGCTTGAAAGATAACTTTAGGATCGGCGGTCGTGCCGGACATGCCACCTTTGCTAATGATAGTAACTCCTAAGACTTTATTCGCTCTGTTTAGAAGAATAATCTTAAAGCTTTCAACATAAGAAACATCCTCCCAATTTTCACTAATGAGCTCATAAGCATCTCTTGAGGAAGAAATCTGGGGAAGATCATTCATTTTGAATTTTGGGTTATATGTTATAGCGATTTCTGAAATGTTCATCATAAGTAATTGCCCATGCCTTTGGGACTTTTTTTAAGCTTCTGGCTCGCCTGTTAGATTATTTAGAGATTTTGTTGTTGCTTGATATTTTGTAGCCACATTCCGGCAAATGATGCGTGATCTGACTGCAAAGTCTTGTTGATCCTCCAGACTCCAATAGAGTCCATATAAACGCCTTCCTGAAAGCCGTATTGATCTTGATAGGAAAAGGCCCAAATAGTGCTTGTATCGGCTCTATTTAAACCAAAAGTCATGTCAGGATCTGGAACCAAATCCCCATTTTGTTTGAAGTAATGTGTTAGACTGTAGATATCCACTTTAATAGAACCAAAGGAAACATTTGTAGACAGTCGCTCGATACTCACAGGCATAAATGAACCCTCCGAATTATCAAGCTTTAGATGATCTTCACCATTCATTTTACCCAATAGAGTATTGAAAACCTTAGCGGCCTTTTGATTGATTTTTTTCATATAAATAGATTAAGTGATACGGTTGAAGCTGGCCTCGTATCATTCAGCATGAAATTTATTGTAAGACAAGCACTTTTGAAGGCTCACGATCAATATCAACCGAACCCCACAAAGCTCTAATAGCCTCCATAGAGTGCTGCTTCCCACTCATCTTGATATAGTTAGATGAATGCCAATACCAAACAGCCTTGTTCCGGCTAAACTTAAAAGCAAGCTCTTTCAACTTTTCTTTGAGAGGATAAGTATTACCACTTATCCAAATCCATCCCCCGATGACTTCAACATTGATATGATCAAAATGAATTACCTCATTGATCTTGATTTGCAACTCTTCGGAGACTTCTGTCTCATAGACTTTGCGTAAATTGGAGAAGTCGGAATTTCCATTGATCAGCAGCTTGGAATACTGTTCGTATTCAGCATTAATCTCCTGCATGATTTTATTATCGCCGCCTTTATCTGGGTGGTTCTTCAGTGCAAGTTGATAATAGAGTTTACGGAGGCCAGATAAGTCTTTAATACTTTTAAAATAGGTCATAATAAACGTTTTTAAGGTTACTGTTTTCTTTAAATTAAGAAAGCCCTCACTGGCGCTTTAAAACGTCTGAGAGGGCTGTTAGAACTGCTAGAGTGCAGCATAAAATTCACCGATTTATACAATCGGAAACAAGCCCACAAGAGAGCTTGTTCTCAATAATTAGCAAATAGATTTTTGCTGGAATAAGTAGCGATAATTTCGTCTGCACTCATCATTTCCCAAGAATCAGGGAAATCTTTCTGAAGGTCTTCCAAACTAATGTAAATAGTTTGTGCCTGACCTTTGCTATTGATTATCCTCACACTAAACATAGTATAAGTGATTAGTTTTCAGTCTTTTCAGGCTTTTTGTGCTCTACAATAACGTGAGTATGACCCCACTCAGATACTTTCTGACGAGGAAGCAAGTCAAGAGTTAGGAATTCTTCACCTTTTTTACTTTTCCATCTTGGGATTGTTTGTAGGTCTTCCCAACGCATGGCAAGTTGAATCTTATTTCCTTGTGTTTTACCATTACCTACGAAGTTTACATCGTTTTCCATAATTGATCTGTTTTTGAGTTAGTAAATTAATTAGACGCACATTTATACGATTGTATATCAATAGATTAAAGTGCTATTCACTGCTTTTTCAGAGGGTAAGGACTACTATCTTATTGTTAGTAATACGTATTGAAGGAAAAGGGTAAGGATTACATCTATAATGAGCTTTCGGTCTCAAAAATATTTCCTT
>Ga0307991_1003214_pt1 | contig 10673 bp, 8 predicted proteins | sample EllFjometagen131_FD_203146 | JGI IMG/M metagenome (GOLD analysis project Ga0307991, IMG submission 203146) | Marine microbial communities from Ellis Fjord, Antarctic Ocean - #131 | ecosystem: Environmental > Aquatic > Marine > Unclassified | place: Southern Ocean | collected 2014-10-08 | reverse complement strand
TAGTCTTCAATTTCAATTGTCATAGTAATAGCTTTTACAGGCACATCACCACGACCAGTTTGTACTACTGCAATTTTGTCAACCACATCCATACCCATAATTACTTCGCCAAATATTGTATATGCACCATCTAGATGTGGTGTGCCATTTGGATTTTGCACAATATAAAACTGACATCCAGATGATCTCATTTCAGGGTTCGAAGGACCGCCAATACGTGCAGCTGCCAATACGCCTTTTTTATGTGAATGATTTGGTAGTATTTCAGCTTCAACTGTATAACCAGGGTCAACTACACCATCTTTATTGTGACCACCTTGAATCATAAAATTATTTATAACTCTGTGGAAAGGTGAGCCATCATACCATCCTTCGTTTACAAGTTTAATAAAGTTGTCACGATGTAAAGGGGTGTCATTATATAATTTAATAGTTATATCGCCCATTGTTGTGTGCATAACAGCAATAGTTTCAGGCTTTTCTGTTTGCGCTACTAGTTGGATACTTAAAATTAATCCTAGTATTAAAAGCAAATTTTTCATATTATTCAATTTTTTTAAATGATTGGCAAAAATAATAAAAATGAGCCTCTATGTCGATTATAGTGGGTAGTTTTATAAGCAAATTACAAATTACAATAAATCAAATTACAAATAATAACCAATAATCAATAATTAAAACTACATAAAGAATTAAAGCATAATTATTTTATTGTCAACTTTACTATCTGTAATACAGCTTGTTGCAACAAAACATTTGTGTAATTTGGACATTGGGTTTTGGAATTTGTTTGCTATTTGCTTTATTGCTATTTGGAATTTGCTAACATCCATTCATTTACAGTATCTTTGCAAACTTTTTAAAAATAAATATGACATTCAAAGAATTAAATATTATAGAACCCATACTTAAATCGTTAAGTGCTGAGGGTTATACTAATCCAACTCCAATACAAGCGCAGGCTATTCCCATATTAATGCGCCGAAAGGATTTACTCGGTTGTGCACAAACAGGTACTGGAAAAACCGCTGCTTTTGCAATTCCAATTCTTCAACACCTTTATCTCGACAAACAAAAAAATATTGGTAAACGTAAAATAAAAGTGTTGGTTGTTACTCCTACAAGGGAGCTTGCGCTACAAATTGGCGAGAGTTTTACTACCTATGGTAGGTTTACCGGACTAAAAAATACAGTTGTTTTTGGTGGTGTTAAACAAGGTGCTCAAACCGATGCTTTACGCCAAGGTGTTGATATACTTGTTGCAACTCCCGGTCGACTACTCGATTTAATGAATCAGGGATTTATATCATTAAAAAACATTGAATATTTTGTGTTGGATGAAGCTGATCATATGCTTGACATGGGTTTTATACACGATATTCGTAAAATTATTACCAAATTACCCGAAAAACGACAGTCGTTATTCTTTTCGGCAACCATGCCACATGCAATAATGTCGCTATCAAGAAATATACTAGGCACACCTGAAAGAGTAACCATAGAACCTGAACAAACAACAGCCGAGAAAGTTGAGCAATCGGTTTATTTTGTTATTAAGAAAGATAAAACGAATTTGTTAATTCACATCTTAAAAACAGAGCCAGTAGGTTCAGTTTTGGTTTTTTCACGAACAAAACATGGAGCAAATAAGATTGTGAAAATGTTGCTAAAGGCTGATATATCTGCAGTTGCCATACATGGAAATAAATCGCAGGGGGCACGTGTGAAAGCACTGAATGATTTTAAGAATCGCACTATTAGTGTGCTTGTTGCCACCGATATTGCTGCTCGTGGTATAGATGTGGATGATCTTTCGCATGTTATTAATTTTGATTTACCAAACGTTCCTGAAACATATGTTCATCGAATTGGACGAACAGGCAGGGCAGGAGCTAGTGGGGTGGCAATATCATTTAGCGATGCAGAAGAAAGAGCATACTTGCGCGATATTCAAAAGCTTATAGGCCAAACAGTTCCCGTGGTTACTGACCATCCATTTGTAAGTGATGTTACAGAGGTTGAACCTAAAAGCACAAAAAAGCCTCAGCGAAGTAAACCAAAACCAGGTAACAAAAGAAATGAAAATAGGAATAAAGATTGGCAATATAGACGTAGACCTAATTCGAAAAAAAGAAACGACTAAATTTTATTTGAAGAAAAATCTGATATAATACTCTCAGCAATAATTAGATCCATTGAGTTGGATATTTTAAAATTCTCAATATTCCCATCAACTAAATTAATTTTTTCACCAAACGATTCAAGTACACTTGCTTCATCGGTAAAAGAAGGGTCGTAGTTTTGCTTATATGCCATTTTTATTAAAGAAGCATGAAAAGCTTGAGGGGTTTGTACAGCTCTGATATTGTTCCGATTAACCATCTTATTCGTTGATCCGTAAATTTCACGAACTGAATCATTTATTGCAACCGAAGGAATGGCATTACCCATTTTAAGTGCTGTTTTACAAACATTAGTTATTGTTTTTTGAGATGCAAAAGGTCGAACTGCATCATGTATTAACACAAGCGACTCTGTGGGGATATCCCTTAATCCATTTACAACAGAGTGAAAACGAGTAGGTCCACCTTCAACAATATTGTGAGCAATGTTGAAGTTAAATGAAGCACAAAGTTTTTGCCAATATTCAATATAATTTTTCTTGATGACAAGAGTAAACTCAATATCATCAAGAAATAGAAATGAATTAAAGGTATAAAATAAAACAGGTTTATTGTTTAGTAATAAAAACTGTTTGGGCAGTACATTGCCCATCCGTTTTCCATCACCAGCAGCAACTATTATTATGTGTTTCTTAAGCACATTATATTATTAGCATTGCATCACCATAAGTGAAGAACTTGTACTTCTTTTTAATAGCCTCCTTGTACACATCATTCAAAAAGTCGTAACCAATATATGCACTTACCATCATCATCATTGGCGACATAGGCAAATGGAAGTTTGTAATCATAGCATCAGCTGTCTTGAAATCGTACGGAGGATTAATAAAAGTGTTGGTCCAGCCTTTGTAAGGCTTAACATGCCCGGTAATAGAAACTGCTGTTTCAAGAGCCTTCATTGTAGTTGTGCCAATTGCCACTAACCGTTTTTTACCTTTTTTTGCACTATTTATAATGTCTGCATTTTCCTGATTAATAAACATTTCTTCTGAATCAACTTTGTGCTTGCTTAAATCTTCAACCTCAATTGCTCTGAAATTTCCAAGACCAGTATGAAGGGTTATTTCTGCAAATTTAACACCTACAATTTCCAACCGTTTCATTAATTCTCTCGAAAAATGTAAGCCCGCTGTTGGTGCTGCAATAGAACCTTCATGCTTGGCATAAATTGTTTGATAACGCAGTTCATCGTCTTCTTCTACAGGTCGCTGATGAATCTTTGGAAGCGGTGTTTCACCAATTGATTGCAATGTTTCTTTGAATTCATCATATGAACCATCAAAAAGAAACCTTAATGTTCTTCCTCGCGAAGTTGTGTTGTCAATTACTTCAGCAACTAGTGCTTCGTCATCACCAAAATAAAGTTTATTACCTATGCGTATTTTACGTGCCGGATCAACTAATACATCCCATAAACGACTTTCTCTATTTAATTCACGTAATAAAAACACTTCAATTTTGGCACCTGTTTTTTCCTTTTCACCATATAATCTAGCAGGGAAAACTCTGGTATTATTTAGTACAAATACATCATCTTCCGAAAAATAATCAAGAATATCTTTAAACTTCTTGTGTTCAATTGTTTTCTTTCTTCGGTTTATCACCATGAGTTTTGCTTCATCCCTATTTTTTTGTGGATGATCAGCAATTAATTCTCTTGGTAAATCAAATTTAAACTGTGATAATTTCATATGTTTATTATTTATATTTTGCTGTTTTTTTTAAGGGCGCAAAGATATACTTTTTAAGACCGTTTGTCAAGCTGGTTGTGTGCAAGTTGTTTAAAACCAACACTATAAATAGACAAAAAACTTTTTTGATGCATTTTTTGGGCTTTTGGTGGACTTGATTATTATTGGTTCACTCTTTGCAACAATTCATTAAAATTTTATAACATGCACATAATTAAACCCTTGCAAAACGCGCGCTAAAAAGACATTATACTGATAATCATTACTTTGCGATATGGAGCCTTGGCGGTAAATGAAAACTACACGAACTATTGACTTTAAAAAACATTCTAAATATATCTTAACTATCTTTGTAGCCTTTAAAAATAACTAGCAATGAGCAACAGTGATGTAAGAGTACGATTTGCGCCAAGCCCTACCGGCCCATTACATATTGGGGGAGTTAGAACGGCTTTGTACAATTATTTATTTGCCAAAAAAAATGGCGGAAAATTTATACTTAGAATTGAAGATACTGACCAAAAACGATTTGTACCCGGTGCTGAGCAATATATTATTGATGCTTTTGAGTGGTGTGGAATTGAATTTGACGAAGGTGTTACAAAGGGTGGTGATTATGGTCCGTATAAACAGTCGGAGAGAAAACAAATATATCGCCAATATGCAGATAAGCTTATTGAGAGTGGAGATGCTTATTATGCTTTTGATACTGCTGAAGAGTTAGATAAAGCTCGTGCTGATTATGAATCACAAAAGCGTACGTTTATTTATAACTCTGTTGAAAGAGTTAAATTACGTAATTCGTTAATCCTTGGTAAAGATGAGGTTAGTAAGCTTATTAACGATGGTAAGCAATATGTTATTAGGTTTAAAATGCCCGAAAATAAGATAGTTATCATGAACGATATGATTCGTGGTAAAGTTGAGGTTAATACCTCAGTACTTGATGATAAGGTGCTTTTTAAGTCAGATGGTATGCCAACTTACCATTTGGCTAATATTGTTGATGATCATTTGATGAAGATTAGCCATGTTATTCGTGGTGAAGAGTGGTTGCCATCGCTTCCATTGCACGTACTGCTTTATGATGCATTTGGTTGGGAACAACCTGAGTTTGCACATTTGCCGTTGCTGTTAAAACCTGATGGAAATGGAAAACTAAGTAAACGTGATGGAGATCGTTTGGGATTTCCTGTTTTTCCGTTGCGATGGACAGACCCAAAAACCGGGGGTATGTCAACAGGTTTTAGAGAAGATGGGTATTTTCCTGATGCAATGATAAATATACTTGCAATGTTGGGGTGGAACCCTGGTGACGATAAGGAAATTTTTTCGATGAAGGAGCTTGCTGAAGTATTTACGATTGATAGAGTGGGAAAAGCTGGGGCAAAATTTGATCCTGTAAAAGCTGCCTGGTTCAATCATCAATATTTGGTAAAAAAAGATAATGTAGAACTTGCCGAATTACTAATGCCCATAGCAATTGAAAATGGAGTATTGGTTGAAAATGAGCAGCTTGCTGAATCTGTTGGGCTGGTTAAAGATAGAGCTAGTTTTGTGGTGGAAATGTGGAATCAACTTGATTTCTTTTTTAAACGTCCCGATGAATATGATGCAAAAGCCGTAAAAAAAAGATGGAAAGTCGGTTCATATGATCAGATGGCAGAGTTAAAAGAGATCCTATATGGGATTGATAACTTTACATCTGAAAACACGGAGGCTGTAGTTAAACAATGGATTGATGATAAAGAGTATGGCATGGGTGTTGTTATGAATGCCTTTAGATTACTAATTGTTGGAGCATTAAAAGGCCCTCACCTTTTTGATATTTGTGCGCTAATTGGACAAGAGGAAACATTGGAGAGAATTGAACAGGGTTTGCACGAGATTGGAAGAAAGCGGTAGAGTTGAAAGTTAAGAGTTCTAGTTTTATTTTCCATTTTATAAACTTTCTAACTAGATAAACTAAATTAGATATGTCGATAATATCAATAGAAGGAATGGAGTTTTTTGCCTATCATGGTTGTTTTGAAGAAGAGCAATTGATAGGCACAAAATTTAATATAGATTTGTTTTTAACAGTAGATACGTCAAAGGCTGAGAGCACTGATAATTTGCATGATACTGTTAATTACCAAGAAGTTTTTCAGATTGTTAAAAGTGATATGCAAATTACATCAAAATTACTAGAACATGTGGGAAGGCGAATTTTAGATAGTGTTGCAGCAAAATTTTCACAGGTTGAAAAAGCTACTGTTAAAATAAGAAAACTTAATCCACCTTTAGGGGGTAAAATGGAATTTGTAAGTGTAACTTTAGATTTATAGGATGAAGTTAATTGAAGATGAAAAATGCCCTAGGTGTGGCTCTATGTTTGCATGTAGTAAATCAGCTAAATGTTGGTGCTATGAGATTGATGTTCCTGTTTCAGTAATTGATATTATAGATAGGAAATACAATTCGTGTTTATGTCCGGATTGTTTAAATGAAGTGTCAAAACATAAATTGATGGGATAAAGTTAAAATATTTTTGGATTTTGTTAAAAAATACCTCAACTTTTTCAAAAAAATAATTAATTTTGCAAACCCTTTTATACAAGGTACCGTGGCCGAGTGGCTAGGCAGTGGTCTGCAAAACCTCCTACGGCGGTTCGAATCCGTTCGGTACCTCAAATTAAATTTTAAACCCGGTGTAAATCAATTAGATATACATCGGGTTTTTTGATGGTAGACGGATTGGTAGACGGTTTAAAAAATATTAATGAAGGTTTCGTGGGTTATACCAGTTATCAAAATCAAAAATATGACTTAATTTTATCCAAAGTTATTTTACTTTGAAGACATACACATTTTTCCTAAAAGAAAAACTTGCGCATAATGGAAAAATCGGTCAACGTGACTACTGTACAGTTGAAATGTAATGTATAGCGTAATGTTGCGGAATGAATGATGCTGTACTGTATGGGTTGTTAGTCTGATTGTTTAATTTACTTCTGAATGAAAGGAGGTTAGGGTGGGATTTCTAACAGCGAACGGCTCGGCTTGTGAGTAATAAAACTTGCAATAATGGAGTGTAGGAGAACGAAGTGAGGGAAAGGCTTGATGGTGAAACGGAATGATGCAAGATTTATACGGAGCAAGGTGGAGAAGTTGAGCGTTACTAAAACTTCTTTTTGTTGCTATGATAAAGTCATCCTTGTGTACGTGGTTTTATTGGAAGATGGGTGCTAGTTAGTGGCACAAGTTATAAACTTGTATAAGTGGTTAGTTTTATAGCGAACGCATTGCAAATGCGATCGAGTTGGGGGGCTTCCTCCCCTGATTATTTTTTTTGCTTTAATATTATCAATAAGGGCAACAAAAATTGAGAATATATTAATTCCTGGATGGTAATAAAAATATTTATCCTCAAATGCGACTATTGCTGTTTTAAATTTGCTTGGTATAGAATCGGATGGTTGAAAGCGCCATTGTTGATCATTGGCTAATTTAGCTCCAAGTAATGCTCCATGACTATCAAGAACTACTGTACTAAAATCATCCGTAAAGATATTGTTAGGCAGAACGATAACGCTCAAAATATTCAAAATGAATATAAAAACAAATAAAGAGCCTAATACCTTTACAATTGATTTATACTTCATTAAGTTAATTTTAATCTAGATTTGAGTAGACTCAGATTTAAACAATTTGACTCGGCAATTATTGTGAATACACCTACTTTTAGTCTTTATTTTTGCTCTGCCATGGAAATCTACCATCCATTTCAACCTGTAGTGATAGACTAAGAAATGTACGTATCAAAACAATTAACCCCAAAATTGTAACTGATCGTAAAGTTGGCTCAGTAACTATTGTAGCCATTATATCTGCAGCAATAAGTATTTCTAATCCAAGGAGTATCGATTTACCTAGCGATTGACGAAGTTCTGTATAGGTATTTTGCTTCTTTTTACTTACCGAAACTAAAAAAATGATTAGCGAATACACTGCTCCCAAGAATATTGTTGCCACACCAATTCCTTCTACAATGCTTGATATGTAGTCGACATATATTTTGAAGTTTTCCATATATTTTGTGTTAATTATATTTATTTCAAAAATAATTAAAATTACTTAAAGGTGGAAATAAATAGATGTACTTGCTTAAACGGATACGTTTAAGCAAGTACATCTATTTATTAGTAATACCTACTCATCTCTTAAACTATCAACAGGGTTCCTATTTGCGGCAGCAAAACTTTTAATTGAAATGGCAATTATTGCAATTAATAAGGCAATTGCGCCACCCGCAAGGAGCCGGTTATATGCTAAAACGGCTGATGTTTTTGACATTTCGCTAATGATCGCTTTCCAACTATCAAAATCACTAGCCATTCCATTTTCAAATACAATTACAGGTTTACCTTTACGATTGTTTTCCAAACCAGATGTGGCTACTTCAAGTTTAAATCCATTAACGGATATTAATTCAATATTACCATAAACCTTAATTCTGTTTTTTCTAATAGCATCAACTAATGGCTGCCACCGCTTATCGCCATACAATGATTTTAAATCAGAATCACTTTTAATATGACTGTAATTCGTATAGTTATTAAATTTTGTGATATGGTATAAATTGTAAAATGCGCTATCAGGATAATTTGCTAAAGCCCATGAACAAGCAGCATTATAGCGCTCATCAACAGTTGCAATTCCATTACTTTCCTTAAATGCATTTGAATAGGTAAAAGCTGAATTTTTATAATCTTTAGCACTATAAAGTGATTCTGCTTTTTCTATGAGTTCAGCATATTCTTGCACATTATTTTGGCTGAACATATATAATGTTGAAAGCACAAAAATTAAAAATAGAGAAGTCTTTTTCATATGTTATCGTTTGTTTTTAATAAAATTCTACTCATACCTCAATGCCTCAATAGGATTTCTGCGGGCAGCTCTATAGGACAAACTACTTACTGCAAGTAACACTATTATTAAAGAAATTAAACCTGCTAAACCAAATACCCACCAACTAAGTTCTGCTTTATAAGCAAAGTTTTCCAACCAACTATTCATACTGAAATATGCAATTGGGGTTGCTATTACAAATGATATAACCATCCACTTTACAAAGCTAATATTTAGCATTTGCATGATTTCAGAGACCTTTGCACCATTTACCTTCCTGATGCCTATTTCTTTAGTTCGACTGGTCATCATAAAAGAAGTCATTCCCAACAAACCCATACTTGCTAGAAATATGGCTAAAGCAGCAAAAAATCCCATCATCTGAAAAGTTGTGTAATCCTTTTGATAGCGTTGCTCTAAAATTTGATCCAAAAAAGTAAATTCAATAACCTCGTCGGGATAAATACTTTGGCAAATTTCTGTAAGGGCATTTTTTGAGTTTGCAATATACGAAGGCTTAACTTTAACAATAAGATGATAAGCCTGTGGATATTCAATTAAAAAAACCGCTGGCTTCACTTTATTGTAAAGCGTTTCAAAGTGAATGTCATCGATAATTCCAACTACCTTTCTGTTTGAAGGAGGCCAACTGCATTTTACAGTCTGGCCTACAGGATCTCCTTCTAAACCCATCAGGGCAACAGCAGCCTTATTCAGGATAATAGACTCATTAGCATCTGTTTTAAACTGATCGGAAAATAATCGCCCTTTAATTGGTTTAATACCCAATGTTCTAAAATAATCAAAGTTAACATGCACATAAGGAATTAAGATGGATTTTTCTTGACCCTCTGGCAAAACATAGCTTTGATTACCGAGCGTACCGGAAGGAATCCGACTAGCAACCGAAACATTGGAAACAAAACTTTGCTGAAGCAAGGCATGCTTTAACGTGTTGTATTTAGCCTCATCGCCAAAATCGAAAATCGTAGTAAGCACAGCTTCTTTATCAAATCCCAAATCTTTGTCTTGTAAAAAACTAATTTGACGAAACATGATCAAAGAACTGGCAATTAGAACTATGACTATTGTAAACTGAGCACCAACTAAAATTTTCTTGATTTGGAATCCGGAACCCACACCACTTTTAAATGATTTAATCACCTTAGTTGGACTATAAGAAGACAAAACAAATGCAGGATACCACCCAGCAAGAAGACTCGTAATCAACATCAAACCTACCAGACTTAAAAGAATATTCGGATTGCTAAGGATGGAGAATGACAATGCTTTTCCAGCGAGTTCATTAAATAGTGGCAAACTAAACCAAACCAGAATCAATGAAATACAAAACGAAATAAAAAACACTAACATCGATTCAGAAATATATTGCATAGCCAACTGTTTACGCGATGCTCCAAATGTTTTTCTAATTCCAATTTCTGTAACTCGCGTTGTAGCATTTGCTGTGAATAAATTTACATAATTAAAACTAGCGATAAGTAAAATCAGTAAACCAATCGCTGAAAAAATGAGCACATAAGTAATGCTGTTTTGAGGTTGAATATCGCCTAGAAAATGTGAAGAATACAGATGAATATCTAGTAGGTTTTGTAAGGTAAATAGATTCAAAATACCATCATCATTATTGTTATCTTTCATAAGTTCAGCAATTTTGGCTTCTAAATCAGGCTTTGAAAACTGATCTTGCATCTCAAAATACACCAAAAAGTTATTCCAGCCCCAATTATCCATCCAGCCTTCGCTAAACATCTTGTTTCCATCAGCAAGTGTTAAAAAAATATCAAAGGTAAAATGAGAATTTTGTGGAATATCTTCTATTACACCCACTACTGTATAATCATATTCGCTACCCACATTAAATATTTTTCCAATGGCATTTTCA
>Ga0307991_1003213_pt1 | contig 10674 bp, 8 predicted proteins | sample EllFjometagen131_FD_203146 | JGI IMG/M metagenome (GOLD analysis project Ga0307991, IMG submission 203146) | Marine microbial communities from Ellis Fjord, Antarctic Ocean - #131 | ecosystem: Environmental > Aquatic > Marine > Unclassified | place: Southern Ocean | collected 2014-10-08 | reverse complement strand
AATTTGAGAGGCTGCCACCGCATTATCATATTCTTCTTCACCATGGACCATACAGGACACCTCTTTGGCCAAGCGCTTCTGCAAGGGGCGCAGATGCGGCGCAGATACGTGCTCCACAACCAGAGAAGCTACCTCGTCCCTGTTTAACAGCGTGAAGATCTTGATATACTTCTCAGCATCAGCGTCGGAGACATTGAGCCAGAACTGGTAAAACTTGTACGGCGTAGTCAGCTTCGAATCGAGCCAGACGTTACCACTTTCCGTTTTACCAAACTTACCGCCATCTGCCTTGGTGATGAGGGGACAGGTAAGGGCAAAAGCCTCGCCCCCCTCTTTACGGCGGATAAGCTCGGTTCCTGTGGTAATATTGCCCCACTGATCTGATCCTCCCATCTGCAATTTACAGTTCTTCTCACGATACAGATGCAGAAAGTCAGTCCCCTGAACAAGCTGATAGGTAAATTCGGTGAATGACAACCCTGTTTTGGTTTCTTCAGCCAAACGCTTTTTAACACTGTCCTTGGCCATCATATAATTGACGGTGATATGCTTGCCGATATCGCGAATAAACTCCAAAAAACTGAAATCTTTCATCCAATCATAATTATTAACCAATTCAGCGGCGCTTGGTGCATCAGATTCAAAATCGAGAAACTTCGCTAACTGCCGTTTCAAACACCCTTCATTGTGCCGCAGAGTGTCCTCATCGAGCAAATTGCGCTCGGCTGACTTCCCAGACGGATCACCAATCATCCCAGTCGCCCCACCAATAAGAGCGATAGGCTTATGACCAGCAAGCTGTAAATGTTTAAGCATCATAACGCTGACCAGATGACCTATATGCAGCGAATCGGCTGTCGGATCAATACCGACATAGGCCGATGTTAACTCTTTTTCCAACTGCTCTTCAGCTCCGGGCGTAATATCGTGGATCATGCCACGCCAGGTCAATTCTTCGATAAAATTCATTTTCAATACCTACAATTTTGTTTGATCATGTCTTGGCTTTGATCTCATCTACAGTCGCAACAAACCTCAATCGGACAACTCCATAACACGCGTGATCTTCCTAGCTCGACCCGTGGAGTCATCAACATCAATTAACACACCACACAAAATAGGATCTTTCTTCGCCACCTCAAAACGCGCCGGCAATTGCGTCACAAACTTCTCAATAGCAATCTCTTTACGCACCCCGATAACAGAGTCACGACTACCGGTCATGCCAGCATCAGTCTGATAGGCAGTACCACCTGGCAATATATGCTCATCGGCTGTGGGCACATGGGTATGGGTGCCAATCACTGCCGACACGCGGCCATCCAGATAATTGGCAAAAGCCATCTTTTCACTGCTTGCCTCGGCATGAAAATCGACAAAGATTACCGCTACATCTTTTGGTAGTTGCCCAATATATTCATCCGCTGCACGAAACGGGCAATCTAACGCATTCATAAAAACACGCCCCTCCAGATTAATAACAGCGATTTTAGTCCCTACATTACTAGAGAAGATCCCCATGCCACGCCCTGGAGAGCCTGGCGGATAGTTACCTGGGCGCAAAACATCTTCGTGGCGATCCAAACTGGGCACAAACTCTTTTTTATCCCAGATATGATTGCCAGACGTTATTACATTCACTCCAAGCTTACGAAACTCACGGACAATTTCATCAGTGAGACCAAACCCACCTGCAGCGTTTTCCCCATTAACAATGACAAAATCCACATAGTGGCGATCCACAAGCCGATCAAGATTTTGGGCAAGCATCTGCCTACCCGCGCGACCGACAATATCCCCAACAAACAAAATTCTCACACTATTTCCTTAATACCCGACAAGTGAATCTTTTGCATAAACGAGCTCATACTGATATCAGTAACGTATTGTTCCCAGACTATTTAGCATAGCCAATCGCGCGTGTTTCGCGAATAACATTAACCTTGATCTGCCCTGGATATGTCATTTCCGCCTCAATTTTATGCGCAATATCTCGCGCCAACACGTGAGCATGAGCATCAGACACCTGATCACTGCTAACCATTACCCGAATTTCGCGCCCGGCCTGAATAGCATAGCAGCTCTCCACGCCCTCGAAGGAGGTGCCGATTTTCTCCAACTCCTGTAGACGCTTAACATAAGTTTCCAGCATCTCCCGCCGCGCCCCGGGCCGCGCCCCAGACAGAGCATCAGCAGCCTGTACCAGCACCGCCAGAATGGTGGTTGGTTTTTCTTCCTCATGGTGAGCAGCTATAGCGTGGACAATCTCTGGAGACTCCCCATATTTGCGCGCCAGATCGGCACCGATCATCGCGTGTGAACCTTCAACCTCATGATCAACGGCCTTACCAAGGTCATGCAACAAACCTGCACGCTTCGCCTGCTTGACATTAATCCCCAATTCGGAAGCCATAACCCCACACAAGAATGCTACTTCCAGAGAGTGCTTCAAAATATTCTGACCATACGATGTACGATATTTGAGCCGTCCAATCAACTTCACCACTTCAGGATGGATACCATGCACACCAACATCGAAGGTAGCCTGCTCGCCAGATTCACGTATAGACTGATTAACTTCTTCCTCAGCTTTCAACACTATCTCTTCAATACGCGCCGGATGGATCCGCCCATCAGTTACCAATCGTTCCAGAGCAATACGAGCAACTTCACGCCGTACCGGATTAAACCCTGAGATTATAACCGCTTCCGGAGTATCGTCGATTATCAGATCAATACCTGTTGCCGCCTCAATAGCACGGATATTTCGCCCTTCACGCCCGATAATACGACCTTTCATTTCATCAGATGGCAAAGGAACCACACTTACCGTTTTTTCCGCTACATAATCACCAGCATAACGCTGCATAGCCAATGCCAATATATCCTTGGCTTTCTTGTCTGCGGTTTCTCGGGCTTCGTCTTCAATCTGTTTGATCCCACGGGCGGCGTCATGACGCGCTTGACTTTCCATGGACGCAATCAACTGCTGCCTGGCTTCATCAGAAGTCATGCCGGATATCTGTTCCAGCTGAGCGGTTTTACGTAGCACCAACTCTTCAGCTTCAGCTTCACGCTGTTGCAATCCAGCCTCCCGGCGACTCAGCTCTTTATCCCGCTCATGGACCTGCTTATCGCGTTCCTCCAGAGACAAATCTTTACGATCAAGATTTTCCTCGCGTTGAATTAAACGTTTTTCCTGCCCTTGGAGCTCTTTGCGCAATTCACGCGCTTCATTTTCCCAAGCGTCTTTAGCTTTTAAAACTGTATCTTTAGCCTGCAACTCAGCTTCTTTGCGTACTGTTTCTGCCTCTTTTTTTGCATTTGCGAGCAACTGGCTGACAAGTTGCTCCGCGCTACCCATGCGCGTTTCATCCATACGCTGACGCACGTAACTGCCGAGAACGGCACCGCCAATTAACGCTAACAATATTATAAAAAACACCAATTCTATACTCACGTAAACCTCCTACGCCAAAGCGTTAAAGAGTTATAGATAAAATCACCTGAGAACGTTTAAAAACTCAACGCCTCGTGATCAGTAATCAACCAATCTAGCATCAGATCATGCTCTTCATGTGGCAGATTTTCTTCCACCTGAAAAGCGTAGCACAAACCAACCAGAGCACAGCCTGTGGAGCAAAGCTTAACGACCCTGTCGTAAAACCCCTTACCATACCCTAGGCGATACCCGTATCGATCAAAAGCAACACCTGGTACCACCATCAAATCAATATCTGCCACCGCAACAACCATACCCCCCTGCGGCTCTAAAACTCCAAATGCGCCCGGCTGGAAATCCTGCCATGAACTTAATTCAACAAATTGCATAGCGGCAGTAGCGGAATCTGGCAATTGTTCTACCCGTGGATAAACCACGCGCTTACCTGTATCCAACGCTGTCTTCAACAGCAAACAGGTATCAACTTCACAGCGTATAGGTGAATACAGCGCCACCACTTTGGCAGCAAGAAACAGCGGATGGCTCAGCAACAGCTGTTGAGCCTGACAGCTTAAATCTGCACGCTGCACCTCGCTCAAGCAGCTACGCGCCTCAAGTTGCACCTGTCGAATATGATGTTTCGGCATAACCAGCTCAAAGACTGTGCATCCTTCTAGAACTCGAAGCAGAAGAACACGGAACAAATAATAGAAAGTAAGACGGGCAGGCACTATGTGCCCAATAAAGGTCTGAACTGACAAGCAGTCCAGCAGAAGACAAAAAAGAGAAAATATCTACAACTGGCAGAAAGCGAAACATCCGCCAGAATAAACTCTATTTACCAGAAATCTGTCCCTCGTCCCGATCTCACAATCGCAACAAGCGGCTAAAACCTACCAAAAACCTTGGGGTTCAGGTAGTTAATGCAGCGGATACTTTACTATCCAACCTATGAAGCTCAGAAGATATTCGACTAGAATCATCAACCTTGGCTTGCAGTTCCAGATAAGAACCAGCAACATTCAAAAACGCCAGAACAGCCGCATCAACACTGCTGACCGTTGCGCCTGATGCCATTACTTCGGAGATACGTTCATCAACAAACGTTGCAACCCGCTGCACTTCATCAAACGTCTTAGAACTACGTATCGAGTACTGTTGTCCCAGTATTTGCACCTGAACACTTTGTTTCAAGAGGTCTCCTGATCCAACGCCACATCTAGTCTATTTAAAATTCTATCTAATTTCTGAGCAATGAAATCACGTTCTTGAACGAGTTGTTCTCTAGCCTCGTGCAAGCGTTGACAATCATCTTCAAGCTGTTGTTTTTTTGCCAACAGTTGATCAATTTTTTCTTCAAGGCGGAGCAATATATCCAAACTCATAGCCACTTATCCGATATTATCATGGACATTATGTAAAACTGCGACAAATGTCAAGAATCTTAATGGTTTTCAAACAATGCATCGACGAACATTTGCGCATCAAAGGGGCGCAAATCGTCAACCCCTTCACCAATACCAATATAACGCACCGGCAACCCAAGCTCAGCACCTATAGCCACTGCCATTCCACCCTTAGCGGTACCATCCAGCTTAGTAATAGCCACCCCGGTAACACCAACAGCCTCCTGAAACAGGCGCGCCTGAACCAGAGCATTTTGCCCCGTTGTTGCATCAAGCACTAGCAGTGTTTCATGCGGTGCATCGGGTATCTCCCGCCCTATGACGCGGTAAATCTTTTTCATCTCTTCCATGAGATTAACTTTGGTGTGCAGGCGCCCGGCGGTATCCAGAATCAAGATATCTGCTTTGCGTGCCACCGCAGCCTTAACCGCATCAAAAGCAACTGCCGCCGGGTCTGACCCTTCATCGTGGCGAATAACAGTTACTCCAGTACGCTCTCCCCACACTTGCAACTGATCAGCAGCTGCGGCTCTAAAAGTATCGCCAGCGCCCAAAATCACCTTTTTACCCTGCTGGGTAAACTGCTGAGCCAGCTTGCCAATGGTGGTGGTTTTACCCACGCCATTAACTCCGACAACCAGCAGAACAAACGGGGCAGCACGCTCAACGTCCAGCGCTGCCACATTCAGGTTCATCAAGCGTAAAATCTCATCTTTCAACACCGTACGCAGTTCATCCGCACCAACCACCTTCTCTTGCGCCAGCCGCTTTTTAAACGCCGAGACCAACAGCTGGGTAGTTTTCATGCCAAAATCGGCGCTTATCAGAATCTCCTCTAGCTCCTCAATAAACGCATCATTTACACCACCAAAGGAGCTAAACAGAGTGTCTATCTGACCAAGCAGAACCCCTTGGGTCTTGGACAATCCAGCTTTCATCCGAGCAAACAAAGAAACCGGCTCTAGTGGCAAGACGGGTTCGCTAGTAACCTCTGCCGCGGAAATATCTTCTAACAAACGCTCTCCGGCAGCAACCTCTTGCTCCAGATCAGTTATATCCTTAGAAGTTGGCGCACCAACTGGCTGTTTGAGCTGATGGCGTGAGCGGCGGCGCATAAGACGCCAAACAAACCCCAGCACCAGCAACGTCGCCACAGCAAAAAAACAACCGTAAGCTGTCATTAACTGCCATTGTTGCGGCACACCAAGCTGCGCTAACCCTGAACACACCTGCTGAAGCAGTTGTTTACTCCACAACTCCAACTGAGTCAGCCAGATCAAAACCATCTCAGCGATACGACCCCAAAACTGATATACCTGCTGCATTATTTCTGACCACTGCATAAAAGCTCACTACCTTAAATTTATTGGATTGACTGCTACCACGGAAACTAACCTATCTCAACCCGCAGACGCTCGACACAGCACTGGGCGACATAACATATTTTTGCCCGCTGACCACTATGGGCAGCAGCGACTGCGAGATAATACTCCGATGTAATGGGAAAAACAAACCAATCTGCCCCATGAATGCGAATAGCGATTTCCTGGACACCGCCTAAGTCAGCTGCCTCGGCAATACGACACATCTGGTTAAGGACAATACCCAAATGGGCACCGAACAACTTGATGTCTTCTGCGCAACGCCCAGTTGAAAGCCAATCAACAGCTTCACCATCCCAATCTGCAAGGATAGCACTACATACCCCCAGATCAGGCGTAACTAGTTCGGCTAAGATATCTTTAAACGGCATAGGTATACTTAAAACTCCAGCACTGGTCACTCTAAAAAAAATAACGAGATTGGTATAAATCATCAAAGGCTTGCTATGTTGACGACAGTAAAGTTCCCATACGCACAGCAACCAGAGATGAAACACCAGGTACTTCCATGGTCACCCCGAACAAGGTATCTGCTATCTCCATCGTCCGCGTATTGTGAGTAATAATAATAAACTGTGACGCTGCCGCCATCTCCTGTACCATTTCATTGAAACGGGCAATATTGGCATCATCGAGCGGAGCATCAACTTCGTCGAGGATACAAAATGGCGACGGTTTTATCATAAAAATAGCAAATATCAAAGCTACGGCTGTCAATGCTTTTTCACCACCAGAGAGCAAACTGACGTTTTGCAACTTCTTGCCCGGCGGTTGGGCTACTATCTCGACGCCGCTGTCCAGCACATCAGCAACATCGGTCAAAGTCAACTCAGCATGCCCCCCGACAAACAAACGCGGAAACACCTCAGTAAACTTAGCATTTACCTGTTCAAAAGCATCTTTAAATCGGCGCCGGCTGGTACGATTAATCTGATTAATCGCTGTCTGCAAATTTTCAATGGAACTTGTTAAATCAGCGCGCTGGCCAGTTAAGAAGTTAAAGCGTTCCTCTAGCGCAGCAAATTCTTCGATTGCCATCAAATTGACCTCGCCAAAGTCGTTCAATGCCAAACGTAATTTTCCCAGGCGCGCTGAAGACTTAACTACGTCTTCCTGAAGATTTACGATCGCTTCAACTGCCGAGCTATCTTGCAGTGGGGCTGACAAATCCAGGCGATAACGCTCCAGAATACTCTGGCGCAAGTGGTCACGCTCTAAACACACCTCTTGCCATGCTAATTGTAGCGTCGACTGTTCGTCACCAACGCAGCGCATATGTTCACGCTGCTGCTTAAGTAACCGCTCGCTGTGTGATACTTGCTGTGCCACAGCATCTGCATTGCCCTGCAATTCGTGCAGAAATTGTTTCTCCTGCTGGCAGTGTTCCAGCAACACCTGTCTGCGCAGTTCCTGCTCGCGGCGCTGCAGCGTGATTTCATCCTGCTGTTCAGTCAACTTAGTTAACAGCTCACCCTGGCGCAATAGACGTTTCTGCTCCTGCTGTGCCAGTTCGTGCTCGCGCTTAATATCGTGCCCCAGCGCTTTTTCACGCTCCTGCATTTTAGCAACATCTATGCGTAGCTGATTTAACTCTTGCTGATGGGTGGAACACAACTGTTGCTGTTGCTGCCACTGCGCGGTCAAGTCCTGCTCTACCCGCAGCAGATCGTGCTGTTGTCGTTCCAGAGCAACAACAGCCTGCGTCGCCTGACTTTGTTGTCTCTCCAGAGAGATGGCTTCCTCGTCCCATTGACCGGTCTCAAAAGTCAACAGTTCAGCTCGCTCATGCCAGTGCATCAGCTCCTTAGCCAAGCGTGCTTTATCGCGTCCCAGTTCAGCGCTCCTGCTCTGGTGCTGCCGCTGTTCCAACTCCAATCGGTGCCGTTCCTCTTTTTCTACGGCGAGTTGCTGCTGTTGCTCATCAAGTTGCTGCTGCAACTGCTGAGCATGACACGCAGAAGCAGCGCACTGATTACTTAACTCATCAAGACGGCGTTTATTTTGCAATAACTGCTTAATCGCATCACCACCACCTCTGGTCATAGTACCTCGCCAATCAAGACGACTACCAGCGGGAGTAACCAGCACCACGCCAGCAGGTAACGGAGTGGCTAAAAAATCGCTCAGACTGTCCACACAATAACGCCCACATAGTAGCGATGAAACAAACGGTCTGAATTTTTCTGCGACATTAACTAGATCTACCAGCGCAATAGCTGAAGCCAAGCGCCCATCAAGCTTATCCGCTTGAAACTCAGAGAGATTCTGGCGTATTTGATACACGCAACGCAAGTTGTGCGCCACCAACGCTTCAGCACTGGTTACATCCTCAATTGTTTCAGCGCACAACCCATGTAGACTCTCACCAATTGCCGCAGCGGCAGCTTGTTCATATCCAGCAGCCACCCTGATACCATCGGCAATGACCCCGATAAACAGCTGCGCCGTTTGCGGGTGCGTGAGGATCTTCTTCACTCCATCAGCATAACCTTCACGACTCGTTGCCAACTCCTGTAACGTAGCTAAAAGGGATTCGTTGCGGTCGTGTTGTTGTTGCACCCTAATAACTTCAGGCTGCAAAGCGGCTACCTGCAGTTGCAATTGCTCAAGACGCTGCTGCAAACAATTGACCTGATGAGCAATGTGCTGTTGAGCTTGTTGTGACTGTTCCAGTTGCTGGAGATTATCCACCTGCTGCAGTTCCAGATCCTGCTGGCGCTGAACGACCGTTGCCCGCTCACTTTCGTGACGCTGTTTACGCTGCTGCTGCAATTTTAACTGCTTAACAGCACCATCCAACTGTGACTGCTGACGAATATTATCACCGCGAACCACCAGCGACTGGGCGCGCACACCTTCCAGTTGACTTGCCAATTCGCGCTCAACCACAGCCAATTCAGCCAGCTTGTCATTTTCAACAGTTTGCTGTTGCTGCGCATGCAGCAGACGCTCAACCAACTCTTTCTGGCTGTGGGTTAATTGATCAATTCCAGTTCCGTGCTGCTGACCGGCATTCTGCAACTGAGATAGCTCGGCATTGATCTGAGCAATCTGCTCATCCATATTGCGATACTGCTGCCGGCCCAACGCCAACTCATTTTCCACCTTGTTTAAATCATTACTCCACTGAAACACCTGACTCTGCGCCCGAGCAACTGCCGCGTCGGCCTCGCCCTGATGCAAACGCAGTTGTTCAAGTTGTAATTCCAGTTTGGATACTCCAGCCTCAGCGCCGACTTGTTTCGTTGCCCCCTGCTGGACCTTAACTTCCCGCAGCTGCGCCTGTTCATCCAACTGGCACCACTGCCCATAGGCTAGAGCCAGTTCCAGCTCTTTAATATCCTGGCGCAATTTGCGAAAACGTTGCGCCTTGTTAGCCTGACGCCGCAAACTATCCAGCTGATGTTGCAGCTCGGAAACAACATCATTGAGACGAATCAAATTCTGCTGGGTAGATTCTATTTTGCTCAGAGCCGCCCGCTTGCGCGCCTTGTACTTGGTTACCCCGGCAACCTCTTCAATTAAAACCCGACGTTCTTCGGGGCGAGAATGAAGAATCTGACCGATTTTGCCCTGTTCAATAATGGAGTAAGCGCGCGCACCTACGCCGGTATCCATGAAAAGTTCGGCAATATCCTTTAAACGGCACGGAGCTTTGTTGAGCAGATATTCACTATCTCCATTGCGATACAGCCGCCGTGTCACCATAATTTCGCTATAAGCGTTCAGTGGCGAGTTAAGGGCGCCGCTGTGGTTAACAAAGGTCATGGTCACCTCGGCCATACCGTGGGCACGGCGCTGTTCACTACCGCCAAAAATAACATCTTCCATTGCCTGACCGCGCAGGTTTTTAGCGTTCTGCTCCCCCATCCCCCAACGAATCGCGTCAACCACATTGCTCTTACCGCAACCGTTCGGTCCCAGAATTGCCGTCACCCCGTCCTCAAAATTGAGCACAGTCTTATCGACAAATGATTTGAAACCGATTATTTCGATCCGCCGTATTTTCATAGTGCAGTGTTTATCTTCCTCGGCAAAAAATAATTCAAATACCTGGACCATCTCGCAAAAATCTTTAAAATCCAATAATCGTCATTCCAGCGCAGGCGATAATCCGAAGATTTGCTGAGTACACCAAAAGGTGGGGTCCCCGTTTTCACGATGATGACGACTTTTGCAAGGGGTTACTTAAGTATGCTGATTAGTTACAATAGTTTCACCAAAGCAGCAAAACCACAGGCTATATTAGCAACCACCACCCCAGCTGTAAAGTAGCGAGAAAATGCGTGCCTACAACTAAGAGTGCGTGGTAGAATCAGCAAATAATGATTACATACAACAATTACATACGCCACTACAGTCACCGGACTATATTTCTTTCCCAGCCGCAGTGTCGGGCGAGGATTTAACTATGTGGCGGCGTATCAATTTTTACTTTCTATTA
>Ga0307991_1003212_pt1 | contig 10677 bp, 5 predicted proteins | sample EllFjometagen131_FD_203146 | JGI IMG/M metagenome (GOLD analysis project Ga0307991, IMG submission 203146) | Marine microbial communities from Ellis Fjord, Antarctic Ocean - #131 | ecosystem: Environmental > Aquatic > Marine > Unclassified | place: Southern Ocean | collected 2014-10-08 | reverse complement strand
AAAACCCCTTATAAAGCCTCTGTGAGCCTGTGGGATTTCTCTTGACTTTTTACCCCTTCGTGGGATAATTTAATCGTGTTTCGAGTGATTCGCAAATCCGTTAGGAACACATAGTTATTGGAGCCGAGCAAGGTTGCACTTGTTCGGCTTCTTCTCTTTTATGACTGCTTGATATCTTTATCCCATAACTTCAAAATTCGTTTCCAGGTATATTTCCGGCCCTCTTTAGGTTCTCTTTTATGCAGTGTTTCATGTATACTTAATACAAATGAATCCATAAGCGCAGAAAATCCACCCTGCCCTTTGACTGAATGGATGTGTTCTTTAATGTATGCGGTTTCTTTTTCGGAAAGATAAATTTGATAAAGTTTTTTACCACAAACAGGCATTTGACCGCCCCCTATATATTGCGTTTTTAATTGCAATAATACATAATATAGACACTACCTATCTGTCAAGGAAATAAATTGACACGTCACAGTTTTTTTACCACATTGCAAATCGGGGTTCCGGCCTACTGTCACATAGTGGGAAGGCTGTTTTCCAACTCCCCTGATGTTTCTATAGTATTAAAACAAGAAAAGCGGACCTGAAAAGCTCATTATTTTGTTGCTGATAATTTAAACCGAGCGAAGCACCCACATTAAAAAACAAAAGCACTTCTAAAGAGGAAAGGTGATCTTTATTTTATATTCATTTTATGTCAGTCAAATATTGTGACTTGAATAAAATATCCCCATCTTTGCTGATCCTCGGATATCGCTTCCAGGTACATTGATAAATGATTTAAAATTTAAAAGGCGATTGCCAATTTTATAAAAAGCAAAAACAATCCTCTTTGTTGTGTTTAACTAATATACTTTTTCAGACCAAATTTATTTATTTTTATTTTTGCTGCCCTGTTCCATTGATATAATTTGTCTGTCCAGGTACTCATTAATATCAGTCTTTCGATATCTTATTTTGCTACCCATCTGCGCATAATCCGGACCCTTTCCCCTTTTGCGCCAATCTCTTAAAGTTCTATCGGCCACACCCAGGAAGGAAGCCGTCTCTTTATCTGTCAAAATTTCTTTATCCTGGATGGATTGATTTTCCGTGACTGCCGGCTGTGATCTGGTTCCGGTGGTCTGCTTTTCAAGTGCGGTGGCTATTCGTTCAAAGGCATCTGCCAGACGGCTTATTTCAGGCATAATGGCAGGAAGAGAAGTATCACCCCCCTTGATGGGTAATCGTTCAACGGCGGGCTTGTCTTGAATTATAGTGGTGGTGTTTCCGTATTCCTGATACAGAATATCATCTATCTCTTTTCGGTTCTTTTTCTTGCGGTGGTAGAGGGTATAAATTCTTTTCAGGATGTCCAGGGTGTCCGGTGGATAATGCATCACCCCATCATGAAGTTGACCCACGAAGAAAAAAGGAAAGCGTTTGATATAACGTCTGACAAGGTTTGAGGATGCATCTTTGTGGATCTTTTTCGAAAGTGTCGGAATTGTCATCCAGTCCATAATATTATCCTTACAATCCGGAGAGAACTTCGTAACGAATCATATCCCCTCCACTATTTTTACTGGTTGGACGCAGAACTTGACTTATGGCTTCAACTCCGTGCAATTTGCGCCATCACCATAATGGTAATTACAAATATACTTCTTGCCGTTGCACTCTGCTATCCAATTATGCATTCCTGTAATAGCATCTGCTGTTTCTTCCGTGATAATTATATCTTCTGCCCTGCACGGGAGCTGACCGGCTGAAAATTGACTTGAAATACGGGCAGACGTGCAACCCGTTATCATCGTTAATATTGCCAAAACCAAAAATATTCTTTTCATTTTTTTCCTCCTTTTTTGTTTTTTAAAATTCTGTCACCTGACATGTAATCCTGACAGTCAGACAGGCATCTGTCAAATTATCTCCATCAAACTTTGGTATTGCTATTTTTATTTGCCTGTCAGATAATCCTGTCATCTGTGACAGTGACATGTAACATGACAGATTTTTAAAAGTGTATCAAATTAAATTATTAATCAAATTCCTTTCCGAACTCCCCGCAAACCCGCATGGTTGTAACGTGTCCGATAAGAAATATTATGTAAACTTTTCAGTTAAGCCATTGAAATGCTTATAGATAAAAACTTTTTAGGGTGTCAAAACAGGCATTTTTTAATGATTTAAGAACATCTATTTTTCTTGTGTCATCCTTCTGGACACCCTATTTTAAAGCGGTGTGTCGGTGTAATCATTCTCGTTCTATTGATATTAAGTGTTCGTATCAGTCCTGTAGAAATTCTAACCGGCTGATTACATTTCTTTTATTAAAAATAATTCACATATACTTTTTTAACTTTTAAGAATATACTTATGACTATTTAGGGATTTTTTCCATTTTAAAAAGCAGGAGGGGCAGATGAAAACAAATATGTTAAAAATCATTGTTAGCATGATGTTCTTGGCTAATATTTTTTGCATCGTTGGCTGCGGAAGCGGTGGTGGTGGTGGTGATAAAGATTTCGATCTCTATGAATATCTAATAACATCAGATAGTTCTCTTAAGCATTGGGATTTATATACTTATAGTTCTGACGGGATTATAACAACTGAAGACAATATAGCACAAACAATTGAGTTTAACTCGGGAGATATTATTGAAACATCAAACTTTGGAACTATAGCATTTACTGGTGATGGTATATCAAGGGTTAACAGCCATGCTGTTCTATATGATGATAACTTTAAAGATGTAGTTAAAATAGGCGATGATTGGTTTAATGATTGCACATGGACTAATCATTTTGATGATTACGAGCTTGATAATGGTGTAATATATCATGATGTTCTTGAGCTGAAATGCAATGATAAATTATTTTACTTTTCAAAGTACAATGGGAATATAAAAGTACATTACTCTGATAGTGAAAATAGCTATAATTTAGTTGTTAACAATATAGAAATAAAAGATGAAGGATTGACAATAGGCGATATTTTAGACAGCTATGATGGAGACTTGTTCAGTATATATTAATATTAATCATAGTCTAACGTTTCATGGAACCAGGGATGAAGTCCAGGACCTGTCTTCCTATTAATTAAAATTTCTGTTGCTTAACAAAATTTTTTTCAAAATCCATTGGAAACATCACTCAGCCTACTCGGTTCACGGGGGCAAAGGTTCCAGAGATCCGAACCACCCCCATTTGATTCCAGTATTAATTATACGGCATCTCAGGGGGTTAATTTCCAATATATAAAATTCTCTATAACCATGCACACCTTACGCCACCAAAAGAGTGGGAATATCTAATATCCTGACCAGTGAAATATTTTAATCTTAATCAGTTACAGACATATCTATCGATATATCCAAATCGTTAAAATGGGCTGTGGATGATTAAACGAGTAAGGCTTAAGGGTATATAATGAATTAGGAAGGCGAGAGAGGCTGTTTTTAAGGCTTTAATGAATAAGTAATAATAAGTTATAGGGGTGTGTTTTGATCCTTGAGAATAGCCGTGCATAACTGATAGTGGATGAATGTTACTATTTCTATATAAGTTGTTATCGCTCATTTAAACATAAAAAACCATGACCGTTTGATATATCAATATCGGGGTGATTTCCACTGCTGATATCTGTAATTTGAAAATCAGTAAAGAATAGCAATTTGATTAATATTTAACTGATTTTCAATGTGTTTTTAATTAAAAAATGAGGATAATCGGCATAAAATCAGTAAAATTCTTAAAAAGTATATACGGCAAATTGTTTTTCATAAAATGAATAGTTATAGACTCTTTATTTATAGGCGTTTGATCAGGTTTAAAATATAGTTTAAAATATTTTATAATTTGAAATAATCGGTCTTTTTATTGTTCCAGATATACTGCGCATGGATTAATTCGGATTGACAAATCGGGCATGTGCAAAGTTTTTCTTCATTGGATACATTGATTAAATCTGAGCTTTCAATATCCTGAATCTTGTTTTCTGCTTTCAATTCTTTCCTTGCGGTGTCCAGGATACCACCATAAGAAATAAATCTGCGATTCCTCAACACGGAATCAAGAGTTTCAACAACTTCCTTTCTGTTTTTCTGCTTTAAAATATCACCGACTTTGACAGAATATTTTGCAACTTCAGCACCGGCCTGGGCGATAGCTTCATTATGTGACTCTTTATATGTTTTAATTTCTTCCAAAACAGTTTGAGTTTTGCGGTTCTTTTTCTTCACTTTCCGGATATCAACATTAGGATCATAATCTATTTGAAAAGCCTTGCGCCACATAGACATTAGATGTTCGTGTTTAATATAATCATGTTGAAAATAAGATTTATTCACCGCACCGATAATATGGAAATGCGGATGAAATTCATTTGTTTCTTCATTGGCTGTAATTTCAAATGTTCGATAAGTTCCTATTATGGCTTTCTTGAAAGGCTTGTATTTAGTCAAACGGCTATACGATTCCATATAATGGGATATTTCATCATGCAGCTTATTCCCGGGAACATTTTTAGCGGTAAGAGTAATCAGTACAAATTGAATACCGGGGTTATTTTCCTGGGCACGATGGGCAACTGATAAAAAATCATGAAAAGTAAAAAGCGAGCGTCTCCACTGGCACATGGGACAAAGACGCTGTTTGCAGAAATAAGCTCGTTTAAGACGTTGGGCTTCCTGATGGTTTTGTGGGCATTGAATAAATTGTAAATATTCGCCACAATTGCGGAGTGAATTTATTTTATTTTTATAATATTCGACTTTATCTGGATCGCAGGAAAGCTCATGGTAGACATTAAGCAAATCACCTGCTAATTGCTTGTGAGGCTGCCACGGTCGTTCTTTGCCTGTCCGTGAGATGTCTTTGAGTGTTGCCAAAAAAAAACCCCTTATAAAGCCTCTGTGAGCCTGTGGGATTTCTCTTGACTTTTTACCCCTTCGTGGGATAATTTAATCGTGTTTCGAGTGATTCGCAAATCCGTTAGGAACACATAGTTATTGGAGCCGAGCAAGGTTGCACTTGTTCGGCTTCTTCTCTTTTATGACTGCTTGATATCTTTATCCCATAACTTCAAAATTCGTTTCCAGGTATATTTCCGGCCCTCTTTAGGTTCTCTTTTATGCAGTGTTTCATGTATACTTAATACAAATGAATCCATAAGCGCAGAAAATCCACCCTGCCCTTTGACTGAATGGATGTGTTCTTTAATGTATGCGGTTTCTTTTTCGGAAAGATAAATTTGATAAAGTTTTTTACCACAAACAGGCATTTGACCGCCCCCTATATATTGCGTTTTTAATTGCAATAATACATAATATAGACACTACCTATCTGTCAAGGAAATAAATTGACACGTCACAGTTTTTTTACCACATTGCAAATCGGGGTTCCGGCCTACTGTCACATAGTGGGAAGGCTGTTTTCCAACTCCCCTGATGTTTCTATAGTATTAAAACAAGAAAAGCGGACCTGAAAAGCTCATTATTTTGTTGCTGATAATTTAAACCGAGCGAAGCACCCACATTAAAAAACAAAAGCACTTCTAAAGAGGAAAGGTGATCTTTATTTTATATTCATTTTATGTCAGTCAAATATTGTGACTTGAATAAAATATCCCCATCTTTGCTGATCCTCGGATATCGCTTCCAGGTACATTGATAAATGATTTAAAATTTAAAAGGCGATTGCCAATTTTATAAAAAGCAAAAACAATCCTCTTTGTTGTGTTTAACTAATATACTTTTTCAGACCAAATTTATTTATTTTTATTTTTGCTGCCCTGTTCCATTGATATAATTTGTCTGTCCAGGTACTCATTAATATCAGTCTTTCGATATCTTATTTTGCTACCCATCTGCGCATAATCCGGACCCTTTCCCCTTTTGCGCCAATCTCTTAAAGTTCTATCGGCCACACCCAGGAAGGAAGCCGTCTCTTTATCTGTCAAAATTTCTTTATCCTGGATGGATTGATTTTCCGTGACTGCCGGCTGTGATCTGGTTCCGGTGGTCTGCTTTTCAAGTGCGGTGGCTATTCGTTCAAAGGCATCTGCCAGACGGCTTATTTCAGGCATAATGGCAGGAAGAGAAGTATCACCCCCCTTGATGGGTAATCGTTCAACGGCGGGCTTGTCTTGAATTATAGTGGTGGTGTTTCCGTATTCCTGATACAGAATATCATCTATCTCTTTTCGGTTCTTTTTCTTGCGGTGGTAGAGGGTATAAATTCTTTTCAGGATGTCCAGGGTGTCCGGTGGATAATGCATCACCCCATCATGAAGTTGACCCACGAAGAAAAAAGGAAAGCGTTTGATATAACGTCTGACAAGGTTTGAGGATGCATCTTTGTGGATCTTTTTCGAAAGTGTCGGAATTGTCATCCAGTCCATAATATTATCCTTACAATCCGGAGAGAACTTCGTAACGAATCATATCCCCTCCACTATTTTTACTGGTTGGACGCAGAACTTGACTTATGGCTTCAACTCCGTGCAATTTGCGCCATCACCATAATGGTAATTACAAATATACTTCTTGCCGTTGCACTCTGCTATCCAATTATGCATTCCTGTAATAGCATCTGCTGTTTCTTCCGTGATAATTATATCTTCTGCCCTGCACGGGAGCTGACCGGCTGAAAATTGACTTGAAATACGGGCAGACGTGCAACCCGTTATCATCGTTAATATTGCCAAAACCAAAAATATTCTTTTCATTTTTTTCCTCCTTTTTTGTTTTTTAAAATTCTGTCACCTGACATGTAATCCTGACAGTCAGACAGGCATCTGTCAAATTATCTCCATCAAACTTTGGTATTGCTATTTTTATTTGCCTGTCAGATAATCCTGTCATCTGTGACAGTGACATGTAACATGACAGATTTTTAAAAGTGTATCAAATTAAATTATTAATCAAATTCCTTTCCGAACTCCCCGCAAACCCGCATGGTTGTAACGTGTCCGATAAGAAATATTATGTAAACTTTTCAGTTAAGCCATTGAAATGCTTATAGATAAAAACTTTTTAGGGTGTCAAAACAGGCATTTTTTAATGATTTAAGAACATCTATTTTTCTTGTGTCATCCTTCTGGACACCCTATTTTAAAGCGGTGTGTCGGTGTAATCATTCTCGTTCTATTGATATTAAGTGTTCGTATCAGTCCTGTAGAAATTCTAACCGGCTGATTACATTTCTTTTATTAAAAATAATTCACATATACTTTTTTAACTTTTAAGAATATACTTATGACTATTTAGGGATTTTTTCCATTTTAAAAAGCAGGAGGGGCAGATGAAAACAAATATGTTAAAAATCATTGTTAGCATGATGTTCTTGGCTAATATTTTTTGCATCGTTGGCTGCGGAAGCGGTGGTGGTGGTGGTGATAAAGATTTCGATCTCTATGAATATCTAATAACATCAGATAGTTCTCTTAAGCATTGGGATTTATATACTTATAGTTCTGACGGGATTATAACAACTGAAGACAATATAGCACAAACAATTGAGTTTAACTCGGGAGATATTATTGAAACATCAAACTTTGGAACTATAGCATTTACTGGTGATGGTATATCAAGGGTTAACAGCCATGCTGTTCTATATGATGATAACTTTAAAGATGTAGTTAAAATAGGCGATGATTGGTTTAATGATTGCACATGGACTAATCATTTTGATGATTACGAGCTTGATAATGGTGTAATATATCATGATGTTCTTGAGCTGAAATGCAATGATAAATTATTTTACTTTTCAAAGTACAATGGGAATATAAAAGTACATTACTCTGATAGTGAAAATAGCTATAATTTAGTTGTTAACAATATAGAAATAAAAGATGAAGGATTGACAATAGGCGATATTTTAGACAGCTATGATGGAGACTTGTTCAGTATATATTAATATTAATCATAGTCTAACGTTTCATGGAACCAGGGATGAAGTCCAGGACCTGTCTTCCTATTAATTAAAATTTCTGTTGCTTAACAAAATTTTTTTCAAAATCCATTGGAAACATCACTCAGCCTACTCGGTTCACGGGGGCAAAGGTTCCAGAGATCCGAACCACCCCCATTTGATTCCAGTATTAATTATACGGCATCTCAGGGGGTTAATTTCCAATATATAAAATTCTCTATAACCATGCACACCTTACGCCACCAAAAGAGTGGGAATATCTAATATCCTGACCAGTGAAATATTTTAATCTTAATCAGTTACAGACATATCTATCGATATATCCAAATCGTTAAAATGGGCTGTGGATGATTAAACGAGTAAGGCTTAAGGGTATATAATGAATTAGGAAGGCGAGAGAGGCTGTTTTTAAGGCTTTAATGAATAAGTAATAATAAGTTATAGGGGTGTGTTTTGATCCTTGAGAATAGCCGTGCATAACTGATAGTGGATGAATGTTACTATTTCTATATAAGTTGTTATCGCTCATTTAAACATAAAAAACCATGACCGTTTGATATATCAATATCGGGGTGATTTCCACTGCTGATATCTGTAATTTGAAAATCAGTAAAGAATAGCAATTTGATTAATATTTAACTGATTTTCAATGTGTTTTTAATTAAAAAATGAGGATAATCGGCATAAAATCAGTAAAATTCTTAAAAAGTATATACGGCAAATTGTTTTTCATAAAATGAATAGTTATAGACTCTTTATTTATAGGCGTTTGATCAGGTTTAAAATATAGTTTAAAATATTTTATAATTTGAAATAATCGGTCTTTTTATTGTTCCAGATATACTGCGCATGGATTAATTCGGATTGACAAATCGGGCATGTGCAAAGTTTTTCTTCATTGGATACATTGATTAAATCTGAGCTTTCAATATCCTGAATCTTGTTTTCTGCTTTCAATTCTTTCCTTGCGGTGTCCAGGATACCACCATAAGAAATAAATCTGCGATTCCTCAACACGGAATCAAGAGTTTCAACAACTTCCTTTCTGTTTTTCTGCTTTAAAATATCACCGACTTTGACAGAATATTTTGCAACTTCAGCACCGGCCTGGGCGATAGCTTCATTATGTGACTCTTTATATGTTTTAATTTCTTCCAAAACAGTTTGAGTTTTGCGGTTCTTTTTCTTCACTTTCCGGATATCAACATTAGGATCATAATCTATTTGAAAAGCCTTGCGCCACATAGACATTAGATGTTCGTGTTTAATATAATCATGTTGAAAATAAGATTTATTCACCGCACCGATAATATGGAAATGCGGATGAAATTCATTTGTTTCTTCATTGGCTGTAATTTCAAATGTTCGATAAGTTCCTATTATGGCTTTCTTGAAAGGCTTGTATTTAGTCAAACGGCTATACGATTCCATATAATGGGATATTTCATCATGCAGCTTATTCCCGGGAACATTTTTAGCGGTAAGAGTAATCAGTACAAATTGAATACCGGGGTTATTTTCCTGGGCACGATGGGCAACTGATAAAAAATCATGAAAAGTAAAAAGCGAGCGTCTCCACTGGCACATGGGACAAAGACGCTGTTTGCAGAAATAAGCTCGTTTAAGACGTTGGGCTTCCTGATGGTTTTGTGGGCATTGAATAAATTGTAAATATTCGCCACAATTGCGGAGTGAATTTATTTTATTTTTATAATATTCGACTTTATCTGGATCGCAGGAAAGCTCATGGTAGACATTAAGCAAATCACCTGCTAATTGCTTGTGAGGCTGCCACGGTCGTTCTTTGCCTGTCCGTGAGATGTCTTTGAGTGTTGCCAAAAAAAAACCCCTTATAAAGCCTCTGTGAGCCTGTGGGATTTCTCTTGACTTTTTACCCCTTCGTGGGATAATTTAATCGTGTTTCGAGTGATTCGCAAATCCGTTAGGAACACATAGTTATTGGAGCCGAGCAAGGTTGCACTTGTTCGGCTTCTTCTCTTTTATGACTGCTTGATATCTTTATCCCATAACTTCAAAATTCGTTTCCAGGTATATTTCCGGCCCTCTTTAGGTTCTCTTTTATGCAGTGTTTCATGTATACTTAATACAAATGAATCCATAAGCGCAGAAAATCCACCCTGCCCTTTGACTGAATGGATGTGTTCTTTAATGTATGCGGTTTCTTTTTCGGAAAGATAAATTTGATAAAGTTTTTTACCACAAACAGGCATTTGACCGCCCCCTATATATTGCGTTTTTAATTGCAATAATACATAATATAGACACTACCTATCTGTCAAGGAAATAAATTGACACGTCACAGTTTTTTTACCACATTGCAAATCGGGGTTCCGGCCTACTGTCACATAGTGGGAAGGCTGTTTTCCAACTCCCCTGATGTTTCTATAGTATTAAAACAAGAAAAGCGGACCTGAAAAGCTCATTATTTTGTTGCTGATAATTTAAACCGAGCGAAGCACCCACATTAAAAAACAAAAGCACTTCTAAAGAGGAAAGGTGATCTTTATTTTATATTCATTTTATGTCAGTCAAATATTGTGACTTGAATAAAATATCCCCATCTTTGCTGATCCTCGGATATCGCTTCCAGGTACATTGATAAATGATTTAAAATTTAAAAGGCGATTGCCAATTTTATAAAAAGCAAAAACAATCCTCTTTGTTGTGTTTAACTAATATACTTTTTCAGACCAAATTTATTTATTTTTATTTTTGCTGCCCTGTTCCATTGATA
>Ga0307991_1003210_pt1 | contig 10682 bp, 8 predicted proteins | sample EllFjometagen131_FD_203146 | JGI IMG/M metagenome (GOLD analysis project Ga0307991, IMG submission 203146) | Marine microbial communities from Ellis Fjord, Antarctic Ocean - #131 | ecosystem: Environmental > Aquatic > Marine > Unclassified | place: Southern Ocean | collected 2014-10-08 | reverse complement strand
AAAGACAAAAGACAAAAGAAAAAAGATAAAAGACAAAAGACAAAAGACAAAAGATAAAAGACAAAAGACAAAAGACAAAAGACAAAAGATAAAAGACAAAAGATAAAAGACAAAAGACAAAAGACAAAAGACAAAAGATAAAAGACAAAAGACAAAAGACAAAAGACAAAAGACAAAAGACAAAAGATAAAAGACAAAAGACAAAAGACAAAAGACAAAAGACAAAAGACAAAAGACAAAAGATAAAAGATAAAAGACAAAAGATAAAAGACAAAAGACAAAAGACAAAAGACAAAAGACAAAGACAAAAGACAAAAGACAAAGACAAAAGATAAAAGACAAAAGACAAAGACAAAAGACAAAAGACAAAAGACAAAGACAAAAGACAAAAGACAAAAGGCAAAGACAAAAATCATAAGTAAAAAGTTCCGCCTAAGGCGAATTGACTCTGTCAGGTGCTACGCACTCTGACAGGTCAGTAATGTCTAAATATCACAGACATAAAACCTGACAGAGTCGCCAGACCTGTCAGAGTTTGGCTTTATACGAAGCTTTATTATTGACATGACAGTATTGATAAAAAATTGACATATAATTCATTAGTTTATATACAAAACTCTAAATAATTATTATCCCTAAAATATAAATGCCTGACATTCTAAAACCTAATATTAACATATCAGATGAGACACTAGACCTAAAAAATACTAATAATTATATATTATCAATAATAGTCTCATTAGACCAACTGTCATTCTGCATATTAGATACAACAAGAAATAAGTATATTGCCCTTAAATCATATCAATTACAAAATATATACAACTTTCAGGTTTTTTGCGAAAAATTTGCTCAACTGATTACACAAACAAATTTTCTGAAAAATACTTATAAATCAGTTAAAATAATTTTCGCAAACAAAAAATCCACGCTTATCCCTTTACCTCTTTTTGAAAAAGACAAAAAAGATACTTATTTAAAATTTAATCATAATATTGAAGAAGAAAGTATTATTTATGATAAGTTAGATAGTCCTGAGGCATACAATATATATGCTTTACCTAAATGTGTAGAAACAAAACTTAAAGATACATTTTCTACATATAAAATAAATCATCATTCAAGCTGTCTTATTGAAAGTTTGCTTTTTCAATACAAAAATCAGGATACGGAAGAAAAGATGTTTGTTAATGTCAGCAACTCTTACTTTGATATTATTGTTATTAAAAACAAAGAACTTTTGCTTTATAATTATTTTAATTACAAAACCTGCGAAGATTTTATTTATTTCATACTCTTTGTATTAGAGCAACTTAAATTAAATCCTGAAAATATTGACCTTATATTGCTTGGTAACATTGAAAAACGTTCTGACTTATACCAAATTCTTTACAAATATATCCGTAACATTAGTTTTGGAAAAAGAAATGACACTTTTAAATATAGTTATGTGTTTGATGACCTTGGTTCTCATTCTTTTTACAATCTTTTAAATTCAAATATATGCGAATAATAAGAGGTACTCATAGTCGCAGACATATTGAGATGTCAGCAAAATTACCTGTCCGACCTACTACTGATATGGCAAAAGAAGCATTATTTAACATTATAAATAATCATTTTGACTTTAAACAAATCAGAGTGCTTGATTTATTTGCAGGCACAGGAAACATTTCGTATGAGTTTGAATCAAGAGAAAGTAAAGAGATAACTGCTGTTGATTTTAACTTTAAATGTATAAAATTTATAAAAACAACATCTGAAAAATTAAATTTTAAAAATATAACTGCTATATATGAAGATGTTTTTGTCTTTTTAAATCATTGTGAACAGACATTTGACCTTATTTTTGCTGACCCGCCTTATAATATGAAGAATACTGATGCTCTGCCAGACATTATTTTTAATAAAAATCTGCTTAACAAAAATGCATGGCTTATTATTGAACATTCAAAAAGATTGGATTTTACCCAACATCCAAACTTTTTTCAACACAAGAATTATGGAAATGTTAATTTTAGTTTTTTTGCTAAAAAATAAAGTTTGCTTTTATACCAAACCTTTAATTCAATTAGCATAACTATATCCAACAATTGGTGGTGAAATTAAAAAGACAAGACCTGTTATAATAGTGTCAGATGATATTAATAATAAATTAAGTATCCACAACAATAAAAAAAACCGTTACAATGCTTTTAAACAATCTTTTTTAAAAAAACACAGATTTTATACAAATTTAACAAATGAGTTATTAAAACGGGATAAAAAAACACGCAAAAGATAATTTAATTTTAGCCGTTATAATGTTTATTATATTTTTGATAATATATTTTAGTATAAAAATCATTAAAAATTTCTAAAATCAGTACATACCAGATAATAAAAATTTCACTTGTGCCAATTAAAAACCTAAAACTGAACCATTAACAGCAAAAACAATTAATTACAAAACTTTTTTATTAATTCATAAGCTTTTTCCGCACCTAATTCACCTGCTTTTGACCAATCTAAACAAGCACTATCTAGTTTATCTAATGAGCTATTTAAAAAGAATAGCATATATTTATCCAACCCTCTTCTTAAATAAGCTTTAGCATCATCAGGTCTTAATTCAATTACTTTATTATAGTCCTGTATTGCTCCTCTATAATCTTTTAATTCATCTTTAGCAAAACCTCTGTTTAAATAAGCATCTGCACCATCAGGTTTTAATTCTATTGCTTTATTAAAATCCTGTATTGCTCCTTTATAATCTTTTAACTCACCTTTAACAATGCCTCTGTTACAATAAGCACCTACATAATCAGGTCTTAATTCAATTGCTTTATTATAGTCCTGTATTGCTCTTCTATAATCTTTTAAATCATCTTTCGCCATACCTCTGTTATAATAAGCATCTGCATAATCAGGTTTTAATTCTATTGCTTTATTATAGTCCTGTATTGCTACTTTATAATCTTTTAAATCATCTTTCGCCATACCTCTGTTATAATAAGCATCTGCATAATCAGGTTTTAATTCTATTACTTTATTAAAATCCTGTATTGCTCCTTTATAATCTTTTAACTTACCTTTAGCAATACCTCTGTTATTATATTCTTCAGCGGTTGTTTGGCTATAACTATATATAGCAAAAAGTAAGATAATTAATAATAATATTTTTTTCATAATATAATTTTTATGTAAATGAAAGAATGAATTTGCTAATATATAAATTTTTGCAATAAAAAAAATAAAATTATAACGGACATCGGTATGAATTGTTTGGCATTTTATTGCTCATTCCTTTCAATTTACAGTAAACATAAACAAAAGCTCTAAACCTTGCAAACCGCTGACTGCCAAATTATTTATAACGCGTGTTATGCAAAGTATTTTCATTCAACTGTCTCTTTATTAGGTATTTCAATTCCCATTTTATATATATTTGTGAACCCTTTAATTAGTTCTGAATTTTCAATTTTTATTTCCTTCTCATTATTTTTTTCTGTGTTTGGATAAACAAATAAAATTACAGGCTCATTATTTTTTTCTGTTCCGATATTATTTTTCAAATTCTCTATTCTCCCATAAAGTGATAATTGTTGTAAATCATCTTTAAGATTATCACTTACTGGATTTACAAACCAATATTTGTATTTTGCATCTACTATAATGTTTTGATTTCTTATAATAAAATCGGGTCGTAAACCCCACAAATACGAGTTTTTATCACTACTTGCGTTTGAATATCCCGGAATTACATTGACTGAAAACGTTTTCCGTAATTGAATTTCAACATATCGTTCAAACAATTCAGGCATATTAATGTAAAATGGGGGTATCTTGATTTTTTCTTCTTTCCTTTTTGTTTGTAAAGAATAACCAAGCTGATTAAATATCAATTTAGCTAAATTTAAAGCTTCTTTATAATCGAAAAAGAATGATGATAATTTTATTTTAGTAAAATCTCTTTCAAAAACTTCCTTTGTTTCTACAAGTTTAAATGAATGTAAAATGTTTTTCATTTTACTGACAAGTTGTTCATTGTCTAAAAATGCTAAATATTTTAAACTTTGTATCAAAGCTGTTTTTAATATTTGATTTTCTAAACAATTAATCGTGTGCTTCTGATAATCGCAAACTGTTTTCTCTAATTTACTTTTATAGTGATTGGATTTTATAGTTTGATTAATAAATATTCGACCTTTTATTTTTGAAGACAAGTTTTTAGTCTCTCTTATGTAACCTTTCTTTAATCCTTGTTTTGCAATTTTATGCAAAATATTTATGAAATTAATTACTATAAAAGGAGTTATTAAATCATCATTTTTATCAATTTCTATTTTAGGTTGCTTTGTGAAAATTTTATATGTATCATCAAGATGTGTTGCTACATAACTATCATTAATACAATCAGAAAACATCTTTATAAAATCAGCAATTCTGTCATTTTTTGTTTTTTTAGGTGTAATGTTTATGTATGATTTTCTACTTTCTAACCAAGCATAACCAACAAAATACGATGATTTCAATACAAGTTCATCATTCTCTTTTTCGAAATGCAATCCTAATATTTCAGGACTTTCTTTTTTTGCAAGAATAACTTCATTGAAATTAGGTATAGAAGAATTTAAATTTTCATCTATTTCTATTTTCTCATTTTCTTTTGCTATAATAGAAATCATTATTTCAAGAATTCTTTTATATCATCTGTTGTTAACATTACTTTATTTGATAAATCAAAATACTTATCGCCTAATCTTATTTCTGGTTTTGAATGGAATATTCCATCTTTGAAATATTCTTTGATAAGAGGTAAAACTTGGTAAATGAATTTTTTAGTTAGTTCATCAATATTTTCGTCATTATCAATATTCGTGATAAAATAGGAATGTCCTATCATAATATCACTTATCTCAAATTCAGGAGAAATGAAATCTTTCGTGAAGATTTGTTCGATTATTTCAAATAAAATTTTACCCCTTGGATAATTATCTAAAATATTCTTGTCTGACAATACATCACAGAAAACAAATCTTCTTCTTATCGCATAATCAATATGACCAATACTACGGTCAGCGGTATTCATTGTTCCAATAATATAAAGATTTGATGGTAATGTCAATTCTCTACTACCATCTTTTTCATACATACTTTCAACAGGTTCGTCCCTATATTCAAGTGCATATATTAATTCTCCTAATACGGAAGATAAATCAGCTCTATTGATTTCATCTATGATTAAAATATAAGGTTGATTTTTATCATTTTTTGCACGTTCTGCGAACTGGGCTAATGTTTTATTCTCAACTTTATATTCAACTTGATTATTCTTATTTGTTATAGCTATAATACCCCGAACAAAATCTTCATAATTATAGGATGGATGAAACTGAATTAATTTTATATTATTTTTCAGGTCTGATATAAATGGTTCGGTTTCCCCATTAATAATAAAATGGGAAATTTGTTTTGACAATCTTGTTTTTCCAGTTCCAGGAGGACCTTGTAAAATAATTTGTTTTTGTTCTTTTAAAATATCAACAAAGTCTGTTATCATAGCTTTCTCCATAGAATTATCATTTATTATTTTTTCTTTCACGGAAGAGTAAAGTTCAATTAGTTCCTTATATTTTATGCTTTTAGATGAAATTATCTCACCTTTTGTTCTTATATCCATATGGTTTAAACCATATCGTATTCCATTTTTTATGCTAAAATACAATTGATAAGCGTGTTTTTGAGATTTATGAGTTTTGTTGTAAATAGCAAACCATATTTCATCATAACCTTGATTTTGTGCTCCATCAAAATGCACTAAATTTGTTTTTGTTACGTCTTTAATGTCAAGTCTTATTCTAACATTGTCCATTAATTTATGAAAATAAGTCTCCGTATTTTCTTTATATTGTGCAAATATTAGTTGATACAAAACTCTAAAAGAAGATGTCCAAGCTTTGAAAACATTTTTTTCAAAATTTTCAGTAATATCTTTCTTTAATTCAGAAATTACTTTTTTATCTATTTTAACATCTTGCAATAATTTTTCTACGATAGAACTGCGTAGCCAAACAACAGGTTGTTTTGTTATATCTTTTCGTTGTTTGTATTCATAATCAAGTTTTTTAAGCTCTATTTTATTTAATGAATTTATTTTATCAAATATGAAATTACTATCATTTTGCATTTGTGCAAATTCACTTTGTAAATCACAAAAATCATTAAGTTTTAGTTTTAGCTTTACAAATCTACTTCGTCTTTTTTTTAGGATTTCTTTTAGTGTTTTCCCAAAAACAGGTTGTAATATTTCTTTCTCAAATGAAGGATACTCATTTTTAGGAACTTCAAAAAATGTTGAATTATATCGAGGTGACCATCCTTTGTTTAGGTCTTTATTATATTTGTTTTTGTTAATTGCATTTTCAACTAAAACATATTCTCTTGCAGCCCAGTCGTTTTGTTCATTAATAATTGAATGAAGTGGTCTGCTATCTATAAACATTCCGATTAATTCTATCGTTTCATTTGAACGACAGACATAAAACATATCACCTTTTGATACATTTAAAAATGATATTCCTTGATCTTTACCAGTATTTGGATGAATTGAAACAATATTATTATTTCTAAGAGTATTGATTGAATTATCATTAAAATAATTCTTTCCAAGTGATAATTTCCATATTTTCATAGGCTTCTCTTATATTTTGCATAACTTCTTTATACAACCAACTTATTACACCAAAACTGTTATTTAGATGCCAAATAAGTATATAAATAACAATTTTTTCTAAAATAAGTTGTTATTTATTACAAAAATAATATTTTTTTTATAATCAAAATAATTTTTATAAAATATTTGCCTGTTAGATTAGCAGTGTTATACCAGCCACCTAAGCAATGATGATACAATAATATTGGTATCAATTACAATCCTAATGCATCTTTTCTAACGGTTTTTATTTCCTCATCAATCTCTTTGAGTGTCATTTTATACAAACCTGTCTTTTTAGCTATTTTTTGGCACTTTAGCAATGCCTCTTTAGCATACAAAATGCTTATCTTTTCCTTTAATTCAGAAAATGAAATTTTATTCGCTGAAAATTCTAATTTTGAATAATCAAAATCATCAATTGTAATACCGACTTGCTAACAAGATACTCAATTTATTTCGCTTCACTTATAAATTGAGATTGTTAGTCTGTCGGCATTTACCAAACTAAACTATCAATTTAATTTCATTATCTTGATAGCAGTTTGGTATAACTAATCCAGTAAAATTATTTATCTTTGCAACAAATGAATAAGAAAAACATAGCATTTCGCACTTTTGGATGTAAGCTTAATTTTTCTGAAACAGCTTCAATTTTAAGGTCTTTTCCTGAAAAAGAATTTAAAACTGTTGACTTCAAAGAAAAGGCAGATATTTATGTCATCAATTCTTGTTGCGTTACTAAAAATGCTGAGAAAAAATCAAAACAAGCTGTAGGAAAGGCAATAAGATTAAATCCTGATGCAATTATTGTAGTTATTGGGTGCTTATCCCAACTAAAACAAAATGAGATAGCAGATATTAAAGGTGTTGATATTATACTTGGGAATGCTGAAAAATATAATCTGCTAAAATATATACAGGATTTTAATAAAAAAGACAAAACAAAAATATTTATTAGCGAAAGAGACAAAATCAATAATTTTGTTCCGTGTTATTCTCTTAAAGGCAGAACCCGTTCATTTTTTAAAATACAGGATGGCTGCGATTATTTTTGTGCTTATTGTATTATACCATTTGTAAGAGGGAAAAGTCGTTATAACACTATTGCCAATACAATAAAAATGGCAAAAGACATAGCTGCAACACAAACAAAAGAAATCGTATTGTCAGGCATAAATATTGGTGATTTTGGAAAAAACAATAATGAGACCTTTTATGAATTAATACAAGAATTTGAAAAAATTAAAAATATAGACAGAATACGTATTTCCTCAATAGAACCTGACTTATTATTTGATGATATAATTTCGTTTGTTGCAAAATCAAATAAATTTCTTCCTCATTTTCATATACCTTTGCAATCCGGCTCTGACAAAATTCTAAAATTAATGCATAGAAGATACAAAAGAAAATTATTTGCTGATAAAGTAAAAAAAATTAAATCATTAATGCCTTATTCCTGTATTGCTGCTGATGTGATTGTTGGTTTCCCTAATGAAACAGATGAAGATTTTGAAGATACTTACAATTTTATCAAAAATTTAGATATATCATATCTGCATATATTTACTTATTCTGAAAGAGAAAACACATTAGCATCAAGTTTTAAACAAAAAGTTCCTGATAAGATAAAACATATAAGAAGCAAAAAATTGCACGAACTTTCTGATATAAAAAAAGAACATTTTTATAAACAAAATATTGATAAAACAGTTTCAGTGCTTTTTGAATCAAAAGATGATAATGGTTATATGTATGGATTTTCAGAAAATTATATAAAAGTAAAAACAAAATATAATCCAAAATTTATAAACAATATTTTTACAGTAAAGCTAACAGATATTGATGCTCATGGAATATTTAACGCTGAATTTATATCTTGATTGGTAAGATTTTGAGAATTTTCGTGACTTATTATCATTATTTAAATGATTAATACACAAATCATTGTGCATCTGAATATAATTTATATTAAGGGGAGTTCTAATAATTACTTTTTATTACAAGTATCTGCAAAATATCATTATTTCGTTGTCGGGCAAAATCTTTCCTCGCCATAGCTATGGCTATGCCTGCGGAATATTTTACCCTCCGCCTCATACTGATATTTTTCGCTTACTTTCATATACAAAACCAATTATTAGAACTCCCCTTGACAAATAATCTAAATAAAATATTATGAATTTACAACTAATTTGTGAGCAGGTTTGCAACATAAGCCGTGATGTCGGAGATTTTATTTATGGCCAGGTTAATAAAATAAATAATGATGACATAAAAACAAAAGGCATACACGATTTTGTTACTTATGTTGATAAAACATCAGAACAAAAAATTGTTAAAGAGCTTTCCAAAATACTTCCCAAAGCAGGATATATTGCAGAAGAGAATACTATTTCAAAAAAAGACAAACATTTAAACTGGATAATAGACCCTCTTGACGGGACAACAAACTTTATTCATTCACAACCTTGCTATTCTATCAGCATTGCTCTGATGCAAGATAATAAAATAATTATGGGTGTTGTTTATGAAATAAATTTACATGAATGTTTTTATGCATGGAAAGATAGTGATAGCTTTTTGAATGGTTCAAAGATAAAGGTCTCTGAAATAAAAAAAATGTCTGATTCTTTGTTAGCAACAGGGTTTCCTTATTATGATTATAGTAAACTTGAACAATATATGGAATTGCTAAAACATACTATAAAAAACACACACGGATTAAGGCGTTTGGGCTCGGCAGCTGTTGATTTGTGTTATGTTGCATGTGGAAGATTTGAAGGATTTTATGAATATGGATTAAGACCTTGGGATGTAGCAGCCGGTAGCTTTATTGTTAAACAAGCCGGAGGGAAAGTATGCGACTTTAATGAAAAAAATAACTACTTGTTTGGAAAAGAAATCATTGCTTCTAACAATAATATATACAATGAATTAGTTAATACTATAAAAAAATATTTTGATTAATAAATTTGATTTTCTAACTTTAATTCAGTAAATTAAAAAAAATGAAAATCTGTGCTTTTGAGACAAATAAAAAAAACTGCAACTGCACTTATCCATGCTCAAAAAAAGGAATATGTTGCGAATGCATACAATATCACCGTAGAAGAGGAGAAATGCCGGCATGCTATTTCCCTGCTCATGATGAGGCAACTTATGACAGAACAATAGATAATTTTATACAGATATATAAAGAAAAAGGTATGGATTTTCTTGTAAATAGTTAACTGTCAGATGCACAAATTGAAAAATTGATAATTTTTTAGATAAAATTTATTTTTTAACCTTTATATCTTGCAACAAATTTATTTTTTTGTCAAGGTAAGAATAAATTTTATAATATATGTTTAATGTTTTTTCTGTCTGTGGAACTGTTTCAAAAATTTTTTCAATATAATGTCTTTGTTTAATAATTTGAAATGTCTTTGTAAAGTTAATATCATAAACCCATCCCATTTGTAGTAATTTAAAGTCATTTAAAGTTTTAATATCCTTTGTTTTTGCAATTTTTTCTGATAGCAGAGCATTACAAATTTTATCAGAAACATCAGGATTATCAGGCAAATCAAGTTCTACAGCTTTATTTTTTGTTCTGTCTTTTCTATAATAATACTCAATTACAACTCTCCATATATCCAGTTTATCAGCATCGCGTAATAATTTAGAAAAAAATAAGCATTTATCTGTCTCTTTTTCAGGAATATATGCTCGATTATGATAAGATATAACTCTTATTATTAAATCACAAACTGCATTATCTTTAATAAACTGATTTAAAACACCTGTCTTTTTTAATATTTTAACACCTAATAAAGCATGGTTTTTAGATTTAGCATCAGAAAATGTATCATAACGAGCATATTGTTCAAAACGTCCTATATCATGAAAAAGTGCCATTATCTCTGCTAAACAAAGGTCTTGTTTTGTTAAATTTAAACTCTTACCAATATTTAAAATTTCTTTACACACACATTTTGTA
>Ga0307991_1003209_pt1 | contig 10686 bp, 7 predicted proteins | sample EllFjometagen131_FD_203146 | JGI IMG/M metagenome (GOLD analysis project Ga0307991, IMG submission 203146) | Marine microbial communities from Ellis Fjord, Antarctic Ocean - #131 | ecosystem: Environmental > Aquatic > Marine > Unclassified | place: Southern Ocean | collected 2014-10-08 | reverse complement strand
CGCCGCTTCTCTGACCCTCGGCTTCCGAGGCCCACTAGATTAGAAACGAAGGGTTGGAAGCGAGCACTGGTTTTATCACTACTCTATTTTTCGATTTTATGGTATTAGGGCGCTCTTATGAGCTTATACGCTCTAATCTGACTTTGGAGTAACACCACTATGACATCATTTGCCGCATTCGGCCTAGACGCCGATCTTCTTAAAGGTATCGACCAGCTGGGTTTTACCACCCCCACACCAGTTCAGGAAGAAGTAATTCCGCGACTTCTCAGGTTGGAGGACGATCTCGTCGGCCTCTCGCAGACCGGAACCGGCAAGACGGCGGCCTTCGGCCTACCCCTCATCCAACTAATTGATCGAACCAAAAAAAAGACCCAGGCCCTAATCCTTTGCCCGACTCGAGAGCTTTGCGTCCAGGTCACCAAAGACTTAAATACTTATGCCCACTTCCTTTCCGGGACGAAAATAGTTGCCATCTACGGCGGTGCCAGCATCGTCACTCAGAGCCGGCAACTACAGCAGGGCGTTCATATTATTGTGGCCACACCGGGACGCCTCCTGGCCTTTATCCGGCAGGGAGAAGTCGATATCAAAGCTATTCGCGCAGTCGTTCTGGATGAAGCCGACGAAATGCTGCAGATGGGTTTCCAGGAGGATCTGAACGATATCCTGGCGGCGACCCCGACAACCAAAAAAACCATCCTCTTCTCGGCAACCATGCCGCGCGAGGTTGTCACCATCGCCAAACGCTACATGAAGGATCCGGTTGAGGTGACGATCGGAGAACGTAATCAAGGAATCGAGAATGTCCGCCACATCTACTACCTGGTAGCAGCGAAAAACCGTTACAAGACCTTGAAACGAATTGCCGACAGCAATCCCGACATCTACGCCATCATCTTCTGTCGTACCCGTCAGGAGACCAAGGATGTCGCCGAAAAATTGATCGGGGATGGTTACAACGCCGATGCCCTACACGGTGAACTTGCCCAGGGGCAACGTGATTTTGTCATGAACAAGTTCAGACGACGAAATCTCCAGTTGTTGGTGGCCACCGATGTCGCGGCCCGGGGCCTCGATGTCAAGAACTTAAGCCATGTCATCAACTACAATCTGCCCGATGACATCGCCAGCTATACGCATCGCAGTGGGCGCACCGGGCGGGCCGGTAAAGAGGGAATCTCGATCGCCATCGCCCATCTCCGGGAAAAATACAAGATCAAACAAATTGAAAGACAACTTAAAAGAACTTTTGAACAAGGGCGCATCCCCACCGGCCAGGAGATCTGCCGACAACGCGTACTGCACTATCTCGACATCCTCAAGGAAAAGGAGCTCGACACCTCCTATATGAAGCCCTTCTTGCCGGCCATCTTCGACAAATTGTCATCTTTGGAACGGGAAGAACTTATTGAACGTTTTGTCCTGGCCAATTTCGCACCCCTTTTAGACTATTACCGAAAAGCTCCGGATCTCAACGAAAAAGAACCGGAGAGCAAAAGCCGTTACGAACGCAGCAATCGAAACGAACGGAAAACCGGTGACCGGCGCTCCACCCCCGCCGCAAAAGACCGGGAAAAGAAGGGCCGGGAACAATTTACCCGCTTCCATATTAATGTCGGCAAAAAGGACGGCGTCAATCCCGGCCGCCTGATTGGCGAAATTAATGATGCCGCCGGCAAGGGGGTCAGAATTCAGGTCGGCCGCATTGAAATAAAAGGTGACTCCAGCCTGCTTGAAGCTGAGAGTCGTTTTGAGAACGACATCATACGGACCTTTTCCAATCTCCAGATCAATGGCCGTAAGGTCGTGGCCCGGGTCAGCAGCGAAACCGAAAAGATGACACCTAGACCAAGGTCGACCCAGCCTCACCCAATTCGCAAAAAAAACGCCAAGAAAAAACGTTTCTAAGCTAGAGGTTGAAATGCTGAAAAAAAAAGTTCCTTTCTCGATTAACCAGATTAAAAAAATCGCGAAAACCTTCCCCACCCCTTTTTATATCTATGATGAGACCGCAATAATTAAAAACCTTAAGGCTTTGCAAGAGGCCTTTGCCTGGGTCGATTTCAAGGAGTATTTTGCGGTCAAAGCAACACCAAACCCCTTCCTAATGAAGCTCATGAAGGCGATAGGGATCGGAGCCGATTGTTCGTCCCTGCCCGAGCTCCTGCTCGCCGAAGCGGCTGGCATCATGGGCGAAGATATCATGTTCACCTCCAACGATACACCCGCCTCAGAATACCGCAAGGCAACCGAGCTCGGAGCTATTATCAACTTCGATGATATCAGCCACCTGAAATATTATGAAAAGCATGTCGGGAAATTGCCAGAACTGGTCTGTTTCCGTTACAATCCGGGCCAAGCCAAAAAAGGTAACCTGATTATCGGCCATCCGGAAGAGGCCAAATACGGTTTTACAAAGAAACAGCTTTTCGACGGCTATCGTTACTGTAAAGAGAGGGGCATAAAACGTTTCGGCATCCATACAATGGTAGCCTCAAACGAACTTGATTATACCTACTTTATCGAAACGGCTGAGATCCTCTTTGAATTGGTCAGAAAGATCTCGAAAAAGCTCGACCTCACTTTTGAATTCGTCAATCTCGGCGGGGGGGTCGGAATCCCCTATCGGCCTGGAGATGAGGCTGTCGATCTTGTTAAAACCGGGGCCGGCATTAGGGCAAAGTATGAAGAGATTATCTTAGAGACAGGATTGCCACCCTTAAAAATCTATATGGAATGCGGACGTATGGTAACGGGCCCCTACGGCTATCTGGTGACCCGAAGTCTGCATATAAAGGAAACTTACAAGACCTATCTCGGCGTTGATGCCACAATGGCCGATCTCATGCGTCCGGCCCTCTACGGCGCCTACCACCATATAACAGTGCTCGGTCGTGAAGAGCAAAGCCCCAAGGTGACCTACGATGTCACCGGCTCGCTTTGCGAGAACAATGATAAATTCGCTATCGATCGAGAATTACCGGCCGTTGCAATCGGTGATTATCTGGTAATCCATGATGCCGGCGCACATGGTCACGCAATGGGCTTCAATTACAACGGCAAACTCCGTTCGGCCGAGTTACTGCTGCGGGCCGACGGCTCCATCAAACAAATTCGCCGGAGAGAAAATCTGGCCGACCTCTTCGCGACCCTCGACTTTGCAGATCTCGAGAACTTTTAGCGCTCTCACGCTACTTCATCTCCCGCCATCGGCACCATAACTAACTGCATCAACCATAACTGGAGCCATCCCAACAATGCGTGCACAGCTTCTCCTTGGGTAAGCCAATAGCCTCAACCAAGTCGTCAAGGCGCTGAAAACGCAGGGAGGTCAGGTGCAAACGCTGCCGAATTATCTCAATCATTGCCAGATTTTTTTCTGACCCGGCGGTTGCATAATCATCCAGATATTTATCTTCGGCGCCTTCAAGTTCCTGAATAACACTGCGACCAACCAGGTCCAAGGTGGATCTGGAGGCGGAAAAATTCAGATACTCACAAGGAAATATCAGGGTCGGGCAGGAGGGCCTCATATGAACTTCCCGAGCCCCGTAGTCAAAGAGGATTTTGACATTCTCTTTGAGTTGGGTACCACGCACGATTGAATCATCACAAAACAACAGGCGTTGCCCTTCAATGAGCTGACGCACGGGGATAAGCTTCATCCTGGCGACCAGATCCCGCAAGGATTGGTCTTGGGGCATAAAACTGCGGGGCCAGGTGGGGGTGTATTTGACAAAGGGCCGACGAAAGGGAACCTTTTTGGCATCGGCATAACCGATCGCGTGACCGATACCAGAATCGGGGATGCCGCCCACACAATCGCAGGTAACGTCGTCGTTTCTGGCTAAGCAGGCACCGCAGTTATTTCTGACACGTTCGACATTGATACCTTCATATTCCGATGCGGGATAACCGAAGTAGACCCAGAGAAAAGAACATATCTGCATCTTTTCACCTGGGGGCAGCCGTTGTTCCCAGCCCTCAGCAGTCATGAAAACAACTTCACCGGGGCCGATGAAATGCTCGGTTTCAAAGCCTAAGTTGCTGAAGGCGCAAGATTCCGAACTTACCGCAACCGCATTTTCCCGACGGCCGATAACCAGCGGTGTCCGACCAAGTTTATCCCTGGCTGCATAAATCCCCTCCTCGGTAAGCAGCAGCATGGAGCAAGACCCCTTAATAGAATTTTGGACATTGCGGATACCTTCAACAAAACTTTCCCCATCGCAGATCAACTGGGCTACTACTTCGGTGGAATTCATGACGCCATTGGTAGTATCTGAAAAATAGTGACGGTCTGCAAAAGCTTTCTGGACCAACGTTTCAAGATTATTTATCTTGCCAACCGTGACAATCCCGAAAGTACCCAGATGCGAGCCGATAATCAACGGCTGGGGATCGGTATCACTGATCACCCCAATCCCTTTTTTTCCTTCAAAAGAGGCCAGCTCCGATTCGAATTTAGTGCGAAAATAGTTATTTTCAAGACTGTGGATGGAGCGCTGAATCCCCTGGGAGTTACAAACCCCCATACCGCCACGCTTGGTTCCCAAATGAGAGTGGTAATCAGTCCCGTAAAACAGTTCAGTGACACAATCTTCCTTTGAAACCAGACCAAACATACCACCCATAGTGTACCCCTTAGTAATTATTATTTATTTACTACTATTTTGCTCTACATGACGGACTGAGATTTGTTTCCCATTAATCACAGTCCTGAAAAAGAGTCAACTAGACAGTTGGGTTTTCGAAAAACTCCCGGAGAAATTTTCGGGTTAGATGCAGCGCCGTCGGATGTTCATAAATCTCACCATCATGAGTGATCCCCCGAATTACGCCATCATCAAGAAACCAACTGAGCAGCAACAGTCCTCTCTCCGTACGTTCCGAATAAGCTGACAGATCTTGATCACAAAAAGGCCGGGACTCAGGCAACGTAACATGATCTTTTTGCAGGGCTTTGAGGAAATTGATAATCCGGCTCAAACGCAGCAGAGTTACCGTTTCAAGGCGACTTGTTGTATGGCTGAGGGGCAGGGTGCTGGAACGCATCAAGGAGAGCTGTGGCGGCAGGAGACCGAGGTCGGCGGCCCGGCGGTAATCAAGACTGCCCGGAGCCGGATAGAAAACCGACAAACCCGCGATCGTGTTTTGCCGGGCCAGGCGTAAAAGATCACCAAGAGAGGTTTCCGCTTTCTGCCGGGGTGCTCCGGCAATAATATAAGAAACGGCATCAAGACCGTGCTTTTGACAAAGTTTCAGGACCCGATCATGGGCCTGACCAACGTCCGGACGGCAAAACTGTTTAAGCTGCCCGGAATCGAAACTACCGACGGCCAAGTTAAGGGTCCGAAACCCGGCGTCCCGCATAACCACGATCAGGGCTTCGTCAAGCGTCGGCGGATAAAGCCCATTCATGGCCCGTAATTCAAAATCCCGCCCCTTCCGCAAGGCTGAGATACCACCTATCAGATCCATAAACCAGGGCCGGTCAAGGGTCAGGTTCTCATCTTCAAAATCGATAAAACCAACATTTTCACAAGAAACGGCCCGCTCAATCTCCCGTAGCACGGACGCAACACATCTCCTCCGATAGGGCAATCCGCAGTCAGCACTGACGGCACAGTAACTACAATGCAAAGGACAACCCCGACTGGTCATGATGACGGTACTTCCCCGTTGCTTGCGCATGTAGAATGACTGTTTCAATAAATTGGTTGCCGGCAGTGGCCGGGAATCCAAATCAACTATAACTGCCGGTTCGCCAATATGCAAAGTGCCGTCTCTCCGACGCCAGACAACCCCCGGAATTTTGCTTAACAGATTCTGATCATCATCCCGCCCTTTTCTTAGAGCCGCAGCCAGACTCGCCATAGCCACCTCGCCTTCCCCACGAATGACATAATCGACAGCCGGACATTTCATAACCGCTTCCGGCATGGCCGTAGCATGGTGACCGCCAACCACAATACGACAGTCGGGATAGCGGTTTTTAATAGCTACCGCAGTCTGTAAGGCACTTTCATGGTAAGGGGTAAAAAGGGCTGAGATACCAACCAGAAAAGCCCCGGACTGCCGAACCAGCTCTCCCAAATGGGCGAAACTATAACCAAAATGTTTGTAGTTGTGAAAAAGAGCAAATGGCGAGGTGTCCGGTTTGCCGTAATGCGGCGCCAGGTAGGCCATTTCCTCCGGCCAAGGCAGGATTTTACTCTTGTTTGTCGCCAGACCATCGATAATAGCAATCGAAAAGCCCTGCTCTTCGAGGCTTGCGGCGATACAGGCCAGACCATAAGGAATGGTTCGTTTGGCGGTTAGAAAAAAGTCCTCAATCGGTGGCTGGACCAAAACAACGTCAGGCATAAAGACTTTACAAACCTCTCAAACTTATGCTTTTTCCATTATATATGGCATTGCATGCGCCATCCCAAACAGGTCAACTTCGACAAAAATGTCAAGCAAATTATCACCCTAACCAAATATCTTAAATGAAAACCTGTCAAGTCTTAAACAGATGTGGCAATTTCCCCAAAAAATCACCAGGCATAAAACTAAAAACAAAAAATGGCCGTTTTATATAAATAAAACGGCCATTTCGCTTTTAGATCCCTTAGTCGCAAAGACCTTAAAAGAAACGCTAATTGCTAACGAGAAGCGTGTGCAGTCCGATTAGAAGGGCCATTATTGCGACGGTTTGCACCTCCGCTTCGTGATCTTGAAAAACCTCCAGATTTTTGACCCCGCCCGCCACGACGAAAGTCAACAAAGGTCTCTTCATCTTTGTCCGCCGGGTTCTGCTCAAAACCATCAATAACCTCTACGGGAATTTGTTTGCCGAGCAAACGCTCGATGGGACGCAGTAGTTTCTGTTCATCGGCGCTTACCAGCGAAACCGCCATACCACTGCGACCCGCGCGGCCGGTGCGACCAATGCGATGCACATAGTCTTCCGCCACGTTGGGCAAATCGAAATTGACAACATGGGGCAAATTGTCAATATCCAGCCCGCGGGCGGCAATGTCTGTAGCTACCAGGATTTTAACCTTGCCGGCTTTAAACTCAGCCAGAGCCCGGGTTCTCGCAGTTTGACTTTTATTACCATGAATCGCAGCTGCGCCGATACCACTTTTTTCAAGATAGGTGGTCAACCGATTAGCACCGTGCTTGGTGCGGGTGAAAACGAGTGCTCTCTCCCAATCCCCATCCTTGATGAGTTGAGCCAGAAGGACGCGCTTGGTTTTCAGACCTACCGGATGCACAACCTGGTCAACTTTTTCAGCGGCAGTGTTTCGGCGGGCAACCTCGATCATTGCCGGATTGTCTAACAGCTTATCAGCCAACCGTTTTATTTCATCTGAATAGGTGGCGGAAAAAAGCAAATTCTGTCTTTGCTTCGGCAAGAGCTTTAACACTCGTTTAATATCGTGAATAAAACCCATGTCGAGCATACGGTCGGCTTCGTCAAGAATCAGTATTTCAACGTCAGAAAGGTCTACAGTTCCCTGCCCGACATGGTCCAAGAGTCGCCCCGGAGTAGCCACCAGGATATCCACGCCTCGTCTCAACTTATCAATCTGAGGATTTATGCCGACCCCTCCAAATACAACCGTAGAACGTAACGTCAGGTTTTTACCATAAATAGCCACAAATTCACCCACCTGAGCAGCCAGTTCCCGGGTCGGGGCCAGTGCCAGACAAAGAGGGCGACGGCTTTTACTGCCACCCCTTTGGCTCAGGTTTTGCAATACAGGCAAAGCAAATGCCGCCGTTTTTCCGGTTCCCGTCTGGGCCCCTCCCATAACATCCCGGCCGGCAAGAATCGCGGGAATGGCCTGGGCTTGAATAGGGGTGGGGGTGCTGTAACCTTGATCGGCAACAGCTTGCAATAATCTGGGCATTAAGCCCAATTCTTCAAATGACATATAAATGTTACTCCAAAATCCACCTGGCCACTTTAAATAGCACCGATCCCAAGCGAAAAATCATAATATTGTTTAAAATTACTCGATAATTTGAGGCTAAAATACAGCAAGCACCGACCGGTTAGTACCCAAAGCGAAAGATTATTGTCACGACCATTTCACTTGCCACCCCAAACTACCGACAACCATTTAATATGATTGCTAAAAAACTTATTCCAAAAAAAAAGAAACGGCTGTTTTCGTTACCGAAAACAGCCGTTTTGATATCTGGCTCTCTTTGCTACACTCATCTCAGAACATATCAAAAACCATAAAAAAAACCATCCCAGTTACCCGTAAGGAGAACATAAATAACGATTTCCCAGTATCACCGCTTCCCACAAGCGCGCTCTTATAGCACCATAGCCTATCTTCGTCCACTATTTAATTCACAACCAAGAGAACTTGAAAAAACATTGTCGATTCCAACCTAAAACAGCCGCACAGAAAGCTGGCCAGGGATGGCGACGAGCTAAACCTCTAAAACTGTACGGGAAAACCTTAACTTATTCAGGTGAATATTGGTTAACTGAAGACTCTGCATTCACCAGTGCAACCATAATCGGCAAAAACCAGTGAGCCGCGCTTGCTAAAAACCAGAATTTTCGGATGGACACTAATTAGCTTCAACGACGTTTTCTGCAAAACTTTTATATGCACTTTCAATCTTTTTAGCCTTTGAATCGGGAAAAACATGAAAACTCCCAACTTTCAAAGCTTCTACGATGCTTTCTCCAACCAATGAAGGTGGCGCCGCAATTTTAGTAAGCCCCGCTGCATCCCCCATCTCTGTCGCAATAGGACCTGGATGAACACTTAATACAATTGTTCTTTGTTTGCGAAGCAGTTCACGTAAAGCCTGAGTTATTGAATATGAAGCTGCTTTTGATGCAGAATAAGTTGCGCAGTAAGGAAAACATTTCATTGAGGCCAGAGAGTTAAGTTGAATGAAGACGCCACCTCCATTAGCTTTAAGAACCGGTGCAAAGGCCTGAGCCATGCGAATCAGACCATATAAATTAATGTTCATCTCCAATTCAAGAGAACTGATTGATTTATCATCGAATGGTGTGGATGCTGTCAGAACACCTGCATTATTAACAACAACATCCACATCAGCAGCTATCTTTGCGGCTGCATAAATGGACTGTGCATCCGCAAGATCAATACGAATGGGTACTATTTTATTTTTATATTTTTCAATGAGTGGTGAGGCACTGTCCAGTGTTCGAACTGCAACATAAATTTTTGCCGCTCCATGTTCGATGAAGGAATCAACAATTGCCTTACCGATTCCGCGATTTGCTCCTGTGATTAAGATGGTTTTATCTTTGATCTCGTAGTTCACTATTATTTGTCCTTTTATTTTCCAGGTTAACAGCTCACGTTTTTAAAAGTAAGAATAACCTCATGCATTAATCAATTTACGAGACTTGATCAAGCGAACCACCTCCCGCTTGTTAAAGCGCCAGAACTTACTATCTTTATAGCCGGGCAAAATCCCTTTGCGAGCCATAGAATTCACGTTATCAGGACTTGTATCGAGCAGTTCCGCAACTTCTATACTGCCGATTTCTGCACTATTTTTGTTCTTCATAATCCTCATTATTCTCTCCTTCAACGAAAGAAATAAACCTGGAACGGAAACCTCCGTAAAAACCGGGAAGCTGCCGCTATCAGGCCCCAACCTATCTAACAGCCATGACAGTTAACTGATCATAGCACATTATGTGCCAAATTAAAATTCAGGTACCTGAATTTATAATGGATTATAAGATGGGATTATTTTTTAGAAATCACAACTGATCAAATTTTTTTTACAATCCGAAAAGGCTGATACGAGGAAGACAAATTGAGCCGGAAAGAATAATTGTCACTAAACATGACAAAAGATGTGTCTCAAGGAAGTACTCTCTCTGCCTCACTCAAATCGAGTCAGAAGTCACCCTCTTGTCAGGTGTTGATTGCTTTTCAGGCCCCTTTATCGACCTGTAAAGACCGGATTTCTTTTTTCCAAGAAAGCCCGCAAACCTTCAGCGCAGTCTTCCGAATTTTGGGTTAAAGCGAATTGGTCCATGTCAGCATGGCTGGTGATGGCGTTGAAAGCGTTGGCGTGGGCGTTTATCGCCGTTTTGCATAAGCGAACCCCGTTGGGCGGCAACGCGGCGGCACGGCGGGCCATTTCCAAGGCAGCCTTCAGCGCCGTACCCGATGGCACAACTTCGTCCGTCAAACCCCAGTCCACAGAGCGAGCGGCGTCAAGTTTTTCAGCCAGCACCACTATCCGTTTGGCCTTGGCCGGGCCTACGAGATTGGTTATCCGCGGTACCGAGCCCCAACTCATATTAAAGCCCCGTTCTACCTCAGGCACATATAGGTGTCCGCCCATCCCGATAATCCGTAAATCACAAGATACTGCCAGAGCCGTCCCGCCTCCGACACACCATCCCTCAATGGCGACAATGGTCAGGGGTTCCAAAGCTTCCCATGCCTGACACATACGCGGCCCGGTTTTAAGCAAAACACGGCGCTCAGCTAGCCCGGCGGAAGCGCTCTTGATCACCTCCTCGTCTTTAAGATCCATGCCCAGACAAAAGTTGTCTGTCCGCCCGGTAAGCACAACGGCGCAGAGGTCAGGGTCGTCAGCTAGGTCATGCGCAATCAAAGTGAGTTTTCGCATAGTGTCAAACGACAAAAGATTAGCAGGGTCCTCCCGATC
>Ga0307991_1003207_pt1 | contig 10691 bp, 7 predicted proteins | sample EllFjometagen131_FD_203146 | JGI IMG/M metagenome (GOLD analysis project Ga0307991, IMG submission 203146) | Marine microbial communities from Ellis Fjord, Antarctic Ocean - #131 | ecosystem: Environmental > Aquatic > Marine > Unclassified | place: Southern Ocean | collected 2014-10-08 | reverse complement strand
GGCAACATTGGGCCCCATGGCATGCATCAGGAGAAAATTACGCGGATCTTCGGCCGCACCGATTTTCTGCACAACCCGGGCCGCCATCGGTACCGCCGAAACCCCGGCCGCACCGATCATCGGATTGATCTTTTCTTTTGAAAAAAGATTCATTAGCTTAGCCAGGCAAAGACCACCAATCGTGCTTAAAGAGAAAGCTACCAGCCCCATGGCAAAAACCATCAGTGCCTTGGGGGTCAAAAAAACATCGGCACTCATGGTTCCGCCAACCGCAATTCCTAAAAAGATGGTAACAATATTCATCAGTTCATTCTGGGCCGTACCGCTTAAACGTTCAACTACACCTGACTCGCGAAAGAAGTTGCCGAGCATAAACATCGCCATCAAAGCCGCCGAAGCCGGCACAAAGAGACAAACCAGGCCACAAGTCACCAACGGAAAGATAATTTTCTGGCGCTTTGAAACTGGACGTAACTGCTTCATGCGAATAAGACGCTCTTTCTTAGTGGTCATCATCTTGATGATTGGTGGCTGAATAACCGGCACCAGGGCCATATATGAATAAGCTGCAACGGCAGTTGCACCAAGTAGATGAGGAGCTAAGGCAACCGTTGTAAAGATCGTCGTCGGGCCATCGGCACCCCCAATAATCCCGATTGAGCAGGCTTCAGGAATCGTAAAACCAAGCCCCAAAGCAAAGAAGAAGGCGATATAAACACCAAACTGAGCGGCGGCTCCCAGAAGCAAAGTTTTAGGATTGGCAATCACCGGTCCAAAATCGGTCATCGCCCCAAGACCAAGAAAGATAATCGGCGGAATCAGTTCCCACTCCAAACCGTAATGATAGAAAATATGCAAAATCTGATGATCCTGCATGAGATTGGTCAAGGGCAGGTTAACAATAAAGATACCGAAACCTATCGGGATTAAAAGTAGAGGCTCGTAGCCTTTCTTGATCGCCAGAAACATCAGACCAAAAGCGATCAGCCACATGATAAGATTACCCACAGTCAGATGGTAGAGTCCCATCGAATGGATAAATGTGAACAAAGTATCCGTCATAAATTACTCCTTCAAAAAGGGATATAAGAGCATCCAGCCAAATTTGAACCGGAAATCAACAACCCCCGAAACTCATCCTTTTTTTGCACTGCCACCAATTTTACCAATCAAAACCCGGGTGATCACCACCGAAAGTGATAAAGTCCCCAAAACAAAAAACACCGACAAAAAACCAACGGTAAAAATCTTTATCGCCTCAGGCCATACACTCATCACAAACCTCTTTTCCCTGACTTATAAATCTAATTCTCTTCATTTAAGGTACAGACCGGGACCATAACCATCCCGACCCTGGACCCTTTTTTGCCCAAACCCGATTCGAACCTAAGTCGGGCCAGACTCCGACCGAGGAGAGCATCCCGGCCGGCGTTCATCTGTTGCCAGATTCACCGCCGCTTCTTAACACCCAGCATATTTGACCCACCGACGTAAACCAAAAGAGAACGAGAGGGGGCCTTCTACCTCAAGCGCCAGGTAAAAATCAACCAAAAATCCATCCGGCACAATCTAAACATCAATAATCATACCCCGAATATCCGCAACTTTAGATAGTTTTTGTTTACCGGAATTTAAAGATGGTATTATTTTCAGCCGTAAAATAGAACAATACAAACTTGAGCGCTGACGAAGTTCTTGCGCAGTACGAAAAACGCTGGACTATCGAAACCATGTTCAACCAAGTCAAAAATAATTGGGGTTGGAAAGAAGTCTGGCAACAATCACGTCAGGTACTGCATCAATGGATAGAAATTTTATCTCTGGGATATGCTATTCCTCAATTATTGGCCCTGCGAAGAGGCCCTGAAGCTAATTTTCTGGCAAACTTTGCCCCTTAGAGCCAAACAACCAGTCCAATTGACCTCTACTCCCAAATCCGAGAGTGGGACAGTCGGGCTATGCTCTAAACTCTAGTTTTAGATCATACTTTAATGAATTTGTCATCCTTGATCCAAGGCTTCCATAGCACTGGAACATTGACGCTGGATGGTAACAGCTGGAATCTCATGTGGTATGCCGGCTACCAAGGCAGCAGTGCGGGCTGTGTTGGCCTCGCCATCCACCACCAGGGTTTGTTTTTGGTTGAGTCAGGTTAATTTCAGGCGAACCCGTTTTTTATCCGCCATTTTTTCAGAAACTTCAACGATTGCTGTAATTGTGTCGCCAGGATAGGCCGGAGCAAAAAATCGACATAAGGTCTCCAGAGCCACTGCTTCCAGTCCCTGTAGCTTGATCCCCAATACCGAATCAACCAAGCTTTGAGTTAGTCGACCCTTAAGAACCCTGATTTAGATATTTTCTCCCGACGTTGACGTTATACAAAACGTCGCAGATCGAAAAATTTGACCAAAAATCATCAAAATCAAAGTTCTGAAAGCCAAATTAAATTGCGCAAAAGAAGAGTTGTAGCTCTTCAACAACTTATTGAAGTTAAATGCGGCAGCGGCCAGCATTAAATTGATGTCATCGCCAAGACTTTCCTTGAGAAAATTACGGGCCAGTCGGTAATCTGTTTTGAGATGGCCGATGACTGGTTCTATCCCGGCTCGTCGACGAAATCTTTTTCGAGCTTGCCGTTTCTGGTACTCGGTAGCTCTTTTGCCAGGTAGCTTCGGGATCACGATTTTCGTGTTTCCAATTTTGCTGGTACCACGATAACCGCGATCACAAATGACCACCTCTGGTTTCTTACCTAACAACCTGGTGGTTTGCTCGATTACTTCCGGCAAGGTAGAGCAATCATACCTGACTGATGAGCAAGAATTTTACCAGGTCCTGAACTATAAAGATGATGTTAACTTGGAAAAGAAAAATTAGCTGCTTAGTACGGATTGTACAAAAATTCGGTTGCTGAGTGCCAAAGTGCCTCTCCCTCCGCAGTCGGAATTACCCTGGCGAAGGAACCCACCAATATTCCGTAGCCTGGGGAATTGCAGACTGCGGATTAGGGGGGGGGAGCCCAAATTAGAGCTAAGATTAAAACTCTCGTGAATACAATAGATTTGCAAACTTAAAAAAACATGTCAATCGAAGTCGTGGGGCACACATTTTTACTAAATAAGGCCGTCTCACTAACTTTCAGTACCTCATATGTTTTACCTTTTTCATACTGCATGTCGTTTTGTTCTGTGAGTACCAGCATACGTCATGGATATTAGCGCAGGTTAAAGTCCGCAAGTAAGTTACTAAACAATTTGATTGTTTGATTCGCTGTTTAACAAAAACCAACTTGATCCAACCCTTTTAGGTTAAGAATCTGACGTGCCTCAGCAGGTGTTGCAGATTCAAGTCCGACTTCTTTTGCAATACGGATTATTTTCTCTACCTGTTCACCACTGCTTTTAGCCTTAACACCTTTTTCAAGATATAGATTGTCTTCTAACCCAACTCGAGCATTACCACCCATTAATAAAGCGGCTGTGCACATTTTAAATTGGTCTTTACCTGCTGCGCAGACTGACCATTCAAAATCATCAATTAAATTATCAGCAGTATTTTTTAAGAATTGTAGATTCTCCATAGATGCAGGTATTCCACCAAGAATGCCCATGACAAACTGAAGATAAACCGGTGTCTTAATCAAATCTTTCTTTATTAAAAATGCTATGTTGTTTATCATCCCGATATCATAAATTTCGAACTCAGGCTTAGTGCCTTCTTCATCAAATATTTTGTTAAACTCCCGAAGTGTTTTGAACGTGTTCGGAAAAATAAAATCTTCGGTCATTGCCAAGTATTCGCGTTCCCAGTCGTATTTCAAATCTTTTAGATTATCCAAAGCATGAAAAAGTGCAAAATTAATTGATCCGCCATTCAGGGATGCAAGCTCCGGCTGAAAGGCTCTTACACCGGCTACCCGTTCATCGGTAGACTGGCCTAAACCACCTCCAGTGGTAATACACACAACCAGATCGGTTTTTTCTTTGATTTTTGACAACACTTTACCGTACAGGGATTTATCCGATGAAGGTTTACCATTTTCCGGATCTCGCACATGAATATGCACAACTGCGGCACCAGCTTCATATGAACGAATTGCTTCGTTAGCAATTTCATCTGGAGTTATAGGTAAATATTCAGACATTGACGGCGTATGGATGCTTCCAGTGATAGCCGCCGTAATAATTATTTTACTCACTATTCCTACCTTTCCTCAAGTAAATCATTAATGTTAATTTCACCCAGAGCCATTCGGGCAAGATCCCCTATGAAAATTATTGGCAGATTATGCCTGCCGGCAACATTTACAAGAAATTTCATACACATAGGGCAAAGACACACAAGTGCTTGTGCACCGGCATTTACGGCGTCCATAATGTTCTTTTCCTGATAAGGGGCAGGATCATCCATTTCAAGCATATTTTTGACCCCGGCACAGCACATGGCATTTTTTCGATCATATTCTCGAACCACCCGCTCTACCCCGACAAGTTCAAATAATTCATCGATAAATTTTTCTTTTTCCGGCGTATATCTGGATGTACAGGGCGTTTGATATGCAATTTTAAGATCAAGATAATTTAGGCTGAGCTGCTTTTTTTTCAGATGCTGTACCAGATGTTCCGCCAGGTGTATTGGTCGAAATGGCACGTCAAACCCGTATGCCGGTGCCAAATGAGCCAACATTGTGTAGCAATCATCATGAAAACAAACAACCTCTTTAGGATTGCTTAGCATTAAATTTTGAATCAGTGCCTTGACATGATTTTTTTGGATTGATACCCCACCTAAATGACTGAATAGTACCCAACAGAAATAAGGTTTCCCTCCCACTTGGGGCAAATCATATAATTCACCTTTAATCAATTCAGGGTTGCTCTCCTCAAATATACACAAGGATATTATTCGATTTGCTCTAGGCGGATGTACCACCTCCTCTGTCGTAGAAAACCGTTTTTCTATGGCATCTAATTTCCCTTTGGGATACAGTGTATGATATCTCTCCTGAAGGGATGCAATCAGTTCAAATGGATAAGCATTTTCCGGGCAAGAGTCATTGCAAGCATAACAGGTAATACAGTTGTCCAATACAGACGTGTGTTCTTTGTTGATAAGCCTCTTTATGTGTTCAATGGCCTTTTCATTATCAATATCCATCCACTGGCATTGACTTAAGCACTTTCCACATTGATTACAAAGATCTTCTCTGAACATGATACTTCCTTCCATGTATTCAATTGGCCTACGGCGGAGCCTGGAAAAAATATTGTTGATACGGCTTGGGCTAGATTTCAAGAGATTGACAATAGGAACTACTCACTCACTTTTAAAGAGGTCGTTAAATTTATTTCTAAGTTTATACTTTTCAAGTTTTCCGGTAGTCGTTTTCGGCAATTCATCAACAAATACCACCCGTTTAGGCACTTCAAAGCTACTCAAATGCTCTTTGCAAAAAGAACGAAGATCATACTCGGTTAGGTCAGAGTCTTGAGCTTTAATGACAAATACGGTAATTGCTTCGATCCATCTATCGTGAGGCAAGCCGATAACCGCCGCTGCTACCACTGCAGGATGATTCAAAACAACTCTTTCTATTTTAATCGACGGTACGTTCTCACCACCGGTTTTTATCATATCTTTTATTCTATCAGCGAAAACAAGTAGACCGTCTTGGTCAAAAAAACCCAAATCACCGGAATGGTGCCATCCATATTTCCGGCTCAAATCAGTGGTTTCCGGGCTCTTAAGATATCTCTCCATGACTCCGGGACCACGCCACACAATTTCCCCAACACCTCCTGCTGGGAGGAAGTTGCCATCTGGATCCATGATAGCCGTGTCTACTGTCATGGCGGATTCACCCCAATAATTTCCCTCTTTTTTCAGTTGCCATTCCGACCGAAAAGTGTTTGTCGAAGGGAAACATTCGGTCTGTCCGGTAACCAGCATAAAATCGGCATTGAACATTTTTATGGATTCCTCCAATGTTCTGCGATCCATTGGCGTCATGGCATAAAGACAGGTACGGACTGAAGCAAGATTAGAATCTTTTCCGGCAGTACAATCAAGCATAGCTCGATACATTGCGGGGAGACAAAACAAAACCTGTATTTTTTCATGCTCAATAGCTCTGATGACAGATTCAGGGTCGAAAGACCGGAAGAGCACGACCTTACCACCAAGTTGAAATGCAGAGGTGTTAAATGTTTGTTGAGCGCAATGGAATATAGGTAATGTTGCCAGTATTACGGTATTCCTCTGCCAGTCAAGTTCGAGCGGATTGGTAAGTGAAAGAATAAAGACTGAGAGATGTGAAATCATAACCCCTTTGGGGTCGGCTGTAGTACCGCTAGTGTAAAGAATTTCAAATATATCGCGATCCTGGATAATCACATCTTCAACTTCCTGGTCAGACTTACCTTGCATGAGCTTATTAAAGTCTTCAAACGGTGCTTTTATCTGGTCGTTGCTAATCGAAAATGATAAAAGTTCTCTTAGCTCGGGCACAACTTCGCAAGCATTCAAGGCCAATGGGCAGAGGGCCTCATCGCAGATTAAAGCCTTGGCTTCGGCATGCTTGAGAATGTATGAGATATCATCATGGGCAAGACCGGGATTGATCGGCAGGGCTACAAACCCCCCCTTGGCACAACCGTAAAGACAGATCATATATTCAATCGAATTAGGGCCTAAAAGTGCAATACGGTCTCCTTTCTTCAGTCCCAATTCTCTGGCCATGTAGACGAAATTATTCAGTTTTGAGTTGAATTCTTTGTAGTTCAACTCAATGTTATTTTCGCCTCGCATTTCAACCATTGCGATTTTATCAGGGGAGGTTGCAGCTTTACGTCTGAAAATATCAGCAAGAGAAACCCTTTGAATTAAGTTTTGCATAAGATCTTTATTCATTTGCTTAATCTCCATTTTTAAATTTTTAACAGAAACCGTTGATCAAGTTAAGAGGTGTAGTTATAGTTGTGTAAATTTAGACTGCCTCAACGAATCATAAAGTTAGATCATCAAAATTGCACTACAGAAGAAAATCGTGAACACTCCCTTTAAGTTTATTTATGCTAACATCTTTACTTAATAATAGTGAACCTCTCACCGGCATAGCCGGTGGCTTCGTGAGGGAAGTATCATATCTCGTCTAACCGGCAACGCCTACTTAGGATCGCACCAGCAAAGCTGGTGGTTTAATTCGATTAATTAAAACCCTCACTTGGAAACCCTAAAACGTCTCAACGCCGAGTATCCCACGGGCAATAATTAGTCTTCTGATTTCCGATGTCCCCGCACCTATCTCATATAATTTCGCATCTCTGAGATATCTATTGACAGGATATTCCAACATATAACCATAGCCACCATGTATCTGGATCGCATCCAATGTTATTTTAGTAGTTGCTTCAGCCGTAAAAAGGATAGCCGCAGCTGCTTGCAAGTTGATTTTTTTGCCCTCATCAGCCTGCATTGCGGCATCATAGATTAACAATCTTGCCGCCTCAATATTAGTGTACATGTCGGCAAGTTTTGCCTGTACTAACTGGAAATTACAGACTTCCTTACCAAACTGTTTTCGTTCTTTCGAATATTTGACTGATTCCCTGAATGCACCTTCCGCCAGCCCCAAAGCGATGCCTGCAACCACAACCCTCTCAATATCCAAACCTGACATCATTACTTTGACGCCTTCGTTTTCTTTGCCCAGAATGTTCTGGGCCGGTACCAGACAATCTTCAAAAAACAATTCCGAAGTTTTTGAGCCTCGATGTCCCATCTTGTCAAAGGGTTTTGAGACTGAAAATCCGGGAAATTGTTTTTCAACCAGGAATGCCGTTATGCCCCTCGATTTTTTCTTTTTATCGGTCTTAGCATAGACAATTATTACATCGGCTTGCGGGCCGTTAGTAATAAACGTTTTGCTGCCGTTTAAAATATAATTATCTCCTTTTCGTACAGCGGTGGTCTGGATGCTTACAGCATCAGAACCAGCTCCGGGTTCGGTTAGACCAAGTGCGCCTATTTTTTCTCCCGAACATAATCCTGGAAGATATTTACTTCGTTGTTCGTCATTCCCATTATTGTAAAGATTGTGCATACATAAATTGGAATGTGCAATATATGACAATGAAATAGCCGCACTATATTTTGCAATTTCCTCAGCGATAACAACTTGGGCAAAAGACTCTAAACCGGAACCACCGTAAATCTCAGGAACCGACGATCCCAAGACCCCGATCTCTCCCAGCTTTTTCCACATACCATCCGGCCATTTATCTTCTTTATCCATCTCTTCAGCAATTGGTTTAATCTCATTTTCAACAAATTTACCCACACTTTTCTGGAGCATGACCAGCTCTTCACTTAATTTCATTAGATATCCTCCTTAAGTTGAAAATATTAAACACCATCTTTGTCACTTGAGATCAGAGCTGATGATTCAATCAGCCCCATATTAGAGCAATTCTTTTCTTATCTGGGTGGTGACACTAGGGCTTCACCTTCCGCTACCAATTCTTGTTTTTGGTTGACCCAGGTTAATTTCAGACGAACCCTTTTTTTATCAGCCAATTTTTCAGAGACTTCCGCCGTTGCTGTAATCGTATCACCAGGATAGACCGGGGCTAAAAAGCGGGTGAACAGTTCCAAAGCCACGGTTCCCAGTCCCGGCAGTTTCATCCCCAACACGGGAGCAATCAGGCTCTGAGATAACGGACCATGAGCAAATCTGGTTTTAAATTTAGTTTTGCTTGCGTAGGCTTCGTCGACATGCATGGGATTGAAATCCCCACTGATGCCCGCAAATAAACAAATGTCGGTTTCGGTGATGGTTTTGCTGAATGAGGCTGTTTCACCAATTTCCAGCACCTCGTAGGTCTTACCCTTTTCATATTCCATATTTATTTATTCCTTTCGCAGGAGGTTTAAACTCAGTTTGATCAGGTAACTTTGCCAGTTAACATTGGATCCAGCTCAACAATTTTCGGCCAGTCTCTTGGAAAAAGTTGACCGGGAACTTCACCTCGACTGGCCTTTTTCTCTTCAAGTCCCGGTCGTTTGTATTCCTCTCTCGGTAGTTTAGGGATCCTACCATTTAATATTGATTCTGATCTCAGACGCCGACCAATGGTTTTTTCCCACTTATTACCCAGTGCTAAAAGCCTATCAATGTCGATACCGGTTTCAACCTTCATTTCGTCCATCATAACCAACATGTCTTCAAGGCTGACCAACCCGACAATGTTAGGATCGCGGTAGTAGTATTCTCCGGTACCTCGGACGGGAACATTATCCATAAAGTTCGCGGGCTGTCCGCCGATACCCCCCATCACTCCTTCATGAATTTCCACGCCGGCATGCATGGCGGCCAAAACATTGGCCAGCCCCCACCCTCGTGTCACATGAAAATGAGCCACATGCAGGTCCCGGTTGGGAATCGCATCAAGAATCATGGAAAAATAGCGGTAAACCTGATCCGGCGGGGCCGACCCGTCGTGGTCTGCATGTTCGATGTCATCGGCCCCGATACTGAGCCAGCGTTTGGTGAATTCCAGGGCATCCTCAAAACGTGTGGGTCCAGAGATCGGGCTGCCCCAAATCGTGCTGACGGTTCCAAAAACCCTGATGTTCACATCATGGCACTTCTCAATACACCGCTGGGCTTCTGCCCAATACTCGGGCAGGGTCGTCCCCGAGTTGGCGAAATGATGCTCTTCATCGGTTGAGACCATCATCCCAATGCGATCCGGCCCCCAACCCTCTTTCCGAGCTGCTACTGCACGATTGACACCGGTCTCCCTGATGGCCACAGCGGTTAATTCGAGCTCATCAAAATTTATCCCTTTTCGTGACAAGCGTTTGCTGTCACGAACTCGCTTAAACACTTCTTCCACATCTTTAAATTGAGGGAGAAAGGCCGGATTGGCAAAATTAGATATCTCAAGTCGCTTAAAACCAGCCAAAATAGCCTCTTCTATGTAATATACTTTTGCATCAACAGGGATGAAATGCTCTTCATGCTGTAGGCCTTCACGAACGGATATATCAGCGACTCTTATTTTCTTGGGGTAATTGAGCTCAAATTGACTATTCATTAAAGAACTCCTTTTTGCATTCAAAATTAAGCTTGAAGATAGCTCTACAATACATACCTATTCTCCAGTGAAAACAGGGGCTCGCTTCTCAGCAAACGCATTCAGTGCTTCCAGTCGATCTTGGGTCGGGATGGTGATTTCGTAGGCTTTTGATTCTAAGGGCAGGGCCACGCCCAGACTACATTCCGACCCATAATTGAGCGCGAACTTGGCTTGCTGGACTGCCACTGGACCATTTCGAGAAATCTCTTTCGCCAGCGCCAGCGCCACATCCATCAAATTCTCAGGTTCCGCCACCTGATTCACCAACCCGATTTCCAGTGCCGTACGGGCATCAATCCGCCGAGCTGTATAGATCAATTCCTTAGCTTTAGAGAGGCCCACAATCCTTGGCAATCTCTGAGTACCTCCGCCACCGGGGATAATGGCCAAACTGGTTTCAGTTAGTCCCATCAATGTTTGCGATGAAGCAATTCTCAGGTCACTAGCAAGGGCCAGTTCTGTACCACCGCCGAAGGCGTAACCATTAATGGCTGCAATAACCGGGACTCTTGCATTTTCAACGGTCGTCATGGTGCCCCGCACCGTGGAGAT
>Ga0307991_1003204_pt1 | contig 10695 bp, 7 predicted proteins | sample EllFjometagen131_FD_203146 | JGI IMG/M metagenome (GOLD analysis project Ga0307991, IMG submission 203146) | Marine microbial communities from Ellis Fjord, Antarctic Ocean - #131 | ecosystem: Environmental > Aquatic > Marine > Unclassified | place: Southern Ocean | collected 2014-10-08 | reverse complement strand
TGACCGGGCAAATATTCGCGGCTGACTATGCTGCGCCGACTCCTACCAAAATGACCACAGCGATAGGCGACATGGAGACTGCATTCCTGGACGCTGCCGGAAGAATAAATCCTGACTTTACTGAGCTTGGTGGCGGAGATATCAGCGGCCAAACACTCCTTCCCGGTCTCTACAAATGGAGCACAGGTGTTTTAATCACCAATGCTGGCGTTACTCTCGCTGGTGGTCCCAATGATATCTGGATTCTCCAGATAGCTGGCGATCTGATTGTGAACAACAGCGCCATGGTGACCCTAGCCGGCGGTGCTCAGGCTAAGAACGTATTCTGGCAGGTCTCTGGACAAGCTAACCTTGGCACGACGGCTGACGTCAAAGGTATTATCTTGAGTAAAACGCTGATTTCGATGAATACTGGGGCCACTCTGAACGGCAGAGCTTTGGCTCAGACCGCGGTTACATTGATCGCCAATGCGGTTACTGCCCCTTAAAGCATGAGTCACTATTGGTCTTTAATGAAGACGGTGGTCTGATCTAAGGGCAATTTTTCTCGCTGCATTAGGTGTTGGTTGCGTTAGTGTTCAGTCAGTGAACTATTTCCTGACCATGCAATTCATTATCTAAAAAAGACACAAACGGCCAGCCTGAAATATCAGGCTGGTCATTCTCATTTCTCACTATCAATTAGTCCATTCAGAGAAAGACCACTTCTTCGATGCCAGGTTTTTATCCTTACCCGTGTTCATCGCCGCCAATTAATAAACTAGGAACAAAATAGGGGTCAAGCTAGACAAACTGAATAACTATTTTATTCTTACCCCATGCCACGTAAACCCCGTATCCATTTTCACGGTGCCGTTTACCACGTTATGCTGCGTGGTAACGCTGGTCAGGATACTTTCTCTGACGATGCCGACCGCACACGGTTCCTGCTGTTGCTTCAGCAGGGAATCGAACGCTATCACTGTCTGGTTTATGCTTATTGCCTGATGGGTAATCATGTTTATCTTGCAATACAGGTGGGCGACATACCCCTTTAGAAACTGATGCAAGGTGTTGGCTTGCGTCAATCCATATCGTGCGCAGATGGTTCAACATCCAGATCAATATTCATGGTCCAGTCATCACGCTTACACGGGTGAGCAATTGATCCAATGGTTAACGACGGATGGGGTACTGGATCAACTTGGCACGGAACACGATGTAGTGAACTCTAATTAGTAGGTGATGGTAGGGCGGGCACTGTCCGCTATCTCCATGTTTAGTAAGTACCAAAACCCACTGCTTGATCAGTTTTTAATTATTACCCCTGAGGCTGCTATCTGTCTAAAGCAAAAAAATATCAGTTTTTACTGAGGTAGCAGTGATAAGTGCTCTGAGTGCACAAATAAGGGGGCAAACTGACTAACTTTTCTATCCTTGCCCCAAAAAAGTACGTCGCAGTGTGAGGGCGCAACCTCACGACAGTGATTTTGCTTTTAAAGTTTAAATTTATTTAGCAAAAGGGGACATCCTCCGATGGTGCTGGAGACAATCCCATTTTTGTTCTCAATGCAGCAACAAACAAAAAACTTGTTGAATGGGGGCTTGATGTCGAGCGACATATTTGATTCGAATGTGAAATTGGTGGTTTGTGCTGTTGTGGCAATATGGTTGCCGCGTTAACTTACTGCTGAATACCATGCATAGTCTTCTTGCGCGTTCCATAACATTTCAGGTATCGCATGTGCTGGCAATGGCTCACTATACAGATAGCCTTGGATCTCGGTGCAGCATTGGGTTTTTAAAAAGGATAATTGTCCGGCGGTTTCAACGCCTTCAGCAATAATGTTTATGTTTAATCTGTTACCCATATCGATAATTGCACTAGCTATCGCCGCGTCTTTGTCGTTGTTTTCTAAATCCTGAATAAATGATTTGTCGATTTTCAAGGTATTGACCGCGAAGTGTTTCATCAGATGTACTAGTGATGAATAGCCGGTGCCGAAATTATCAATGGATATCTGAAAACCTAAATTGTGTAAGGTATTGAGCATGATAACGGCAAATTCCTGATTCTGCATAACCAGTTTTTCGCTGATTTCAAATTCAAGCATCTCCGGTTGTATGGTGGTTTCGTGCATAATGTCTTTTATACGCTCGACAAAATCTCTTTGCTGAATTTGTTGCCCAGACAGGTTGACTGCAATCCGTAATGGTTCTTGCCCCTGTTGCTGCCATAGGCGGCTTTGTCGACAAACTTGGCGCAGAACCCATTCCCCGATAGGGATAATTAGCCCGGTTTCTTCCGCCAAGGGGATTATGTCAGCGGGCAGAACCAGCCCCAGATCGGGATGGTGCCAGCGTAGTAATGCTTCTAAGGCGATAACTTTGCCACTTTTTATATTAACTTTAGGCTGGTAGTAGATTTCTAATTCATCATGCTCTAAAGCTTTGCGCAACCCTTGCTCCATTATTAGACGCTTGTTGGCTTCATGGTCCATGCTGGACTGATACAGTTGGTAGCGATTACGCCCGCGATTCTTCGCGCTGTACATGGCGATGTCGGCCTGCTTAATTAGATTTTCGAGCGAGGTGCTGTCGTGGGGATAGAGGCTGATGCCAATACTTGAGGTAATAAACAGTTCATGTTTGTCAATGGCTAGCGGTTGAGCAATGGTTCTGATGATTTTGCTGGCTAATTGTTCAATAGCACCAATACTGTCTATATTGGTTAACATGATGGCAAATTCGTCTCCACCAAGACGGCTTACTAGGTCAGATTCGCGTACCGTACCGAGTAAACGTTGGCTTATTGCGCACAGAAGTTGATCTCCAACACTGTGGCCTAGAGTGTCGTTTATTGTTTTAAAGCGATCAAGATCCAGAAAGAGAAAGGCAAGTTTGCCTTTCTCCCGTTTAGCCATATTCTTAGCTTGCTCAGCACATTCCAGAAAACAGGAGCGATTTGCCAGGCCGGTAAGAGTATCGTGGTGAGCCAGAAAACGTAGCCGCTCTTCAGACTGTTTACGTTCTGTTATGTTGCGGCACATCGCCCACAGCAGCGGTTCTCCCTCTAAAATTGGTTGTCCGCAGGTAATGCTGCCTTCGACGGCTATTGTTTGCCCGTTGCTGGATAGCAATGTTACTTCGCATGGTTCTATCCCTTCACCATGCATCAGTTTGCTGAATTTAGACTGACAGGACATGAGTTGTTCATTATCCATTACCTGATTGATATGGATGTGCTCTTCAGCGGGGTTATAACCCAGTTGCTCTTGCCAGGCCTTATTGGCGTAAACTATGTGCCCATTTTGGGTAAAGCTAAAAATAAGATCATGGGCATGCTCAAGAAAACTGCTTAACCTAGTTTCCCGTGCCCTAGCTTCCTGCGCTTGCTGGTGAATTATTTTCATAAAAAAAATACATACGAAGGCGACAGTGGCGTTGAGAAAACACACCCAACTCCACATCAGGATGACACAAGGTAATGATTGATCACAGGTAGAAATGCTTGCCGGCATGAGGACTGGCGCCAGGATTTTTGTTTGTTCGCCGAGCAGCAACGCCCCATAAAAAAGGCTGCCGAGAAAGCCTATCACCCAGACGCAGCGCACCTTATCCAGTAACATCGCAGCTTCAATGGTGATAATCAGGTAGACCGGCCAGAACCAGCTAGACGAACCACCGCTGAAATGAATTAAGCCGGTGATCACCAGTAGGTCGAGGAGGATATGTAAGTAGTCTATCCATGGTAGATGCTGTAACTTTTCATAATATAGGGAGAAAATTAGGTTGTAGCTTATGACTAAAGTCATGGACAAAGCCAGAAACACAATTTGCTGGTAACTGAGGAAAAACCCATAATTGGTGTTGAGAAAGAATACACATGCAGCTAAGCAGTACAGGGCGATTACGCCCAGAAGTTGCCAGCGTGTTTTAACAATTAGCATGGTTCTCGCGGCGCGGGAAAAAAAACTGGTAGCTGGTTCGCTTGGTATGGAAAGAAAATTCGATGTGTGGTGGGCACTACATTTTTCCAGCATGGATTATCTCGATAATAGTTAATAAGAAAAAACTATTATCAAGTTTGCAATACTGATACCAATAAAAAAAATATTATTAATGGAATATGTTTTTGTTTTTAGTTTGCTGAATTTGCGTAGGAAATGTTTTTTAATTGAATTTACGTTATATTTTAAACATTAATTACTTAGCATAAGTGCGGGTGAAATAACCCAAAAAATACGCCGCAGAGAGATTGCTAGGTACTTTGCCCCATCTTGCTCTACGGCGATTTGGTGTGGTTAATATCCACCATTAAGTTTGGGCAGAGTCCTCTTAGAGGGAGTGTCAATAGTAACTTCACTTTTTTTCTTAGTGCTGTCTTTTTTTGCGCCGTCGGCGTAAGTGATAGTACAAGCGAACATGGTAATAAACAGTATTGCTAATAACTTTTTTATTTTATATCTTTCCAGTTGTGCAATCTGCTGGGTCTTGTTAGCAGATATGATCCTATCTCTATGAGATCTTGAGGTTCACGTTTTATTTGCCACATCAATAATGCATCAGAATTTCTCATTAGGCAACTGGTAGGTAAAGTTTGTTCAGTAAATAATTTGATTAGCACTAACCTTCCGCTGGTTTTGCTCCCCGTATTCGTATTATTTATTGCTCATCACTGCTGCCACCGTGCAGTGCCGCAAATTGCAGCAGTTGTTGAATATCCAAGCCGCTTTGTTTAACGATGCCGAGAAATACCGGCAGAAGTTTCATCATGAAAGTTGGATCCTGCAGCGCTTCACTGGTAAGGTCTGGCAGTGTAGTGAGGATGAATTTTTGTTTCTCTTCGGTGGATAGTGCCATGATGGCAGTTTGTAGTTCTTCTATAGACATTTAGCTGGTGCTCCCTGTGTTATTTAGTTGTTGGTAAAGTAAAGGCGACATTGTACACATCGCGATATGTTTTGGCAAAATGAACTTCCAACCCCTCTTTGAGGTGGGCAGGTAATTCTTCGAAATCTTTACGGTTTCCTTCGGGGAAAATAAGAACCTTCAAACCGCTGCGGCGGGCGGCTATGGTTTTTTCTTTGAGCCCACCAATAGGTAGAACTTGCCCGGTTAGCGATAGCTCCCCAGTCATGCCCAAGTGTTTGCGTGGTGCTTTGCCGCTGATCATGGAGAGCAGTGCCGTGGCCATGGTTATACCGGCAGATGGCCCATCCTTGGGAGTTGCTCCAGCCGGAACGTGCAGGTGGACAAAGTGGCTATCGAAGAACTTTTCCGGCAGATGGTATTCTTTAAGGTGCCCCATCAAGTAGGAATAAGCTATTTCCGAACTTTCTACCATTACGTTGCCTAGTTGACCTGTTTGTTTGAAACCTTTGGAGGTGCTTGGCATTGCCGTCGACTCTATCTGTAGCGTAACTCCACCCATGGTGGTCCACGCTAATCCCGTGGTAATTCCGGGGGTATTTTTGAATAGCTCGTCGCGGGAGAATACCGCTTTACCTAAGTACTCTGTCAAGTTGGCTTTACGCACGGATATCTTTTCTTCGCGTCCACTGGCGAACTGCATTGCCGCTTTACGCATGATCTTTTTAATGTGATTTTCCAGACCACGCACACCGGCTTCGCGAGCATAGCTGTCGATGATGGTTTCTAAAGCATCTTTGCGAATGCTTACCTGTTTTTTGTTTAACCCATGGTTTTTTAGGACCTTAGGTATTATGTAGCGCTGCGCTATTTCCACTTTTTCGGCAAGAATATAGCCAGATAAGCGGATGATTTCCATACGGTCGAGTAGTGGTGGCGGAATGGTGTCCAGCTGATTAGCTGTGGCAATAAACAGCACATTGGACAGATCAAAAGGGACATCCAGATAGTGATCGCGAAAGGCATTGTTCTGCTCGGGGTCAAGTACCTCGAGTAACGCCGAGGCAGGGTCGCCCTGAAAAGAAGCGCCTATTTTATCGATCTCGTCCAGCATCAATACCGGATTGGAGCTGGCTGCCTGTTTCATTGCCTGAATAACTTTACCGGGCATGGCCCCGATGTAGGTGCGTCTATGCCCCTTTATTTCAGCTTCGTCACGCATGCCACCAAGGGAGAAACGGAAGAAGTTACGCTTTAGCGCTGCCGCAACACTTTTGCCAATCGAGGTTTTACCGGTTCCCGGAGGGCCGACCAGGCATAGAATTGACCCGGAAATTTCCCCTTTCATTTTACCTACGGCAATGAATTCGAGAATGCGCTCCTTGACATCGTCAAGGCCGTAGTGGTCACGATCTAAGGCACGTTTTGCTTTAGCAATATCGTAAGAATCAGTGGTCGTTTTGCCCCAGGGTAGCACTGTCAGCCAGTCAAGATAGTTGCGGCTGACATTATATTCAGGTGACGCCGGTTCGATCAGTTGCAGTTTCTCAATCTCTTCATCAACTGCGTGTTGTGTCTCTTCGTTGAGGGTCAGACCCTTGAGCCGTTGCTGAAACTTCTCTATTTCACTGACCTTGCCCTCTTTTTCCAGACCTAACTCTTTTTTTATAGTTTTTAACTGTTCTTTGAGAAAGAACTGGCGTTGTTGTGCGGAGATGTTTTTTTCTATCTGCTTGGAAATCTTGCTCTGAATGCGCGAGACCTCCAGCTCCTTTTTCAGTAGTACCAGCACCTGTTCAATGCGTTGACGTACATTGATAGTGGCAAGCACCTGCTGTAGTTCCTGACCGTCGGCCGAGGTTAAATTAGCAGCAAAATCAGCTAATCTGCCCGGGTCATCCATGCTGGAACGACCGAGAAACATTTTAATCTCTTCCGAATAGAGCGGATTTATCTGTACCAACTCCTTGAGCGTAGAGATGACAGCCATGGAGTAGGCTTTGAGCTCCTGGTGCTTGGCTAGGGGTTTTTCTAGATGGTATTCCACCTGGGCATATAAACCATGCTTGGTGGCGTGTAATTCACCTAGGGTGAAGCGCTCCAAACAATTGACCAGAACCTGAATGCTATCGTCCTCGGAGTTGATCACCTTGACAATTTTGCCGACAACGCCAATCTTGTGCAGGTTTCCCGGTTCATCCTTGCCGTCGACATCTTTGACCAGCACTAGCCCTATGGTTTTGCTTTCACTCTCGACTGCGTGGCGGATAATATCTGCCTTTTCGCTGCCACTGATGCTTAGCGGAATCAAGATGGCGGGAAAAGCCGGGCGTGGGCGCAGAGGAATTATCGCCAACGTGTCTGGTAGTAAGTCTCTGGCTAGCACCATGCTGTCTTCATCTATTTCTATCTCTTGCTCGATATCTTCGCTAACTTCTTCATCTTCTTCAGGATGATTCATAGTGCCTTCCAGCGCAGGGTTTATGGTCGTGACTATCTGGAAAACTAATCACCAATGGCGCAGTTGTCAACCTTTGAGTGCTCTTTCAGGTTGCTAACTCGGCATATATGGGGGTTGGTTAGTTGCTTTATCGTAGCCTTGGTTGTGCCAGTGTGCCGGTGATGCGCACGTTATAGCTTCCATCTTGTCGTTGTTTGGCAAACATTGGCAATAGCGTTGTGATTGATGGATCTAGTCCTTTGCGTGGTGCTAGCGTTAATTTCAAGTTGATGCGGCTGTGTCTTAAGTTGCGTTGCAGGGCAACATTGCCACCCCCTGAGATGATTAGGTCGCCGCCATGGCTGATGAGCTGGTCAATGGAGATGCGTTGTTGGTTTTGGCTGAGGTGTAGGTTGACGGTGCCAAAATCGAGACGATCAATTGGAAAACCCATTTGTTTGAGACCGCTGATGAGTAATTCAGAGAGCTCAAGGTGCAGTTTCTCCAATTTAATTATAGGTTCGGCAGTGGCTGAGGCGTTAAGTTGTGCGATGGTGGCTTGCATATGGAGCGTGGGTAGTTGCGGGACAGGTAGAGCCCCGTGTAAGGCTGTTGCGAACAATTTAACACGGTGCTTGGTATCGAACTGTGCCTCTATGTTTCCACCGAATATTTCCGCACTAATTTTAGCAGCGGGAGCTGTGCTTAGCAATCTCGACCATACGGGGGAAAGATTGATATTGGTGAATTTAACATTGCCTAACTCAGTAGGGCTAGTTAATTTTTGGATAAACATACTAGCTGGAAATTGTAGTGAGAGCCCGGTTAGTTCAATTGGGTGGTTAAGTTTAGTGGTTAATTCAACAGCGAGCTGTTGTTGGAGCAGCTTGGTCGGAAAAAACAGCAAAAGACCACAAGTGAAAAAAAATATAACGCCAAGCGGTATTAACCACCAGTGTTGTAGTTTATTAAATCGCATGTTGTCAGTTGTGATCATTGATTAGCCTTGCTATAGGCTGATATGCGCAATGAAGTATCCAGCATTTGGGGGTTATCATACCGTACTTTGAGTTGTATGCCTTTGACCTGTAGTGGTGCGGGGGCATTATCAAAGCGCTGTAACAATTGTACTATCTGACCGAGTGAAACGTTGTCTAGTTTTATTTCTACCGCCTCTTCGGTTATGTCGTTATAGCTGACGGCAGGAATGGGGCGCATGGATGTTAGGTTCTCACGCCCGGCAACGTTAGTTACCTGACTTTCCACAAAAGAGAACAGTACAAAGTCGGGTAAGTTTTTTTGCCTTTTTTGCAGCGCTTGTACTTGCCCATGTAGGCTTAAGTATTCCAGTTGTAACTGCTTAACTTGTTGCAGCTGCTTGCTGCGTGCAGTTATTTTACTATCGAGTTTATCGATAGCGGTAGTGTAGGGCTGTATTAGGGTGAAAAAGAGTAGTGCGGCCACACAGCACATGGTGCCGATCAGCAGCATCCCCTGGGTGCGTGGGGGAAGGTTGTGTATCATTGTTGCCCTCCTTGTTGACCGATAGCTAGTTGTAGGCGAAAGGTTACGTTCTTGCCGTCTAAACCCATTTTTGCATCAGCGATGCGCACCTCAGAAAAGATCGGTGTTTTGCGTAGTTCGCCAGCCAATTGATTGACGCTATCAAAGGAGTTGGTTACACCATAGAGTGTTAGTGCTTGAGGCTCATAGTTGAATTTTTGGATATCCACTTTGAGATTTTTAGGAGTGTGAGTAGAAACTTCTAGCAATACTGCCAAGGCTGAAGTGGATTTGTCCAGTCCAACTAGCTGTCCAGTTTGCTTTAACTGTTGCAGTGCAGCTTTCAGCTGCAGGGGAATGTCAACAATGACCTTGGAGTCCGGTAGTGTCTGGCGAAACACTTGGGTGATCTGGTGGCGATAATCTTCAGCGATTTTGCTTTTGTGCTGATAGGTGTGGATGGCTGTGCCACCGAGAAGTAACAGTGCAAATAATAATAGCGCTCCCCCAGTGTACAGGTGCTTTTTAAGTGCTGTCCACTCACTCTTGAGGGTGAAAGGGCCGCGGCGGAAATTAAGTGTTGTTTGATCAGCCGCCAGTGCCCGAGCGCAGATAGGAAGAAATGCCGGATCGATTTCTTTATTGTCCTTGTCGCGTAGTGGCAACTCAAATAGCACCAAATCATGTTGTTTTAGCGCGACCTTGAGGTCTGCGGTAACTTTGTTGCCTATCAGGCACAATGGTTGTTGTTCTAGTCTGGCGCTACGGCACAAAAGGGCTGTTTTGGTATTTATAATATTCGCTATGGTGTCATCAATAATGCCGTCTTCATCAGTGTTGGCAAGATTGTGCAGCGCGAAATTTGTCACTTTGGAATTTTGCAGCAGACTTATGATCAGCTGTTGTTCGTGGATTTGAACCAAAAAACCATCGCTAAATAAGCTGTGTAAACCACAGGCTTCGGTGTAGGGGGATAGCCCGAGAATATGCAGTGGCAGTTGTTCCTCATCGTAAGGTCTAAGGGCTGTCGCAATGCTGTGCTGTGTTGCTGTTGCTGCGGTGATCATCACCCCTTGCTCTAACGCTACCGGGGGGCTGGTGGCGATGATGTGTTGGCTGATGTCTACAGGTAGCTTAGCCGCTAGTTCGATGCGAACTGCCGCATCGATTTTGCGCTGATCTGTGAAGGGAAAGTTCAGTTGGCGCACAAAACCGTCCATATTGGGTAGTGTGCAACACAGGCGATCGGCAAATCCGGGCCGCGCACCGAGCATCTCCACGATAAGTTGACCAATATCACTATCGCTAGTGTCGATAGCGCGTTCCAGTGTGGTGAACTTATATGGCTGCTCTTTAGTTTTGGCGAAAATTGCCATGCGGACACATTGAGATGTAATCTCTATGCCAACCATTTGTTTTGTCATAGTGCTCAACCTTTTACGTTGCGGTGATTAACCTAGGCATGGGTAACTTGGCAACTGAAGACCGTTCCTGTTTATTTGTTAATAAATCTGCATATAGATTAATGTATTGTCGGTTTTGTTTATCGTCGCCTTGGTGCGGCAGCGACCATCGGCAATGCTGGCTATAGTGTTGATGCGATAGTATTGTGCTTTTACGTCTACAAAGTCGTGTATCATAATGTAGATACTTGGTCCATTTGGGAGTATATTTAGTTCATCTACTGTGTGAAAGGGGTTGTCCTTGCGCTGGGCAACAATGGCCTCGGCGTCAGACATTTCCATATCCTTTGCCAGCGAGCACAGTACCTCAACGCTAGCAGAATTCAGATGAATTTTATCTCCCCCGTAAACACTTACATGCGGGCGTAGTTTATCTACCTCGTCCTTGGTGAATCCAGCGACTAGTTGCAGCTCTTCCAAGGTGTCTAGCGCTGCATT
>Ga0307991_1003200_pt1 | contig 10701 bp, 8 predicted proteins | sample EllFjometagen131_FD_203146 | JGI IMG/M metagenome (GOLD analysis project Ga0307991, IMG submission 203146) | Marine microbial communities from Ellis Fjord, Antarctic Ocean - #131 | ecosystem: Environmental > Aquatic > Marine > Unclassified | place: Southern Ocean | collected 2014-10-08 | reverse complement strand
TAAGGAAATAATTCTTTGTGCTAATGTCATGAATATTGCTACCAAAATACTTAATAAAGATGACCATAATAATGCTTTTAATGAATCAGCCTTTCCTATGATACTCCATATTCCATTTCCTGCAACACTTGTTTCTTTGCCGGTTACATACAAGCCTACAATTGTCCCAAAAATCAAAACCAAAACAGGAATTACGGCATTATACCAGCGGGCTTTAATATTGTCGGATATTTCGAGATTATCATCTTGAATGTTTTGAGTATTATCCGATGAAATTTTTGTTGCTTTTCTTGCTTTTCTTTCGGCAGTGAGCATAGGTCCGAAATCTCTTTTCTTAAAAATTATTATCAGAACAAATGCTAAAGTAAAAATTAGATAGAAGCGAGTGTTTAAAGATTTAATGAAAACATTATAAGCTCCCTCGTTAATACCAATAGCATTTATGCCATCCTGAATATAGCTTAATTCAATTCCAATCCAAGTTGTGATAAGAGCTAAAGATGCAACGGGAGCAGCAGTGGAATCAACAATATAAGCAAGTTTTTCTCTTGAAATTTTCAGCTTGTCAGTTATTGGTCGCATTGTATTACCAACGACTAGAGTGTTGGCATAATCATCGAAAAAAATTGCAATGCCGAGCAGCCATGTTATGAATTGTCCCGAACGGGGCGAATAGGCGTATTTAAGCATTATTTTAACTACTCCTTTCATGCCTCCATTTTGAACAATAAGATTTACCATGCCGCCGATAAAAAGCGAAAACAGTAAAATTATCATGTGTGAACTGTTTGTCAAAGAATTCAAAACATAAGTGTCAACTATGGCAAACAATCCATAAAAAACAGATTCCAGAATATTATAACCTTGATAAAATTGAATAATTGATGTGCCAATTAATAGTCCGATAAATAATGCTGTAAAAACTTCTTTAAATATCAGAGCAATAATAATAGCGAGCAGAGGCGGGAGAATTGAAAGCCAAATTGGGATAGGGTTTATAGTTTTGCGGTAGGAAAATTTGTCAAGTGAAAATAGAAAATTCTCTTTCTTTGAAAATGTATGATGAATTATTGCTTTTCCGTTTTTGAATATTATGGTTTTGTGTGTTTTGTTAATTTTAACAGGTATAGCTTTTCCCTCAAAATAATCTCTTTTCTCATTGTTTTTGAAAAAAATGCTTATTTCGGTTTCAACATTCTGAACAATAATTTTCCGGAAAGTAATATTTATATCATCCTTTGAGATTTCAATGTTTTTGTTTTCTGCAATACAGAAAAAGGGGAGAATAAAAATAATAAACAGCAATAATACTTTATAAATCTTCTTCATTAACACTTTGATTAAAGCTGTTAAAATTAAGGAATAAAATATTAATGGCAAATTTTTGAAAAAATATATGAAGTATTAGGCTTTTATAATATGAGATAAAATATTAATTGTTAAATTGCTAAATTGTTAATTTGCGAATTTGTTAGTTTTTGGTTTGTGAAATTTACTTTGATGAATTGCTTTAAACTGACTTCTATTTTAGAAAAAGGTTGAATTGATTGGTGTAATTTACATCCTTTTTTAAAAATTAATTTTATAGTACACTACTGAAATTTTATCAATAAAACAATTTAACAATTTAGCAATTTAACAATAACATGAAATTAGATTTTGATTATAAAGATTAAACTTCTAAGATTTTGTTCAATCCGACAAGCTAAATTTTAAATATTTAATCTTTATTTCTTTTTCAAGAAACATTTTTTCATAAAAGGTTTTAAATAATATTACATCTTCTGTGATTCCCGACTTGTATAGATCGAGTGTTTGAAAAATGAGCTTATGTTTGTATTCCTGAATAATTTCTAAAGTGTAGAGGAACAAAAAACTATTGTCGGTTTTCAGATGAATAATTCCGTTTTGGTTCAAAATTTCTTTATATTTTTCAAGGAATTGCTGAGATGTTAATCGTTTGTTTGCTCTATGTGTTTTTGGTTGAGGGTCAGGAAAAGTAATCCAAATTTCTTCAATTTCATTTTTATCAAAAATTTTATCAATATGATTTATTTTGCTGCGAATAAAAGCAACATTTTCCATGCTTTTTTCATTTGACGTTTTACAACCACGCCACATTCTTGCACCTTTCAGGTCAATTCCAATAAAATTTTTCAATGGATATTTTTCAGCAAGTCCGACTGTGTATTCTCCTTTTCCGCAGCCCAATTCAAGGATAATAGGATTATTGTTTTTGAAAAAATCTTTTGCCCATTTGCCTTTCATAAAATATCCATCCTTAACATCATCATAAGATGGCTGGAACATGTTTTTGAATGTTTCATTTTCAGCAAATCGTTGAAGTTTTTTTTTCTTTCCCACTTTTTAAATATTGTTACTCGTTACTCGGTTCTTGTCTCTCGTCATTGCGAGTGCAGCGAAGCAATCTTTTTCTTATTAGCATCAAACTTAATGCAATGGATTGCTTCAGTCGTTCCTCCTTCGCAATAACGCTTTGAATTGGCAGTTCTCATGCACTCGTGCTTTCATGCTCTGGGATTTTTGTATCTCAATTTGCATACTGCCTACTGTTTATAGTTTCTTCAGTTTATTTCAATTATCCAGCCACCACTTTTCCCTTCTGAACGTATTTTTTTCAAGGCTTTTTCTGCTACTTGTTTTGAGACATAACCTTCATAGCAAACTCTGTGCAGCCCGTTTTGAGTTTGCCCCTGTATGCTTGCATCAAAACCATTTTCAATAAGTTTGTTTACATAATTTTCGGCTTTATCAAATGATTTGAAACAACCGGCAATAATAAAAAATTTCTTTACTTCTGCTTCGTAAACAACTTTTTGTTTGTTATCTTCTTCAATTACTTTGTTTTTAGATTCTGAAACATTTTCTATTGGTTTTACAGTAACTATTTCTAATAATTTTTCTTCAGATTTTTTTGCTTGTTTTACTTGACTTGAAATAGTTTTTGCTTTTTTAGACTTGCTTGATAGAATGGAATAAATTTTATAGTAATCATACATTCCAAAAATAATATAAGCAATAATAATTACAATTACACCGGCAGCAGGAATCCAAATCCATAGATTTTTATGTTTATTTATCTTAGCTTTTTCAGTTAAATCTTTTTCAGGTTCTTTTTGAATATCTCTGCGTTGTATTGCAGGGGATATGAAATTTGAAAGACCAAAAGAATCCAAATTAAAATTTTTAGTTTTATTTGGAATAAGAGTGATTTCTCCGTGTGTGTCAATTTGGAGTTCACCAATTCCTGTAAAAGGTATTAGTTTGCCTTTTTCTAATTCTGATTTACAATTTTTAGCAAAATCAGAAATATGTTTTGTGGCTTTTGTTTTTGAAATATTTTCTGCTTTTGAAATATAATCAATTAATAAATCATCATTTTCCTGAAGTTTGGAGTTGAAAAGAATTTCTTTTGATGGTGGTGAAAATGAATGTTCAATGGGATGAATTTTTGCGGAAATTTCTTTGCTTATGAAAGCACCGATCCCGGGAATTATTACTTTATCGTTTTCAAACAATAAATCGCAGATATATTTTGATAAATTCATAAGTTATGGCTTAGTAGAATTTTTGTCAAAATTAGAAAATTATTTATTTTTTTTGACTTTAACAAGGTCATCATAAGTGTCGATAGAAAAGCTGTCGATTTCGGCAAATTCAATATTTATTTTTAAAGCATTTTCGAGCCATCTCAGTTGCTCAAGCGATTCGGCAGTTTCGAGTGGAGTTGCTTTAAACTTTACAATATTTTTAAGCACATCAGTACGATAACCATAGATTCCGATATGTTTATAATAATCGTGAAAGTTCAGCCATTTATCTTTGTTTTTTCCTCTGAAAAAGGGGATGGGATTTCTGCTAAAATAAACAGCTTCTTTTTTGTTATTTACTACTGCCTTAACAACGTTTACGTCAAAAAGCTCATCTTTGTCAGTGATTTTTTTTAACAAAGTTGCAAGTTGAATATTTTTATTCGTAAAACAAGATGCAAGTTTTTCAATTTGTGTCGGGTCAATATATGGTTCGTCTCCCTGAATATTGATAACGACATCATAATTTTCTTGTAATTTTTCAACAACTTCAAAACATCTTTCTGTTCCGGTTTTATGTTTGTTGGAAGTTATCATTACATTTCCGCCGAAATTTTTGACGTGATTTTCTATGTTGATGTCCTCGGTTGCAACAATAATTTTAGATTCATCCTTAGAAGTTGTGTTGAAAATATTTGATTTTGATACTTGTTCGTAAACCCTTTGTATCATTGATTTGCCATTTATTATAGCAAGAGGTTTCCCGGGGAAGCGAGTTGAAGCATAACGTGCAGGAATTATTCCGATAAATTTCATTTTGACAAAATAATATTTTTAAAACAAGCCATGAATTTCAGCATTAATTTTTTCAATTATCGAACCAAGGTCTTCGGGATTATTAGAGAAATCAATATCATCAACATCAATAATTAACAATTTTCCGCTTTCATAATTATCAATCCAACTTTCATATCTTTCATTAAGACTTTTTAAATAATCAAGACGAATAGAGTTTTCGTATTCCCTACCTCTTTTTTGAATTTGATTAACTAAAGTAGGCACACTTGCTTTTAGATAAATTAGTAAATCAGGAGGTTGAATAAATGAAACCATTAACTTGAATAAAGAGCTGTAGTTTTCAAAATCTCTTGTTGGCATAAGCCCCATTTGATGAAGGTTAGGAGCAAAAATATTTGCGTCTTCATAAATAGTTCGGTCTTGAATAATGGTTTTTCCGCTTTTTCGAATGTCAACAATTTGTCTGAAACGGCTGTTCAGAAAAAATATTTGTAAATTAAATGACCATCGCTGCATATCTTCATAAAAACTGTTAAGGTAGGGATTTGTGTCAACATCTTCATAATGTGCTTGCCAATTAAAATGTTTTGCTAATAAACGCGTTAAAGTTGTTTTTCCGGAGCCGATATTTCCTGCTATTGCTATATGCATAATTCTTATGTTTTCAAAAAATGTTAATGACTTATTAATTTTTAAAATTCAAGCTTTTTCAGCAATTTACCATTGAAATCAAAATAATGTTCAACTCTTTCTTTATTTCCTTCTTTTTTCATCAAGACATAATATACATTTCCTAATTTGTTGTCACTTCTAATCATTATTTTTTCCCATCTCCAATCGTAATCAAAGTTTGCATTAAGATAATCGAGTGCCGGTGAAGGAAGTTCTTTTTTGCTAATGTTTTGTTCTTCTACATCTTTCAAATCGTCAGCGTCTTTTTCAATTTTTTCATCAAAATTTTCGTCAGCCCAAATATCTTCGCCTTCTTCTTCATCTTCAATGTCAGGTTCGTAGGCAGTTAAATATCTTCCTGTAGTAGTGAATTGAACTTCGGTCAAAGCAGGATTTTTTACTTTGCTTTTTTTAGGATAAATAAATACGCTGATAAATTTTTCTTTCCTTCCAATTTGATTGTATTTTGCAATTTCATATTTATAGCCTTTAAAATTTTCGCTAATATAATTTTGCATTGGAGGTGTTAATTTTTTCAAATCCATTTCGGTAATCATATTTAACATGACGCCTTCATGGTCGTATAAAGCATGTCCTTTCATACCGCTTTGCATAAATCTTACAAAATAATTATAATCTTTCTTTTGCCAAATAGCATTTGTTGCCCTTGAATTTTTTCTTTTAAAATTTTTAACTACAATTGCAGGAACTTTACTTTCCGGGAGAATTGTAGTGTTTGTTGTTTTTGGATTAACTTTATTTTCTTTTTCTTCTCCTTCAGGTTCAAAAACTGCTCTCAACTTGCCGGATATTGAAAATTGTAATGTTGTAATAGGTGGGTCTGTAACTTTTTTTTCTTTTTTATAAATCAAAACGCTATAATATTTTTCTTTGTCTTTCTGAATATACTCGGCATATTCGTATTTATATGATTTGTAGTTTTCTTTAACATAAATTTTTATTGGAGTTATTAAATTTTCGGGGTTGATTTCCTTTTTTTTCATTAACAAAACTCCGGTTTTGTCATATTCTGCTATGTTTTTTAAATCGCTAATATAAAATTCAGCTATATATGTTTTTCCTGTCTTTTGCCAATCTGTATCTTCGGCTTTTGAATTTTTTTGTTTAAAATTCTTAAGAATAACAGCAGGAACTTTTGATTCGGGGATATCTTGCCCGAAAACGTTTATGCAAAATAAACTTAGTAAAAGAATTAATTTGAATTTCATAGTATTAATTTTTTGTTAATAAAATTTATTTAATAAATATTGTTTGCGTTCTGTCCGGTCCTGTTGAAATAACCGAAATAGGAACATTTATTTCCTCTTCAATATATTTAATATAATTAAAAAGTTCAGGACAAAAATCGTCAATTGAATTGAATTTGCTAATATCAGAATACCAGCCTTTAAATTCTTTGTAAATAGGAGAAATTATTTCAGAAGAAATTTCAAAGGGCATATAATCTATTTTTTCTCCATTTAAATCGTAATGTGTACAAATATTAATGGTTTTGAAAAAGTTAAGAACATCAATTTTGCTGATTACAAGTTGTGTTATTCCATTTAGCATTATAGAATATTTGAGAGCAGGCAAATCCATCCATCCACATCTTCTTGGTCTGCCTGTTGTTGAGCCATATTCCTTGCCTTCATCTCTGAGTTTTTGACCGTATTCATCATTTAATTCAGTAGGGAATGGTCCACTTCCAACACGTGTACAATAAGCTTTAAAAACTCCAAAAACATTATTAATCTTATTAGGAGGAATTCCTAAGCCGTTACAAACAGCCGAAGCAGTAGTGTTTGAAGATGTTACAAAAGGATATGAGCCGAAATCAATGTCAAGCAATGTGCCCTGAGCACCTTCGGCAAGTATAGATTTATTGCTTTTTAAACTTTGATTAATATAATGTTCGCTATCGATAAGTTGAAAGCTGTTTATTGTTTTAGCAGCTTCAAGCCACTGTTCTTCATATTGTGAAAATGGCAATCCGTCAATCAAATGTTCGTTGATATTAAAATTGTATAAATCGATAAGTTGCAAATGTTTCTTTTTCAAAGACAAATATTTTTCATAAAACAATTTGCTGTTAATATCGCCTATTCTTAAACCTATTCTTGAAATTTTATCAGTGTATGCAGGTCCGATTCCTTTAAGTGTTGAGCCAATTTTTAATTTACCTTTTGATGATTCATAAGCTGCATCAAGAAGACGATGTGATGGTAAAATAAGATGAGCTTTTTTTGAAATCAATAAATTGTTTGTGGCATCAACATTTTTCTTTTTCAGATTATTAATTTCATTGATTAAAATATAGGGGTCAATAATAACTCCGTTGCCAATAATATTTATAGTGTCTTTATGAAAAATCCCTGATGGGATAGTATGTAAAATATGTTTTTCTCCATTAAATTCAATTGTATGCCCTGCATTAGGACCTCCTTGAAATCTTGTAATTATGTCATACTTTGGTGTTAAAACATCAACGATTTTGCCTTTCCCTTCGTCGCCCCATTGAAGCCCTAATAATACATCTACTTTCATTTGCGTATAATCAATTTAATTCAGTTATGGTATTTAATTAAAAAATCTAATTATTATTTTTTCCTTTACAATGATCTTTACATTCAGCATAGAATATTAAAGAATGATGACTTACATTAATATTAAATTTCTTTTCAACAGATTTTTTTATTTCTTGAACTTTTGGGTCTTGGAATTCCAGAATTTTCCCACAGTTTAAACAAATAACATGGTCGTGTTGTTTGAAATCAAATGATTTTTCATATTGGGCACAATTACGACCAAATTGATGTTTAATTATCAAATTTGATGTTAATAATAAATCTATTGTATTATATAATGTTGCTCTGCTTACTTTACCTTTGTTTTTTCTTAAACGAAAATATAAATCTTCAACATTGAAATGTCCTTTGCTAAAATAAATTTCTTTTAATATTAAAAATCTTTCTGGTGTTTTTCTGTAACTGTTTTTCTTAAGAAATTTTATAAAAATGTTTCTTACAGTTTCAAAAGTTTCTGCTTCCTGATTTTTCATTATAAAAATGATAAATAATATAAGTGTAAAATTACAGAAAACTTTATTATAAAATTAATATTAATAAACAATTTGTATTTATTTATTAGTATTAAATTGAAAGTCAGTAAAAAGAAATCCCCTTAAATAATTCTTGATACTTTTTGAATCCCATCAATTTTTTTGAGTTTATTTATAAGGTCCTTCAAATGTTTAGTATCGTGAACATAAAGCATTGCAACTCCTGTTGAAAGATTTTCGCTGCTTTCAACGTTAAAAGAGCGAATGTTAACATTTAATTCTTCTGTAATAACTTTAATGATTTCATTAATAAGCCCTATTTTGTCAACACCGTCAAATTTTATTCCTGCTAGAAAAGCTATAGATTCTTTTTCAGTCCATTTTGCTTTAACAATATTTTGCCCATGAGTTGACATATATTGAATTGCTTTGGGGCAATTTGTTCTATGAATAATAATTCCTTTATCAGCGACAATAAAACCTATAACATCATCGCCCGGGATTGCATTGCAACAACTCGAAATAGTATAGTCAATTTTTTCAATGTTTTGTCCTAAAAGCAATGTTTCAGGTTTTTTTCTTAATTGTGCTCTGATTTCTTCAGAGAGTGAAACGGTATTTGCTTTTGGTGATTTTATAAATGGGCGTTTAATATATTGAAACCATCCGCTTTTTGTAGTGGACGCAGAGAAGTTTTTCAAGTCATTAAGAGTTATTTCTTTAACAGCAATTTTATAATAAAAGTCTATTAAACTCAAGATATTAAAGTATGTTTGAAAATTTCGTATGTTAGAATTATTAAATTCGAGTTTCATTTGAAGGAAATATTTTTTTAGCAAATCTTTTCCTTTTTGAGTGTATTTTTTCTTTTCTTCTCTAAGGGCAGTTTTTATTTGAGTTTTTGCTCTTGCTGTAATTGCATAATTATACCATTCTTCTGCCGGTGCTTGTTTTTTTGATGTAATAATTTCTACCTGATCACCGCTTTTTAATTTGAAGTTAAGAGGAACTAATTTATGATTTACCTTTGCACCAATAGATTTATTTCCGATTTGAGAATGAATATTATAAGCAAAATCAAGAGCAGTAGAATTAACGGGAAGTGTTTTTAATTCGCCTTTGGGAGTAAAAACAAAAATTTCAACAGAGAAAAGATTTAGTTTGAAATCATCAAGAAAATCAAGAGCATTTGATTCAGGATTTTGAAGTATTTCTCTGATTTTGTTTAGCCATTCGTCAAGGCCTCCTTCGGTTTCTGTAGAATCTTTATATTTCCAATGAGCTGCATATCCTTTTTCTGCGATTTCGTCCATTCGTGTTGTTCTGACTTGAATTTCAACCCATTTACCAATTCTGCTCATAACAGTTGTGTGTAATGATTCATATCCATTAGCTTTTGGTATTGATATCCAGTCACGAAGTCGATTAGTTTTCGGGTGATAATTATCAGTAATAATTGAATAAACTTTCCAACAATCTGCTTTTTCTGAGTCCAATTCAGTGTCAATAATTATTCGAATGGCAAAAAGATCATAAACTTCCTCGAAAGGGATTTCTTTTTTCTTCATTTTTTGCCAAATGGAGTTAACAGATTTTGTTCTATAAACTATTTTATAATCAATTTTTTGATTGTTTAACTCCTTTTTTATTGGCAATAAAAATCTGTAAATAAATCTTTTTCTTACTTGTTCAGTTTCGCTAATTTTCTTAACTATTGTTCTGTAGATTTCCGGCTCAGTATATTTTAATGCAAGGTCTTCAAGTTCATCTTTAATACTATACAAACCAAGCCTGTGAGATAGAGGGGCATATAGATAAGATGTTTCGGAAGCAATTCTTAGTTTTTTTTCATCCGGCATAGATTCAAGAGTTCGCATATTGTGCAACCTGTCAGCAAGTTTTATTAATATTACGCGAACATCATCTGATAATGTTAATAGTATTTTTCTGAAATTTTCGGCTTGTATAGAAGATGTTTTATAGTCAAAAATTCCTGAGATTTTTGTTAATCCATCAATAATCTTTGCTATCTTTTTGCCAAATAAATTTTCAATGTCGGCAATTGTATAATCTGTGTCTTCGACAACATCGTGAAGAAGCGAGCAAACAATGGATGTTGTTCCCAGACCAATTTCTTCTGCAACAATATGAGCAACATTAATGGGGTGAAAAATATAAGGTTCTCCACTTAATCTTCTCATATCTTTATGTGCTTCAGCAGCAAAATGAAAAGCTTTTCTTATTAAGCGTTTATCATCTTTGTCGGTTGTTGGTTTACATACTTTTAATAAATTTCTGTACCGTTTTATTATTTCTTTTTTCTCTATTTCCGGGTCAATATTCTGCATAATGATTTTCTCAAAAAATGTTTTATCTCCAATAACAAATTTACAATAATCTTATTACATATTCTTTAAAAAAATGAATAATTTTATCTTATCTTAATTCTATTTTTCTAATAAAATTTTCCACAAAAATAAATGAACCCTAAAGTATTTTGTTAATTCAATAAATTTTTATAATTTTGCCGTCCATTTTAAAATACAAATATTTAAATAAAATTTAAAAAAGAAAATTCATGTTAAAACGTTACGAAACCGTTTTCATTATGACTCCCGT
>Ga0307991_1003199_pt1 | contig 10702 bp, 9 predicted proteins | sample EllFjometagen131_FD_203146 | JGI IMG/M metagenome (GOLD analysis project Ga0307991, IMG submission 203146) | Marine microbial communities from Ellis Fjord, Antarctic Ocean - #131 | ecosystem: Environmental > Aquatic > Marine > Unclassified | place: Southern Ocean | collected 2014-10-08 | reverse complement strand
TCAGCCCCCGAACCAGTGAAAACGGTGACAACATCATGGGTTCGGATCCTTGTTTTTGAACCAGATCCTCCCTGACGCTCATCCATAATTCTTTTAAATTAATCCCTGAAGGACAAACCACGGTGCAGCGATCACAATTCGTACAAAGATAGATACCTTCGACAATGGCGCCGTGCTGGGCCGGAGTGAGTTTTTTCCCTTTCACCATATCTCTTAAAATGACCATCTTCTCCGAGGGTAGAATATACGGATTGCCCCTGGCCTTGCTTGCCATCATGGCGGAACAGTGCAGGCTACAGGTACAACAGTGGGTACAGGCATCCAGCTCGATGATCTGCCGGGTAATGGTATTGGCCGGACTGGATGTTTCCCGGCTCATAACGGAATTGGCTAAAAGGCTTACGGGCGTGGCAATAACATGAAACATTTTGCTGAATGGCAGATAGGCCAACCCAAATAAACAGGCCAGAACATGCAGATACCATAACAAAGTAAGCGCGCCAGCATTATCCAGTCCAACGGCTACCGGCCTTAACATCCTGGCAGTCGCATAGCCGGCAAACGCCCATTTATTCGAGGCATGACAGGATGCACAATACTCCTCATTCAGTTCTTGGCCCCATTCAATCTCTTGCTGACCAAACGGTTCTTTCACGATTGCCGAAGCCAGGCCGTATTCTTTGACCCAAAAACTCTCAAGGGCTTGAATATCCGATTCTTCATCCAAATCGGCATATTCTTCCTGCATATCGCTAAACACGGTGGGAGAAGCGATTTGCATCCCTTCGAGCAATATCCCCGAAAATATAATCACGACTAAAATGATAATCGCATAATAATCCATAGCATTTGATTTCATGCGGGGAACTCTAATAATCAACCGCCGCCATACGGCAAGAGACAATCCCGCAATCACAATGACGCCAAACACATTTCTTAAACATAAATACGGATTCAGCGTGGAATAATAATCATCAAAAATCTTCATGGTGATGATATCATCAAGGGCATGCATGAGCAGCAGCAGGATAAACCCCCAGATAATCAGAATATGCATCAGCCATCGCAGCGGGTTTTCCTTTAACATGTGGATCTGAAAGAGAATATCAATGAAAACCTTTAACAGCGTAAAAATTTTCAAACTAAAAAAAATGCCTGCAATACCTTTAACCGCCGCAACCAGTCTTTCAGATGTGGTAAACGCTTCCGACTTGTAACCGATTTTCCTTGAAAACCAGAAAAAGACTTTAACCACCAGCCCCAGACTGAATATACCCAACGAAATATACAGGAGAATATCAAACACCATGGCAAGATCCTAACTAATTTAAATTACAATAAAATATCATACGACATGCAAACACGCCTTTTCAACAGCCGACACCAGTTCATCATCGGTAAACGGCTTGGCAAGATAATCATAAGCACCCAATTTCATTGCCTTGACCGCATTAGACACAGTGGAATAACCGGTCATGACAATAATACATACCGCCGGATTTTCCCCTTTAATCATTTTTAATATATCCATGCCGTCCATATCAGGAAGCATCATATCCAGCAAGACTATATGGTATTGCCCTGATTTTAAGGCATCAAGCCCTGATTTTCCGGTTAATTGCCGCTCAACCGTATACCCCTTTTCCGAAAGGATGAAATGACACGCATTACAAATAACACTTTCATCATCAATAACCAGAATATTGACAGGCTTCATGCTACCCCCTGCTCCCCTTCTTTTCCAGACGCCTCCGGCAAAATCGGTAAATCAATGGTAAAACAACTTCCTTTTCCAGAATGGCTTTCAACCTTGATATCCCCCCGATGGTTCCGGACAATCCCATAACTGATCGCCAGACCCAAGCCAATGCCGCTGGGCTTGGTAGAAAAAAATGGATCAAAAATCTTGTCCATCTCTTGTCCGTTAATACCACAGCCGTTATCGGCGATTTCAATGCTTATCTTGGCCTTCGCTGCATCCATACGTGTTTTAACGGAAATGATGCCGTCTTTCTCAATGGCATGGGCCGCATTGAGCAAAATATTGATCAATACCTGTTCAATCTGATTTCCGTCCAATAATGTCTGAGGAAGATTATTTTCCAGATCTTCCTCAACGCGGATATGATGAATGAAAAATTCGTTATTTAAGATTGTTAAGGCTTTATCCAGGATATCATTAATATTGGCCAAAACTTTTTGCGGTTCCATGTCCCGGGAAAATTCCAGTAATCCCTGAATAATGACTTTACAGCGCTGGGTCTCACTCATAATAATCCGGAGCCCTTCTTCAAGGGGACTTTGTGGAGGCGCTTTTTTGACAAGACTGGAGCTGTAAAGCAGGATTCCGGCCAGGGGATTGTTGATTTCATGCGCAATGCCGGCGGCCATGCGACCAAGGGATGACATTTTTTCCATACGCAGGGCCAGATGATTATATTGGGCCTTTTGATTTTCCATCAACCGAAGCCGCTCAATCACACAGGCAAATTGCTCCGCAACGGTAATCATAAAATCCAGATCATCTTCTGAGAAATGACGCAACTCTGTTATATAAATACGGACCAATCCCACTACCTTCGAATTAATAAATAAAGGGATATCCAACATCATCCGAATTCCCTGATCCCAAGCTTGCTGCCGGTATGCGACCTGAGATGCATTTAAAATATCGGTGATAATATGAATCTTTCGGCCATCACTGCCCCATTTCAGTAACTTATCACTGCTTACAGGCCCCTTACTGAGATAACGCTTATCCAGGCCCCAGGCAGCGCGAACTTCCAACTGCTGGGTTGTTTCATTGAGAAGCCTTACCAGAGCACCCTTGGCCCGCAACGCCTCGGATGTTTTTTTAACACCCAGATTCAGCACCTCTTCAAGGCTGTTCGTGGTATGCATCATCCGGATGATATCTCTGAACACCCTAAAATAATTTTTAAATATATCCGAAGAATCCATATAACACCCTGCTTAACATTGATGGCTCCGTAAAACTTATGAGCATATGCCTTAAATTTTCCAAATCTTTCTTATACGCCCTCTATTTTTTAATATCAACCCTTAATTTATTTTTCCTGATTTGCTCTGTCCCCATTCAAATAGCTGCCTTGTGTAATTAATTATCCATTTGATATTACTCCAAAAAAATAAATCCAGCTGTTCTGATGCATCAAAAAAAAAATGAGAAGCCTTTAAAGGGCTCCTCATTTTTTTATTTTATTATCGATGGAAAGTGTCGCAATGATAACTTTTCTGTCATTGCGAGGGATGTCCGACCCAAACAATTCCATAAATGCCAGTGGGATTACTTCGTCGCTCGTTCCTCACTCCTCGTATTGACAACTTGAATATAGAAGTTTTTGTTCAACTTAAATTTAAATTACCAGGCCTCTCGTTCAAGCCGTTTGTAAATAAACATTAATTGTTTCTGGGTAAGCTCCCCAATATTCTGGTTAATCCATCTTAAATCCCCAGACGTTATCGCTGCTTTGGCCTCAGTTGACAATGAATAATTGCCTAATGCCTGGGACCCATTCTCCATCAGGTTCATCCAGAAATCCTCATCATCAGCGGTCCGATTCAACACATCGATGACCTGCCGTTTCTGGATCAATTTTTCCTCCTGGGTTGCCGCTGCTTTAACGGCAGGTTCTGCTTGATGTTCCTTAAGCGCTTCGCTGACGGTTGATTTAATTTCAGCTTCCGTAAACGGCTTGGGTAAAAAATCATGGACCCCCAGTTTCATAGCTTCAACGGCCGTGGATGTGGTGGCATATCCGCTAATAGCAATGACTTCAGTTTCCGGTTTGGTTTCTTTTATTTCCCGAATAATTTCCATCCCGTTAATGTCCGGTAACCGAATGTCAGCCACCAGCAAGTCATAGTGACCTTTTCTGAAGGCTTCTATTGCCAGCTTTCCCGTTCCCGCTAAATAAACGTCATAGCCTTCTTCCGTTAAAACCATTTCAAGCCCTTTGGCAACGTTAAGATCGTCTTCCATTACCAGAATATGTGGATGAAATTCTTGTTGTGTTTCTATTTTTTCCTGTGCCTGAGTCATGATATTGCCTCCTTATAATATGAGTGATAATTTTTTTTAGATGATTTATTTGTTTGTTTGAAAGTATATCATGCAATGGGTGTGCCAATCATAGGGGGATTATCAATATTTATTTTTTTCAATAAATATAAAGAAGTTAAAACATTTCCGCCCGAGATGGCAAAATGTGATCAGAAGGGAATCATATAAAAGTTTATACGGCCATAAATCGCATAAAATAATTTTATATTATTATTACAGAAGGATATATCCGAATAAAAAATTATACGCAAAATTCAAAAGCGTATAATTAAATATCTGGGAAGGGAGCTTAACTGTTGAGGGCTGTTGAAGTGATTATTTTTCTCCGGCATCAGCGAAGATTTTGTGTTTTTTCATTAAAGCGGAAAAATTGGACCGCTGCATCCCCACCCGCTCAGAGGCTCGAGTAATATTACCATTTTCGGCATCCAACGCTTTTTGAAGAAAAGACTTCTCAATCCGGGCGAATTGTTTTTCCAGCAAATGACGTTTAACGGATTTAAGTTCTTCCAGGGTACTCGGCACAGGGTCTTTTCCCTGATTCCGATGGTTCTCAAAATGATTCATCAGGCTGCCGGAATCCACAACGGTCTGGTCAGTCATAATCACCAGACGTTCAACCACATTTTTAAGCTGCCGGACATTTCCCGGCCAAGAATAATCCAACATCTTGTCCAGCGCTTCGTCTGAAAATCCATCGATTGTTTTCCCGGTCTTGCGACAAAAAAATCTTAAAAAATGATAAGCCAGCCTCGGGATATCTTCTTTTCTCTCTCTAAGCGGTGGCAAAAAAATCGGAAACACATTCATGCGATAAAACAGATCCTGCCGGAATGTCCCCTCTCCCACCATAATCTTTAAATTTTGATTCGTGGCGGCAATGATTCGCACATCCGATTTACGGGTATGACTTGCCCCGACCGGCTTATATTCAAGGGTTTCCATGACCCTGAGAAGTTTTCCCTGAATTTCCATGTTTAAGTTGGCCACTTCATCCAGAAACAGGGTCCCCCCGTCGGCCGCTTCAAATATGCCGGCCTTATTTTGCACCGCTCCGGTAAAAGCACCCTTCACATGACCGAACAATTCACTTTCCAGAAGGCTGGCCGAAAACGTACTGCAGTCTGCCACAATAAACTGCCGGGAAGCACGAAGGCTATGGGCATGGATGGAACCGGCAAAAAGTTCTTTTCCGGTTCCACTTTCCCCATCAAGGAGAACGGTACTGTCCGTCGGGGCCACCCGTTTGATGGCCTCAAAAACATTCTTAATCAACGAATGTTCTCCCACAATCTGATTAAAATCATACCGCTGATAAAGCTGTTTGCGCAAAGACAGATTATCTTCTTTAAGATGTTTATTCTCTAACGCTTTCTTAACCGCCAGGATTATTTCATCACTTGAAAACGGCTTGGCAATATAATTATAAGCACCTATTTTTAATGCTTTTACCGCATTTTGAACCGTCGCAAATCCGGTCATCATAATGACATACACATCCGGCTGTTTTAAACGAAGTGTTTTTAATATTTCCATTCCGCTGATATCAGGAAGCTTGATATCCAGAAGGATAACATCATACGCTCCAGCAAGCGCCTGATTAAGCCCATCGGTGCCGGTAACGCTGGTATCCACCGACCACCCCTCATCGACGAGGGATAAACGGACGCCACTGCGGATAGCGCTTTCATCATCAATAATTAAAATGGCCGGTGATTTCATTTTATTTATGGTATGCTGTAATTATTGTCTTTTAAGATTAACAGTCCCGTAAAAAAGCGAATTTCTTATCATAAGATATCTATCATTTTTAAAAAAAAAGCAATCCGTAACCTGACCATTATCACCGCATGAGCAAAATTCAACATTTCTTAAACGATTAATTTAGGGACAATCTGGACTATTTACACAATGATTAAAGTATGATAATTAAAATAATTTTCTAATAATTTTTCATAATAATAAGTGGTTATCTAATGAAAAACAAATCAGCGCTATTGACTTTTATTGTTTGTATTTTTTTGATTGTCCGGCCAGGCTTGGGTCAAAATACGTTGCCCGAAGACTCACCCGATCTTCCCCTGTCCCCTTCAGCACAACAAATCATCAAAAAGCTGGAAACGCGGTATAATGCTGCGGATTTTTCCGCCACTTTTTCTCAGGAATCCACATTAAAAGCTTTGGACATTACGGATACGGCTGCCGGAAAAGTATGGTTCAAGCACCCCGGAATGATGCGGTGGGAATATGAACGCCCTGAAAAATATGCTATTATTTCAGATGGAAAAAATTTATGGATATACCGCCCTGAGGATAATCAGGTGGTGATCGGTGATGCCATGGCCTATTTCAGCAATGGGAAAGGTGCCAGTTTTCTGTCAAATTTTAAACTGGTCCAGGACGCCTACACGGTCAGCGTCGCCAAACCGCCAAATAATGACCATTACACCTTAAAGCTGGTCCCCAGACAAAAGCAGATGGATTTATCAGCCATTTTCTTAAATATTGAAAAAAATTCTTTGGATATTAAAAGTGTCCTGACGTTAAATGATTACGGCGATGAAACCCGAATCGAATTTTCAGATTTGATATTTGGTGATCTGGATGCATCATTATTTAACTTCAAAATTCCATTTGGGGCTGATATTTTGAAGCTGGACGAGTAAATCTTTGGGATTTACAATTTCACCGCATCTACTGCGTCAAATGCCATATCGCATAGCGGGCTATAGCGAAACAGCATTTTCCTTGTATATGCGGCAAACTTGAAAACCCTGCAAATCAGGTAAAGAAATTAATATTTTATAAAGAGATTTTAATATGGAACAAGAAATTACAAAAAAAATTAAACAACTGGCCAAAGAAAAAAATGCGATTATCCTGGCACATAACTATGAACCGCCGGGAATTCAGGATATTGCCGATTTATGCGGGGATTCTCTGGAACTCAGCATCAAGGCATCGCAAACCAGTGCGGATATTATTGTCTTCTGCGGCGTCAAATTCATGGCAGAAACCGCGTCCATTCTTTCTCCACATAAAACCGTATTACTGCCCTGCCTGGATGCCGGATGCCCCATGGCGGACATGGTGACCCCGGAAGCGTTAAGACCATGGATAGCAAAAAATCCTTCCATGCCGATTGTCACCTATGTAAATTCCACTGCTGCCGTCAAAGCGCTGACAAGCGTCTGCTGCACATCCGCCAATGTAATCAAAGTCGCCAACAGTATTACTGAAAACGAACTGCTGATGGTCCCGGACAGGAATCTCGCTAATTACGCTGCCATCAAAACAGATAAAATCATTCACAAATGGGATGGGTTTTGTCCGTTTCATGACGCCCTGACACCGGAACAGGTGATCAAGCAAAAACAGGCTTACCCGGATGCCTTGTTTATGGCACATCCGGAATGCCGGGCTGAAGTTCTGGAACTGGCAGATGTTATTGCCAGCACATCCGGTATGATCAACATAGCAAAAAAATCCGAAAGAACTTCCTTTATAGTGGGCACCGAAATAGGCCTGCTGTATCCTCTGCAAAAAGCAAATCCGGGCAAAACGTTTTACCCGGCATCAACTGCCATGGAATGCGTGGATATGAAAAAAATTACCTTAGCAGATATTGCCGCCAGCCTTGAAAATCTGAGCGGAGAAGTTAAGGTGCCGGAGGATATCCGGGTGCCGGCGCTTGCTTCGGTTCAGCGAATGATTGAATTGTAATGGCTTCTTAAAAGGCCTAAATGTCTATTTTAGCTTTGGGTTCCACTTCAGCTCAAATCACTCACCGTACAAACACGTACGCCTCGTGATTTGAGATTTGTGCGCCTCGAATTTGAACCTTTGTAATTTGCCATCAGAAGTGGCTGTGGGTGAAAGGTATAAGACTAAAGGGTAAGGGGGCCACCTCGTTCCCTCGGTCCTCCGTGGAAATGCATATCCGTGATGCGTAGGCCGGATTAGCTCGTAGAGCGTAATCCGGCATTTCCTTTCGTTCCCATGGTCATTCTCAGCGGGAACCAGAAAAATATTTCCCTTGACATTTTAGTTATACCTCATTATTTTTTAAGTATAACTAAATTATTTTTTAACAGGGGGCTATCGATGGGTACCGGTACAAAAGACGCCATTAAAATGAAGGTTTTTCAAAAGGGGCAAGTTGTCATTCCTGTTTCTTTAAGGAAAAAATACCTGATTGAAATCGGCGACCAGATTGATGTGATCCCTTCACCGGAAGGTATTTTATTAAAACCGCTTTCCAAAAAACCCAGCCGGAAATCCTTGACCGAACGATTATCTGGCATCTTCACCAGCTATGCTCCCGAAAAATCAAAACCAACCAAGGCGGACATTAAAAAAGCGACCGAAACCGGTTTTACCAAAGGCTGGAAACCGTGATTGCCCTGCTGGATACCAACGTTCTGGTTCGATTTTTAACGCTTGATACCGCAAAGAAATATAAAAATCTGTATACTTTCTTTGAGTCTTTGGAACGTGGTGAAATACGTCTTGAGTTGAAGCTGATCGTGTTATTCCAGACGATATTTGTTTTAAAAAGTGTTTATCATGTTCCCCAAAAAGAGATTGCCGACAGCCTGATGGATCTTTTTAAATTTAAGGGCATCGCTGTTAAGGAGAAAAAAATAATTTTTCGGGCATTGGAATTGTGGCGCGAAAAAAACATTGAAATCGTGGATTGCTATCTGCTTGCCTGTATTGAAAAAGACCCTCAGAACATTTTATACAGCTATGACCGAGATTTCGATAAATTCAACATTAACCGGAAAGAACCCTAAATGGATTCCCATGGGGGACTGTGAGAATCAGAAAAAAAATGAACATCCAACATCGAACATCCAACGCTGAACATCGAATAATGATGTCGCTTTGCGCCGTAATTTAATTATTGATTCCCACGGGAGACCGTGGGAGCCAGAAATTGAATATCTGTTCATCAAATAACATCCGTGCAAGTTCAGAGTCTTGGAAATAGTCAACTTGCGGTTTGGGTTCCCACAGGGAAACGTGGAAATCAAGAATAAATTCTCTATAAATACTTGATATATCGATAAATAAAAAAATCATATGCCAAAAAAAGAATTTACATTATTGAGTGAGTATCTGTATTGGTCCTACGCAAATTTGGCTATGGCGCATTCTGCAGTTAATAAAAATGCAGAAAAATATATTCAGATCAATTACATTATCAGAGCAAGGTTATTTAAGGGCTTGATGATGCAAACAATGAATATCGGTTCAATTATTGATGATGAAAGATTAAAAATGAAATTACCTCAAATTTGCTCATATTGTGGTAGCGCAGAAAATCTTTCAGTTGATCATCTAATTCCAAAATTTAAAGGTGGAGAGGAAACTGGTGATAATTTTGTTTGGGCTTGCAGACAATGTAATAGTTCAAAAAATAAGACCGATTTAATGGAATGGTGCAATAAAAAAGGAACATTCCCAACACTATTGCTGCTACGAAGGTATTTAAAAATAATAATTGATTATTGTTCAAGAAATGACTTGATGGATTTTCCTTTAAATAAAGCCAAGTCATTAACGCTTCCTTTCAGCCTGCGCTCTATTCCACAAGTATATCCAAAACCTTCTGAATTAAAACTTTGGATCACTGAAATTAAAATATAACACGCACACATACACCGGAATTTGCCATCAAAACAAGGGGAAGGGAGAAGGCTGATTGTCACCTCGCTTCTTCAGGTATCACAGCAACCAAAATTCGGCGGAGAGTCTTTGATAATACGTAGGCCGGATTAGCCCGTAGAGCGTAATCCGGCATTTCCACTTGCTTCTCAACAAGAATCAGAAATTATGAAATTCCGCTCAGACAATCTTCTGACATCAAGGAAAAAAGAAAAAGCCTTTCAGGGCACCGCCCTGAAAGGCTTTTTATATATTATAAAATTTGGTTCAAATACGCGATGACTTAAAATCGAAAAATAAAATCATCACAAAGGTTCGCGTAAATACCCCAAATTATTTGAACCGAATTTTATAATGCGTCCATCACCTCATCCGGTATATCCGCGTTGGTATAAACTTTCTGGATATCATCGTTATCATCCAAGGCCTCCATCAGCTTCATCATGGTTTCCGCATCCTTGCCGGTCAGACTGACATAATTCTGGGGCAGCATGGTGACTTCCGAATCAACAATCGAAACAGAGGCCAATTCCAAAGCAGTCTTGACCGCCTCAAAATCTTCCGGCGCAGTAATGATCTCAAAATTGTCATCATCGTCATCTTTTACATCTTCCGCTCCGGCGTCTAACGCCGTCATCATCAGCTCTTCTTCATCTGCATCGGATTTTGCAACCGAAAACCAGCCTTTTTTATCAAACATCCAGCCCACGCAACCATTCTCACCGAGATTCCCGTTATATTTACTGAAAATATGACGGACATCAGCCACCGTGCGATTTTTGTTGTCAGTCAAAGATTCCACCAGGACCGCAACACCGCCAGGACCGTATCCTTCATAGGAGTTTTCCTCATAATTGACGTCGTCGAGGTCACCGATCCCTTTTTTAATCGCCCGATCGATATTGTCCTTGGGAAGGTTGCATGCCTTTGCTTTGAGCAGCACCGTGC
>Ga0307991_1003198_pt1 | contig 10703 bp, 8 predicted proteins | sample EllFjometagen131_FD_203146 | JGI IMG/M metagenome (GOLD analysis project Ga0307991, IMG submission 203146) | Marine microbial communities from Ellis Fjord, Antarctic Ocean - #131 | ecosystem: Environmental > Aquatic > Marine > Unclassified | place: Southern Ocean | collected 2014-10-08 | reverse complement strand
ATCCCCAAGGTCGGACTTTCACTGAAAACCCGATCAACAATATCTGGTTCATCGACTTGACGCAGGAGGATCTGCAGGATCATCCCTAAGCGACCTTTTTTCATGACAACCGGCCAGCTAACGACATCAAGTGCCCCATCAGTCAATAAACGATCCTGCAAAACCGCCATTTTTTCCGGCGTCAAATCATCAAGGCTAACCTCAAGAATGATTAGAGACTCTGACGCATAGAGATTGTCATCAACAGCAATACCCCGATCAACACTCCCCAATGTGAGACGTAAAAGATTAGGCCGCTTAAGATGTTGACGACTACCGGCTCCGTAACCACTCCGGCCCAGTCGACAGGCCGTTTCCTTAAAGGTTGGAAAAAGTTCAACCAGGGTCTTAAAAACTGCCGCCCCAGTCGGAGTTACAAGCTCAGCTTCAATCCCGCTTTCGATCACCGACAAACCTTCAAGTAATGCCATCACCGCCGGTACCGGTATCGGCAGGCGACCATGTGCACAATCAACAAAGCCGGTCCCCAGTGGAACCGGCTTTATGCCGACCAATTCCGGGGCACACCAATCAAGGGCAACCGCCACCCCGACAATATCGGCCAGAGTATCGTAATCACCAACCTCATGGAAATGGATCTTGTCGATGGTGCTACCATGCACTTTGGCTTCGGCAGCCGCCAGGCGGCGGAATATTTCAAGGCATGTTTCAGTAACTTTTTCCGGTAACGCAGCAGCCGTCAAAAAACTTTTCACGGCAGCCATCGTCTTTGGCGCCGGGTTTTCAGCAGCCTCAGCCAGGGCGGGAAAATCAACCTTTAAGGCAGCAATCCCATGGCGCTCAACGGAAGTAACCTTAAAAGAAAATAAACGACCCAAACCGATCTTTTCGAGATTCTCCCGTAAAAGTTTGGAGGGCAGGCCGAGATCGAGGAAAGCACCCAGAAACATATCGCCACTAAGACCGCCCAAGGCATCGATGAAAAGTATTTTATTACTCATTACCACCTAATTTTTCACAAGCGGCAAGAATTTCAGACAAAACCTCATCCGCCGGACCCAGAATAGTCAGGTCGGATACCGAACCCGATAGAGATGTCGGCTCAAGGTTAATCTCAATCACTCGGCCACCAGCTTTTTTGGTTAAAATCGGCATCTCGGCAGCAGGATGAACATTCGCCGAAGTACCTACCACCAGCATAACCTTGGCTTTCTCTGCAACCGAGCTGGCTTCAAGCAAGGCCAGTCGAGGAATCTCCTCACCAAAAAAAACGACGTCGGGCTTGAGAATGGCCCCGCATTTCTGACAACGGGGCGGCCGACTTTTAGTCGCCGAAAATTTAAACTCGGGCCAGCGCCAATCACAGTCAAGACAACAAAGGTCCCTAATTGTACCATGAAATTCTATCACTTTACGATTGCCGGCAGCCTGATGCAGGCCATCAACATTTTGCGTTATGAGACTTCTTAAAAGCCCTTTTTCTTCAAGCTTAGCCAGTGATTTATGAGCTTTATTGGGATGGGCTTTTTCAACCACTTCAAGCATCTCACCCAACATCTCCCAAACCTTACCCGGCTGCCTTTTGAAACTGCTGATCTCAGCATACTCAAAAGGATCGTACTTATCCCAAAGACCCTGACTTCCACGAAAAGCCGGAATCCCGCTGGCAACCGAGATCCCGGCGCCGGTCAATCCGGTCGTCCGGCCGTTAGCCTCAAGAATAAGCTCGGCCGCCCGTTCAAAGGCTCGGATTAATGATTTTGAATACATCCCTAACTCCGTAAATAGTGAGCCATAAGACCCTGGATGCTAACCCCAAAAGAGCTTTTAATTGATTTCCGAAAACACCGGTAACTTTTGCGGCACAAAAAAAAGGTTGATAAAGCTACGACTTTCCGGGGTGATACGAAAGCGGTGATCGAGGCGCTCTCCGATAACCCAGATAATCTTTCCCTCTTGATCGAGCAAAAGAGGTAAAGCTGAACGTGCAAACCGGGAAAGATGCCGGTCGGCCAGAAATTTTTTCAGTTTACAGCTTTTCCCCTGCAAGCCCAAGGGCTGAAACCGGTCACCCGGCCGCCGGTTGCGGACTTGCAGAGGGAAATGAAGTTTTTCACCATCAATAATCTCGGAAAATCTTTGCCTTTCAATTCGTTTTTTAAACTCCGGCAAATTTTCTTTTGCTAAGATCCACTCAATCCGAAGAGTTCCAAGATTATGCGGCAGTTGGTATAAACCACAATCAGACAGTGTGATTTGATACTCAGGTACTCCCCCGTCGGATGAGCTCTGTTTTTTCCCCATGCCGATAAAAATATTTTCCGGCGTAGCCCTGAAAACAAGCTTGCCACCCAGATCATAGCGACTTTCCCGACGCTCGCCCGGACTTCCCACAAGCGCACAAAGATCATCCAGAACCCGGGCGGAAACCTGTTTAACGGCCCCGGCCCGACGGATCATACGACCTAGAAAATGGGGCAAAAGAGCTGGCTGGCTCTTTTGTAACAAAAGGCGTTCAACCTTAAGGCCGGGTTTCCCAGGTTTGATATGAGACCAAAGGTCATCAAGTTGACCATCAATGATCTTAAGATCAGCAGCCAGACGCAGGCCGGCCCCGGCAATCCTCTCTTCGACACCCCTGCCGCCCAGTTTACGAATAACCGGCAGGAGTTCTTGACGAACACGATTTCTACTAAACTCTAAAGAACGATTGCTGGGATCTTCCCGATAAGCTATACAGTTGCGTAAAACATAGTCCGCTAATTCAGCCCGAGTCACCTGCAGAAGCGGCCGCCCAATGCGACCTCGACGACGAGGAATCCCTTTTACTCCCCGCAAACCCGATCCCCGCATTAAATTCATCAGGATAGTCTCAACCTGATCGGTGGCGTTGTGAGCTGTAACTATTGCAGCTTGTTCACGGCTTTTAAGAAAACGCCGAAAAAAGGCATAGCGTACCTGCCGGGCTACGGTCTCCAAAGAGAGATGCTCACTTTGAGCCTCATCTCTCAAATTTCGGGCCTGCCCGACAACCAGAGGCAAACCCGACCTTAAGACGTGAGCCGCGACAAAAAGCTCGTCATCCCGCGCCTCCGGACGCAAACCGTGATTGAAATGGATAACCCCGACCGAAATACCGGCCCGGCCGGCAAACTCCATAACCAAAGAGAGGAGTGCCATCGAATCAAGACCGCCGGAACAAGCGACCCAGATCTCGCGGGTCCCGGTTTCGGCCGGAAACCGAGTCAAAAACTCAGTTATCCAATGTCGACTCATAGATCACCCGTACCAGATAATACTCCGGGGTCTCGTCCAGAGGGTAAACCTTAAAGCTAAAAGGGAGATCCTCGGAATGAAAATCATTGAACCACTTAACCAGCAGTGGTACCGGAATCAAAATCCTAACCCCAAGTTCAAGGGAACCGGCGGCAAGCGCCAGTAAACTGACCTCTTTGACCATACGCAGCGCTTGAAGACACTCTTTTAAAGCGGCAAAATCAGCTGGCCGGCGAAAACCATCAAACTGCAAAACCACCAGTTCATCACCCTCTTGCGGCATGATATAGTCACGCAGAAGCCGGTCAAGGCAGGTTTTTTCCACCTGCTCGGTCAGATTTTTCGTCAATTGCTCCAACCCCGCAACATAGTCTGAGTTGATAACTTTGGCAGTCACGGTCGGTAAGTAGGTAATCATATCATTCTTTATATCGATAAAAACAAGCTCTGCCTGGCTACGCCAGAAAGATTTCCGCAAAGAAACAATCCTCTCTTCACTAACCTCGGCTGACCTAAGCGCAATAATCAGATCACCGGACAATAAACCCCGAAACCAGGCCGCGTCAGGCTTTTGTCGGCTCTCCGTTTTACTTGTTTCCAGAAGCTGAACGAAGATACTCATCAAATCCGGAGAGATATTGTCGAGCATCTCCAGACTAAAACCATAAACCGCCAGTTCCTGCTGTAAATTTTGCAACAGGACTGTAGGCTCCAAGGCCAAGCCATGAGCCCCGCCATTCTCAATCTGGGGATGATTTTCAGGCACTCCAGCCGGTGGTATAAAAACCAACGTCAGATGCTCAACCTGACGTCTCTTCCGCCTTTCAATTTTCCGTAATTCCTGTTCTAAAAGATCGCTCTGCAATTCAACTCGCAACTCAACTTGATAAAGATCACCAAGAGTACGTTCACTCTGGATTTCATAACTTTTAACGTAGAGTTTTCGCCTTTTCAGAATTTTTTCATTGATCTGCTGTTCAAATTCATGGCTGGCCGCCATATCATCATAAAGATAACGACTCAAGGCCTCTCCGAGGGCATCAAAAACCGCTTCGCTGCGGGCTTTTTCAGACCCACTGACCAACACCGCCTGACCGGCCGTCTCTTTAACCACGGTAGCGGCCTGCACAAGCGCTAGATTGCTGCCGAGAGTAAGCAGGAAAAACCCGGCCACAAGTAAACCGATTCTAACAATCTTCACTTAACAGTTTCCCCCGTATTATTGTCTGCGGAGAGATCATTGAGAAACTTACCCAGAGGGGTTTGCATGGTTTCGGGTAACAACATCACAATTGTCCGACAATGGGGCAGAAAACGAGGCACTAGTTTACTTCCTGAAGTAAAAGAATTTTTCGGGCCCCATAAAAAAATTACCAAAAAAAGCACAGTGGCAACAAATACGGCGCTTTTTACTCCCCCCAAAACTGCGGCTGGGAAACGGCTTACAGGACCTATGGCAACACCCGCCATATTCGATTTCACCACCAAATGAATCAGAAAAAAGGCCAACACCCCAGCCACATAGAGAACCAGAAAAGCAATAAATGAAGTAACCTCTTGATTCCGTAAAGTCGACAAGAGAACCTCGGCCAACTGCAGATAGAAACTAGAGGCCAGCGAAATGCCCAGAATCACTCCAACCAGAGCTATCACTTCAGCCAGCAACCCTCGACAATAACCCAAGAAAGCTCCGATAATCATAATAACAATGATTATCACATCAAGTGAATTTACCACCAGACACTCCTCCTTTATCTTTTCAACTCATTACTAAGCACTGCAGTTGCAGCTTGACGAGCACTGTAGACCAGTCCACCCAAACCGAAGCCCGGCAGATTATGCCAACCGACCTGATAAAAACGGCAAAAGCTTCCAGTCAAAGACAGAAAACCACCGCCCATCATCGCCGGCAGCCGGGGCTTCCAACCCCAGACCGCGCCCTTTTTCTGTTCAAGATGACCACCTGCAGCCTGCCAACGATGTTCGATTGAACCTGGGCTGTGTTCAGCTTTAGGACCCCATAATGTAGAACCGGAAAAATCATCCGCTGCCCGACAATCAAGGTGGTATAAAGCCGAACCGGTGGGCCGCTGGATTTGATCATGAACTGTCTGAAGATGACTATATCCCGGATCATCAAGCTGAAACTGACGTTTGAAATCCCGCCGTTGCTGACCCAGAGAAACCTCCTGTACTAAAGAGTTAGGATCTGAGTCCGCCAGAAATACCGTGGCCCGACGAGCCACTTTCGCATCATTGCCGACCCCGATAAACCACTTACCATCAAAGACCGGCGACCACTCTTCATCTACCTGATGCGCTCCCTGGGAAAGCAAATATTCATGCAACCGCTTTTTAAGTCCGGCGACCCAGACCCAGGCATCGGGTGCCAAAAGAGTCTGCACCCCATAGGCAAAAGACAAAAGTGGCGGATCCGCAAAACGGCTCAAAGAGATCAAGGGTATCAACGAACGCCAAAACTGCTGCTCTTCAAGCGGGATCTCAGCTGTATCAAGCCGGCTTGCCAAGGTGCAATTGCGACGCTCACGTAGAAGTTCATTACGCACCAGCAACCAGATCATACGCCCGAGACCGCCTAGAGAAGAGGCCGGCATTTCCAAGCCCTGTGCCATACAAAGATCAAGCAGTTGCCATAATTGTTTCAGCTCAAGCCACAACTTTTGCGAAAGAGCCGACTCTACAAAACCGGGAAAACCCCCGTCCCGACCTCCGGAATCAGGCCACGACCTGACCCGGGCTCCGTTCTGCCAGGAAAAAAAACCGGCCGGAGGCTTTTCCATATCAATCAAGGTCGCCAGCAACTTAGCCGGATAACCGCGCACGACAGGAATCAGAAAATTCGGATCCGGCGCTTTATTGGGCAATGGCGGCAAGAGCAGAACCCGACATTTTTCTTTTGCTAGAAAAGCGGCTGCCAGCAACGGACCGAGATCATCGTTGCGGCAAATCAGCTCATAATCAACTGCCATCTTCTCGCACCGCACTCTCGAGAAGGGTTATTACTTCCCTCCGACAATCAAACTCCATCATGATCCCCTGTGGAAATATAAAACTTTGCGGGCAGTGCCCATAGGAAAAATTTATCAACACCGGGAAATCATCGACGGCGAAAAAATCTTTCAGGAAATTCGGCAAAAGCGGCTCTTCAATTTTATTCGGCAGGCTAAACTCTCCACAGACAACCGCCGCTGGAGAATTGAAAACTCCGGCCAGACGCAGTTGAGTCAAAGCCCGGTCAATCCTATAAAGAGGTTCACCACGATCCTCAATAAAAATAATTTTTTCGGCAAAATCCGGCATATAAGAAGTACCGGCAAGGCTTGCCAGCAATGTCAGGGTGCCTCCCAAAGAACGGCCGGAAAAACGTGCGGCACGCAGATACTCAATCCTTTGAGAAACTAAATAGGCTGACAGCAAGGGCTTAATTTCAGCCTCTTTAGCACCAGTCAAAAGACCCCATAACAAAGCACTGTTAACGGTTCCGGGACGCGCCATCTCAACCGCCAGCATGGGCCCGGAAAAGGTCACCAGCTTAAGTCTTTGCCAGAGTGCGAGCTGAAGAGCAGTCAAGTCACTGAAGCCAAGGATGATTTTGGGATGCCGACCAATCAACGCAAAATCGAGAAGCGGTAAAAGCGGCAAGGTACCATAACCACCACGAGCCGCGACCAGGCCCTTGACATCGGAATCAAGCAATAGATTTTCAAAATCAGTCAGACGAGCTCGCAGATCACCAGCCACATGATAAGATCGACTTAAAAGTGAGCTCCCCTCTCGGTTTCTAAAACCTGATTGAGTGAGATACTTTTGCCCTTTACGAACATATTCCAGACGCACCGGACTAGCGGGAGCAAAGATCCCCAATTGATCTCCAAATTGCAAAACCGGTGCTTTAAGTATTTCTATTGTCATAAACAGTTATAAATCGATGAAAACAATCCACCATAATCGGTCTCAAATTGAATTGGCAACCAGCCTTAGCAAAACAATTGACAAAAGTCAAAAATTATATTAAGTCCTTCAAATAATTAGATTTTTATGCTGACATAATAGGGTTTTAATCGATCTTGACACGAACCTCATCAAAAGAAAACATAAAACGAACGGCATAGTAAATGCTTGTAAATTAGCAACGGCACTTACGCCCTTTGGAAGTACACAACTTAAAAGGCGGGGTCTTTAAAGGCCGTCAAAATTAAAGGCTTTCAAGCCTGCAACTATAGCATCATTTAAAATTGACTAAAAAACCAGGTTTTTTATCTAAATTAAAGAGCGCCTTCACCCGTCACAAGGGTACGGTAGTCGAGATTTCTGACAAGGTTATAAGTTCGCTTGAAGAACAACTCAGGCAAACTCCTAACAATTTCCGACTGCGCCTGAAACTAGCCGACAGCTACCTGATTTACGGTGAACGGGAAAAAGCCTTGGCAGAGTATTGCAAAAGTGCACGCCTCTATCTGGAACATGATTTTACACCATTAGCTGTCGCCATCTATAAAAAAATCCTCAATGAAGAGCCGCAGCACCTTGAAGCCAATCTCGAATTGGGTCACATTTACCAGCAAAAGAAATTTTACGCCGATGCAACATCTTATTTTCGCGTGGCCTTCGACAACTACAGGGAGAATGGTTTAAACAACAACGCTCTGCAAACACTGGAAACTATTATTGAAATCGCCCCGGACAAAGAGCCCTTCCGAATCTTGCTACAGGAACTCTTTCCGGATCACCGGGAGAGTGAAAAAAGTATCTATTCAGATATTATCGTCACCCACACCCAAACCCCACCCAAACCCCGGCCCCTCCTGGGAAATAGTGATGACCCGGACCTTTTCTTCGATTTAGGGGCTGAACTTGGAGATGAAATTGAGAAGATTAATGATTTCTCCATAACTGAAACCGGCACCGACGAAGCTCAAGAAAATCTTCAGGAACACGGCGTTGAGAAGATTTTTCAAACCCTGGAATCAACCCTTTACAAACATAAAAACAGCACTGACTCTGATAGATTCTACTACAATCTGGCTTTATCTTACAACGAGTTAAAAATGCCGGAACAAGCTTTACTGGAAAGTGAAAAAGTTTTAAAATTAACCAATTTCCGCCTCCCAGCCCTACTTTTACGGAGCCGCATTTTTTTAAGTCAGGGGTCACCTTCGACAGCTTTGTCCCAAATCCAACAAGGCTTACTGGAAAAAGGGCTGTCCCGACAGGATTTTTTAACCTTCAAATTGCAACTTGGCCTGATACTCAAAGAGATGGGCCATTGCCCCCAAGCTCTTGAAGCTTTTCATGAAGCCTACTCACTCGACCCCAATAACAAGGAACTCGCCGATGAGATTTCCGCACTCGAAAATTCCGCCGATCAAACAAAATCAACCCGACTGCAACCCGGATAGCCGGAGCCAAAGCAGGCTTTAGAATGTTGGTTGTAGGCTGTAGGCTTTTAGACATAATTTGACATACCCCCAAGCCATCAACCATCACAGTCTACAACCGTTTCAACAAATTATATTCTATCTGAAGAAATATAATTTTTGGTCATCTTGACTTAAAACCAATTAAGTAAGCAAAGAATTACAATGGCAATTTTCAATTATAAAAAAAGAGAGATCAGCGCCAAGATTGTCTATTATGGCCCGGCCTTTGGCGGAAAAACAACTAATGTTCAGCATATTCACCAAAAGTTAAATCCGCGACAGAGAGGCGAACTAGTCTCTTTGGCAACCGACACCGACCGCACCCTCTTTTTTGATTTTCTGCCGATTGAACTGGATAATGTGGGCGGCTTCAAAACCCGTTTCCAGATCTATACGGTTCCTGGGCAAGTTTACTACAACTCGACCCGCAAAGCGGTCTTGACCGGGGTCGACGGTGTCATTTTTGTAGCCGATTCCCAAATTTCCATGGAGCAAGAGAACCTCGAAAGTTTAAACAACTTGATAGAAAACCTAAAATACTATAATCGCGATGTCAACCAGATCCCCCTGATTCTGCAATACAATAAGCGTGATCTTGACAATATCATGACCATGGAGAAACTCGACAAACTCCTCAACCATAATCAGGCCCCCTGTTTTGCCGCTTCCGCAGCTACAGGAAGCGGTGTTTTGCAACCTCTGACCGCCTGTTGCAAACAGGCATTGCAAGATTTAAAGCGCAAAAGCTTACAAACCGAAAAGGTCGTAGCAAACAAACCGAAACCCGACCCATCTCCAGCCATCCCGCCAGCTACCGATAAAGTTACAAAACCCGACACCTTGGCACAAGGCAGCGTCGGGCTCACCAATATCAAAGATAGCCTGTCTGAAGCACCGGTCGTTCCCCATACCAACCAACCACCAACCGAGCCACACTCGGCAACCGGCAAACCATTTAAACCTGAAATCGCGCAGGTCGGCAAAGCCAGACTCATCAACCCACACACTATCACTCTACCTCTACACTTATCAACCGACGCCGACCAACGCAACCTACTCAGCGTCGATATCACTTTCAGCATTAACGATTTTTGCCGAACGGATCCTTAAACAATGCCAGAAGAAGCACAAAAAAACCGCCCAACTTCAAAAACCAGAAAACAGTTCCTTCTGACCTTACTATTATTGGTTATTCTATGGCCGGCAACCAGCTTGGGAAGCAATTCTTCAGAAGCCGCTTGGCAAGAAGTTGCCCAAGCACCCAGAACTTCGGTTCAATTTTTAGAACCGGCACTAAACCGTTTCATCCCAAAACAACAACAGAGCCCTGCCAGCAATGCCACAATCTACTCCTTGGCACTCCTTGAAATGGCCGCCCAAGCAGACTTGAAAGATGAGGTTAAGACCCTGTTGACGACTGCGGCAATTACTATTTCGCCGGACTACTCATTCCCCGAAACCGCCCTGTGCAAACTTCTTTTCCAACAACACCACTTCCTGAAATCCCTGTTCAGCATGGTTCGGGCCGTCAAGAAATTCCAGGCCAATCCCCAAGAAAATTTTTACGCTTTGACCTTTTTCTGGCTGGCTGCCGCTTTTACCCCTTTAGTACTGTTTCTAATGGTCACTTTTTTAATGACTATTAAGTACTACCGAGCCTTTTGCGAAATGGGACGGATCAAATTAAACCGCCAAGGAAATTTCACCTTACTAACAATCACGGTAGTCGCTTCCGTTATTATAATTCTGGTTCCGGCCCCTTTGCCCGGACTACTCCTGTTGGCAATCGGAATCTCCCTACTGGCAACCAAGCAGGATGCAATAACTTCGGCCCTGTTGCTCTCAACCCTCCTCATCGTACCTCTGGCCTACGAAAAAGGCATGGTCTCACTACTAGCACTCGATTCATCATTTTTTAAAGCTGCTCAGCATACCGCTTCCGGTCTTTACAGTGAAGCTGACGAAGCCACCTTAAGGCAGCCGGCC
>Ga0307991_1003197_pt1 | contig 10707 bp, 10 predicted proteins | sample EllFjometagen131_FD_203146 | JGI IMG/M metagenome (GOLD analysis project Ga0307991, IMG submission 203146) | Marine microbial communities from Ellis Fjord, Antarctic Ocean - #131 | ecosystem: Environmental > Aquatic > Marine > Unclassified | place: Southern Ocean | collected 2014-10-08 | reverse complement strand
GAAAATCTGGATATGATGTATCAGCGCATGCCGTATTGCGTATTAAGCATTTATCATCGGAAACTAAGGCCGCTATTGCCATACTCATTGCGATCCTGTGATCACCAAAACTGTCGAATTCACTTGAAACAATCTCTTTTTTCCCGGAAATAATTATATCATCCTTTGTTTCCTTAGTAACAAGCCCGGCTTTAAGTAAATTTTGGCTTATACTTTTTATCCTGTCCGTTTCTTTAACCCGCAGTTCTTTAATACCTCTAATAACAGTATCCCCTTCTGCTCTCAAAGCTGCGATGACCAAAATCGGGATTTCATCAATTAAAAGCGGGATTTCATCTTCTTTAATTTCAATCCCTTTAAGTTCTGAAAATTTTATTTCAATATCTCCCTGGGGTTCAAAGTTCTCTTTTATACCAAGTATTTCAATTTTTCCACCCATTCTTCTAAGAACATTTATAATACCTATTCTTGTGGGATTTAAACCAACGTTCCTTATTATAATGCTGGACCCTTCAAGAATAAGCGCTGCCACGATAAAAAATGCCGCGCTGGAAATATCTCCGGGGACAACTAGATCTTTGGGAATTAATCGTCCGGTGGCCTTTATTGATGTTTTTAATCCCTCTTGAACTATGTCTGCCGAAAAATATTTCAGCATCCTTTCAGTATGATCCCGTGACTTAAACGGTTCCTGAACGATTGTTTCTCCCTCTGCGAACAATCCCGCTGAAAGAATACAGGACTTAACCTGTGCACTGGCAACTGGCATTTTATAAAATATTGATTTTAGCGAGGTTCCTATCCCATTAATTATCAGAGGAGGAAAGCCTTTATCTTTCTCCGCAGCAATATCAGCACCCATTTGTTTCAGCGGATCAATGATACGATTCATCGGACGGCCCGAAAGAGATTCATCCCCCGTTAGTTTAACAGAAAAATCCTGTCCTGAAAGTATGCCGCTTATGATCCGCATTGTTGTTCCCGAATTCCCAAGATACAAATCTTCTTTTGGAGAAGAAAGTCCATTTAAGCCTTTGCCATTAACGGTAATAATATTTTTAGAATCTTTTATAATGTCTATACCCATAGCTCTAAAGGCATCAAGGGTTCTCATACAATCTTCAGCAAAAAGAAAGTTTTCAATCCGACAGAAACCATCTGACAAAGCCCCGAACATAATCGCCCGATGAGAAATGCTCTTATCCGCATTCACGGTAATTTGTCCCTTAAGTCCCTTTTTAGCTCTTTTGATTGTCCAATCCATATGTCTCCGATCACTGGTAGGGGCGTATTGCAATACGCCCCTACATTATTTTTTCAGCGTTTTCAATAACTTCTTCCATATCTTTCGGCATGGGCGAACAAAATTCAACTGTTTTTCCCTCGACAGGATGAGTAAACCTGATCCTGTGCGCGTGCAAAGCAACACGATTTATCTCATGCTTTGTTCCGTAAACAGTGTCCCCCAAAACCGGATGCCCCAAATATTTCATATGTACGCGAATTTGATGTGTGCGTCCTGTTTCCAGTTCTAGTTCCACAAAAGTAAAATTTTTAAATCTTTTTTTAACATGATAGATAGTTTTCGCAGATCTACCGGTCTCTATCTTGACTGCCATCTTCTTTCTATCAAACGAATGGCGTCCAAGAGGAACGTCTACTATACCGTTATCCATTTCAACAACTCCTCTAACCAGAGCTAAATACTGCTTTTTTACGGTACGGTTCTGAAACTGCTTGCCAAGCGAACGCAAGGCCCGCGCATTTTTTGCTACCACAATTATCCCTGAAGTTTCTTTATCAAGTCTATGCACAACACCCGGCCTTACCTTATCATCTGTTTCTGGAAGTTTACCGCAATGATAAAGAACTGCATTTACAAGCGTACCGGTCTTATTTCCTGCTCCGGGGTGAACTACCATTCCACTTGCCTTGTCTACAATAATCAGGCACTCATCTTCGTAGATTATATCTATAGGGATATTCTCCGGGGAAACATTAACCTCCGCCAAGAATTCTTCGTCAACACTCACGGAAACATCATCTCCATAAAAAACAGAATAATGATGCTTAACCTTCTGCCCATTAACAAGAATCGACCCTTTCTGCATAAGTGTCTTTACATACATCCTGGAATAATCATCTCCAAGCTTAAGCGCAATATATTTATCAAGTCTAACACCCGCTTCATCGGCAGCTACTGAATACTTTAATTCTTCCATAATAACATAACTTCCTATTTCTAAAAAAAATAGAATTATTGATGGGGCTGTTTTCTCTTTAAAAACAGATAAAGAAAAACGCCACTGAAAAACATAAATATGCTTATGGATTGTGATAATGTCTGAAATTCAAAAAACGAGACTAACCGGTCTCCCCTGAAAAAGTCCATAAAAAATCTATGGTAGGAATACAAAACAAGATACATTGCGAAAGTAAACCCATCAAACGGTTTTTTCTCTTTTATCTGAACCAGCAACAAAAACATCAAAAGCATGATAAAACTTGAATATAATTGAACGGGAATACGCATAACGGCTTCTCCGGGATAAGTCACTCCCAGACCATTGCAAATAGGCCTGCCGTAACAACAACCGTTAAAAAAACAACCTATACGTCCAACTGCATGCCCTAAAAGAATATACGGAGCTATCAGATCGGCTCCTTTAAAAAACGAAAGTTTTTTCTTCCATGCAAAAACAATACCGGCTAGAATCGCAAAAAAAGCTCCACCCTGAAAAGCCAATCCACCTTCATAAAACATCAAAACTCTAGATAAGTTCTGCGAATAATATTCCCAGTTTATCATAACAAATAACAGCCTGGCACCAATAAGCCCGCTTATAAGGACAACAATAACTGCATCAAAAATATCATTCCTTGAAAAGCCTGCTTTTTCAGACTCTCTTAAAATAAGAAAAGTCGAGACAAGAAACCCCATTGCTACAAAAAAACCATAAGAATAAAGCGTTAAAGACCCAAATTGAAATAAAATCCTATGCATAGTTTTGTCCTTTTCCTACAGTCTGCGATCTGAACAAGACACTCCAGGCTAGCAAAAATGCCCCGGCAGTAATAAAAGAATCTGCCAAATTGAATACAGGCCAGATCCTAAAATCAATAAAATCTACCACAAAGCCAAACTGCAAACGATCCGTCAAATTTCCCAAAGTCCCTGCCAGAACAAAACATAATGATATTCTTTCTAAAAACCTGAATTTATGGTTTTTAAAAATAAGCAGAAATATGAGCAGGAATACCGCAACAATAGAAATGATCAAAAAAAAGTAAGAAAAGTTTTTAAACATACCAAATGCCGCACCGGTATTGCCGACTAACGTTATGTGAAAAAAGCTTTTTAACACGGGGATGCTTTCCCCGAAAAAAAGCTTTTTCATAACTATGAACTTAGACAAACGATCAGCCAGATAGATTGTTAAAACAAGGTTGAGACCGATCACTAGTCCGATATATTTTTTTCTTCTTTTTCCTGGCATTGTATACAATTCTTGGCTTCAGGCATAACTTTAAGCCTTCGCTGGGAGATCTTACCGCTACAAATCCCGCAAATACCATAAACCCCTTCATCTATCCGTTTTATTGCATCATCGATTTCGTATAATCTTTCTCTTTCTTCCTGAGCAAGTTCAAGCGAAAATTCTCTGTCATAAAGATCTGTTGCCATATCCGCCATATGAAAAGAATAACCGGATAAATCGCCGGATGCCTCCTTAAAAGATGTTTTTAGCGATCCACCTTTTAAGTTAATCAATTCTTCAAGCATTTCTAATTTTTTCTCAATCAATTTATCTCTAATACTTTTTATCCCCGGAGCATATTTTATTTCCTTTTTCTTTAGAACCTTTGCAAAAGCGGTCTTCTTCTTTACTTTCTTTGCTAAAACAACCTTCTTCTTTGCCTTTTTTACCGTTGGAGTTTTCTTTTTCTTAGTTACCTTCGCCAAGGCAGTCTTCTTCTTAACCATCCGAGCTCCTTTCTAAAACAATTTTATGACATCTTTCACATAATTGCAGATTTTCATCCAATAAACCAACAGTTTTACTAAAATTCCAACATCGTTCACATTTACTGCCGAGTGCTCTTGAAACTTTTATCTTAAATTCATAACCCGGAATTTCTTCGAAATCCTGCAGGCCATCTTCGCGCACCTCTGCTTGTGATACCTTGAACACCATCGGAAAAAGATCGATATTTTCCTTCAAGAATTTCTGTATCTCACTGTTTTCCGAATAAACAAAAATTGCGGCTTCAAGAGAACTCCCGATCAACCCTTCTCCTCTTTTTGTTTCCAGCACTTTCATTACCCCGTCCCGAAGTTCGAGTATTTTATCCCATTTTTTATTTAATGCATCATCCTTCCATACTGCCATTTCACCATTTAGATCAGGCCAATCAGACATATGTACACTTTCTGTCTTACCCTCAGATTGCCACTCTCTCCAAACTTCTTCACTCGTAAATGATAATACAGGTGCCAAAAGCTTAACCAATATACCCAGTATATTATAAATAACAGTCTGCGAAGACTTTCTTTTTTCCGAGTCAGCACCATCTACATAGAGTATATCTTTAACAACATCCAGATAAACCGCACTTACTTCATAAACACAAAAATTATAGATCGCTCTATATACTTTGTGAAACTCCCAATTTTCATAAAATCGAGTTACATCGTCTGTGAGCACAAAAAGCCTTGAAAGCATCCATCTGTTTATTTCACTTAGGATTTCATAATCGACTGCATCCTCGCAAGAATTAAAATCAAAAAGATTACTCAACAAAAATCTGAAAGTGTTTCGTATTTTTCTATATCCATCAGCCAACCTGTCCAAGATCTCATCTGAAATTTTGATATCGTCAACATAATCACTTGAAGCTACCCACAATCTCAAAATATCAGCGCCATATTTCTTCAAAATCTGTTCGGGACGAATAACATTGCCAATGGATTTGGACATCTTTTTTCCTTCTCCATCAACAACAAAGCCATGCGTAAGTACTTTTTTATACGGAGCACATCCACGTGTTGCTACAGAAGTTATCATTGCGGTTTGAAACCATCCTCGATGCTGATCTGACCCTTCTAGATAAAGGTCACAGGGAAACTTCAATTCTTCTCTTTCTTCCAGGACAGCTCTGTGACTAACTCCGGAATCAAACCATACATCAAGAATGTCGTTTTCTTTTTCAAATTCTTTTCCTTCGCACTTAGCACATTTCTGTCCTTCCGGTAAAAATGATCCCAGAGGTCTTTCAAACCAAACATCGACACCTTCTTGTTTTGCAAGATCAGCTACTTTTCTGATCAATGCTCCACTGGTAAATGCTGTCCTACAATCTTTACAACGGTATGCAGGGATCGGAACCCCCCAATATCTTTGCCTGGAAAGACACCAATCGGGTCTCTGCTTGATCATCGAATTTATCCGCTCTTTCGACTCAACCGGGATCCAATCTACATCGTTTTCAATAATTCCAAGGATCTTCGCGCGCAGATCATTATGATCCACCTTCAAAAACCATTGTTCTGTAGCCCGGAAAATTATGGGTTCTTTACATCTCCAACAATGCGGATAAGAATGTTTTATTTGCTCAGCCATAATTAACGCACCGGAGTTGGACAAATCTTCTATGATCTCTTTATTCGCAGCAAGAACATATTTACCGGCATATTTTCCACCTTCGTCAGTAAACTTGCCGGAATTGTCTACCGGCATTATTACCGGAAGATTGTACTTTTTACCGGTCATATGATCATCCGCACCATGTCCGGGTGCCGTGTGAACACATCCTGTCCCCTCTTCTTTTGTAACATACTCGGCAAGAACGATTTCAGAGGTTCTATCAAGAAACGGATGTTTTGCTTTTTTGATTTTTCCAGCCAACTCTTTACCGGAAATTTTGCTTAATATTTCAAATTCCTCTATACCCAGTTTTTTCATAACACCAGCTGTAAGATCGTCTGCCATTATCCAAACCTCGCCTTTAACTTTTACTTGAGCATATTCAAAAACCGGATGCAAAGCCACTGCAACATTTGCAAGCAGCGTCCATGGCGTTGTTGTCCAAATAACGAAATATGTATCACACCCATCAACTTTATCTTCTGCAAGAAATTTCACATATATAGACGGCGATAATTTATCTTCATATTCGACTTCCGCCTCAGCCAAAGCAGTTTCACATTTACCACACCAGTTTACCGGTTTTAAATCTTTGTAAACAAACCCATTGTCCCACAGATCCGCCAGAGCAAAAAGTATATCAGCTTCATATGTTTTCGAAAGTGTCAAATATGGATTGTCCCAATCACCGAAAATCCCGAGTCTCTTGAAGTCTTCTGCCTGAATTTTGACATATTTCATCGCATAATCGTGAGCTTTTTTTCTGAATTTTACCTGATCAATATCGTGTTTAGTCATTTTCAGTTCTTTAAACAACTGATGTTCAACGGGCAGTCCGTGACAGTCCCATCCCGGAACATAAGGAGCCCTATACCCCTTCATAGAAAAGAATTTAATACACATATCCTTAAGCAGTTTATTCAATACATGGCCAAGATGAATGTGCCCATTCGCATACGGAGGACCATCATGCAGTATGAAAGATTTTCCGGTTTCTTTTCTTCTCTCAAGAATTTTATTATAAAGGTCGCTTTTCTCCCATTCCGCCGACATCTCCGGTTCTTTCACCGGAAGATTCGCCCTCATCGAAAAAGAAGTTTTTGGCAGGTTCAATGTATCTTTGTATCCTTTTTTCTTATCCGTCATTTTTATAAATTCCCGTCTAATATTGGTTTTAATTTTTCACTCATCTCTGGCGATACTTTGTCTCTGGAAGTTATCATTGCATCCTTTAAAGCATCTTTACATCCGCATGACCTCTCTTCTGAAAGGTTCTGGATCGTATTAACAATCATTTTTTTAGCAACTGCGACATTTTTATTGAGGTTCTCTATGATCATTTCTAAGGTAACAGCCTCTGCCGAATCTCCTGTTCTCCAGCAATCATAATCAGTAACAAAAGCGATAGTCGAATAACATATCCCTGCTTCTCTTGATAGTCTGGCTTCCGGCATATTGGTCATTCCTATTACATCCATACCCCAACTTCTAAAAAGATTAGATTCTGCCCTTGTCGAAAATGCCGGTCCTTCCACATTGATATACGTACCTTTCGGATGAACAGTAATACCTATTTCTTTATTGGCGTCTATTATGGTTTTTGTCAATCTTGGACAAACCGGGTCGGAAAACGATATATGCGCAACGATCCCGTCACCAAAAAACGTTGTTTTCCTGCCTTGATTTGTCCTATCAACAAACTGATCTACTATAACAGCATCCTGTGGTTTAATTTCTTCCCTCAAGCTTCCAACCGCAGATACCGAGAGGATAGAATCTACTCCCAGAACTTTAAATGCGAAAATGTTTGCCCGATAATTTAATTCTGTCGGTAAAATCGAGTGACCCTTCTCATGTCTCGGAAGAAAAACAACTTTTTTTCCCGCAAGCTCACCTATTACAAATTCATCAGAAGGACTGCCAAAAGGGGTATCAACTGTTTTTCTCTCAGTAACATCAAACCCTTCGATCCGGTAAAGACCGCTTCCTCCGATAATACCAATTTTACCCATTACTTAATTACCTCCAAAACTTTATTTCGAGAAGTCCCGCCTTTAACTATTTTTACATTATATTTTTTTACCCCGTACTTTTCTGCTATAAGCCCAATTACCGCTTTATTTGCCTTATCATTCTCCGGAGCGACTTTAACGTAAACTTTTATTATCCCATTTTCTGTTTTTATTTCTTCTCTCGACGATTTTGGAAAAACTTTAACATCAATTTTCATAAAAACCATCTCCGTGGCATATCTTAAATCTACTGCTCTGTTTAGCTTATGCGATATGCAATTTGATAGAGAATATTTACGACAAAGCCTTTCACAACGCTTAATACAAGAAAGGCCACTACGGGGGAAAAATCCACTCCACCCATTTGTAACGGAAGCCTGCGAAACGGTTTTAGTATCGGATCCGAAACTTTATAAATAATCTGAACGATCTCATTGTAAGGATCCACCCCAACCCAAGATAAAACTATCCTTATGATAAGTATGAAATATATTATATTGAACACCAGCGTAATTAGCAGCGCAAGACTGCTTAAAAGTTCAGAAATTATAAACATTATTCTCCTTTTGAGATTTCTTCAGATCGTAATTTCGCCTTCTTTATTGCCTCGACTATTATGGCCCCGCATTCTTTTTCCGCAAAAACACTTAAAGCGGCTTCAGTAGTTCCTCCTTTTGAAGCAACTTTTTGTATCAGTTTTGAAGGATCAGCATCTTTTTCCCTCAAATATTTTGCAGCTCCATAAAGTGTCTGAAAAACTAGTTTTTTAGCCATTTCATCGTCCATATCCTGCTGTTTAGCAGCGCTTATCATAGCTTCCGCCAAATAAAAAAGATATGCCGGACCGCTTCCGGATATAGCGGTAATCGCATCCATAAATTTCTCTTCTGTTTCAATTACTTTGCCTATTCCGGAAAAAATTTTTTTCACAAACTCCAGTTTTTTTTCATCTGCCGCTTCATCAGAAGCTATACATGAAATGCTTTCGCATATATCCGCCGGCATATTAGGCATAACACGAAATATCTGCGAAACTTTGTGTAATTTTTCTTTTATTGTACATATAGAAACTCCTGCCATAATCGATATAATCGTCTGTCCATCGAGTTTTTGGCCGATCTCTCCGACAAGAGAGTCAAAATCCTGAGGTTTCACGGAAAGTATAATATAATCAGCTTTTTTGATCAGATCATCTTGACTACATATACTGCATTTATTTTTTTCGGCAAGGTAATTTGACTTGTCGACTATTTTGTCAAAAACAAAAAGCGAGTTATCCTCGGTAATATTCATGCTAATAATGCCGCTGGCAATCGCAGAACCCATATTACCGCACCCAATTATGCCTATATTAATATTATCCATAATTTACACCTCCAGAACATAACAATATGATGGATAAAGGTATCATAATTCATCCTCAATGTCAATAAAAAGGGAGAAAGGTATACAAAATGGAAATAAGTGCTTTAAACTTGGATAGATATAGAAATGAAGGGTTAAAAATAGCTGTCTAGAAAATTAATGGTTTTTTCTAAAATTGTGTTGGCAAAAACGCCTTTTCTGGCATTTTTCTTTTTTTCTTCCTGCAAATAATCTAAAACTCCCAAACTTTTAATATACCCCATACGCTCAGCCGGCAATTCTTCTGTTTCTTTCGCAAGACAAGCACCAATTGTACAAGGAACATTAAACACTACATGAAACGCTTCCATGATCTCTTCAGAGATCAATAAATCACACAAGCATTTAATATTCGTTACTTTTCCCCATCCAGAAGAAAGTTTTAATTGTGAATTCATTTCTTCTAAAATATCAGGCTTTATCTGTCCATCATTATTCGTAATCGTCTTTATTCCAAACGGCAATATTTGAGAGTCAATTAATACCCCGTGATGAAATATCACTAACTCCGTCATTTCACTGTAAATATTTAATAAGGCCGTCCCCGCCACTTTGTCTTCCTCTTTTAATACACGGCCAGAACAAGCTAGCGCCGAAAATACGGTTCCTCGAAAAATACAGCCTGCCTGTGATGTGCATTTCGCAAGATTATTAAGCACAGAACGTTTTACAGACAAAACATTCATTTTAACTTTAAGTTTGACACCTTCAAGATTTATCGGATTTTTAATGTTTTCCTGCCCATCTAGTGTAAACGAATCAATGTTTCTATGAATAGATTCTTCATCTATAGATAATTTTACCGTTGATCCAATATCGATACATTTCGCGACATCCAGACTTGTTACTTCTCTCCCGTATTTTGAAAGTAAAATAACTCCCGTTGTCGGGATAAATCTCACTTCAGAAGAACTTACCGTCGCATATACATCATGAAAATTCTTGCCAGTCTCCCTTTTTACCTTACCAAAAAGCTCCACCAATGTCTTGGTAGCAACATTGAAATCCACAACAGAACCATCCGAGAATCCATTTGCAGCTATTTTAGCAAACCCTTCGGTGTAATACTCACTATTCCTGGCCCACTTAGCCAAAATAGCCGTAATCCAATTGTTTCCTATACCTAAGGCAATAAAACGTTTACTCATTTGCTATTCTCCCTAACGAAGTTCAAAAGTTAAAAAGTTTAAAGGTTCAAAAGTCCTTAAAGCTTCCTGATGCTTTTCGCCTTTGACGCTTTTCTTAGTCTCCCTAACGAAGTTCAAAAGTTAAAAAGTTTAAAGGTTCAAAAGTCCTTAAAGCTTCCTGATGCTTTTCGCCTTTGACGCTTTTCTTAGTCTCACTAACGAAGTCCAAAAGTTAAAAAGTCTAAAGGTTCAAAAGTCCTTATAGCTTCGTGATGTTTTCGCCTTTGACGCTTTTCTTAGTCTCACTAACGAAGTCCAAAGATTAAAACGTTTAAACGTTACTAAAGGTCTCTTAGAGGTTTCTTAAAACCTTTTACATTGTAACTTTTAACATTTAAACTTGTAGGGGCTAAACATTTTTAGCCCCCTACTTAGGCGCAATAACCGGATCTGAAAATCTTAGATCAATATAATTAATATCTTTCACGTCCATATTTGGGTCATTAAAAATATCAACCA
>Ga0307991_1003195_pt1 | contig 10709 bp, 16 predicted proteins | sample EllFjometagen131_FD_203146 | JGI IMG/M metagenome (GOLD analysis project Ga0307991, IMG submission 203146) | Marine microbial communities from Ellis Fjord, Antarctic Ocean - #131 | ecosystem: Environmental > Aquatic > Marine > Unclassified | place: Southern Ocean | collected 2014-10-08 | reverse complement strand
GAATAATAACCAAATTAGAAAAAGGCGGTTGGCCTAATAAAGCACCACTCGGATATTTAAACGATGGCAAAGGTGAAATTATAGTTGATATAGCAAGAGTAAAATATATCAAAAAAATATTTACTATGTATGCAACTGGCAATAAAAGTGTTAGAGAAATTGCCGATACATTATTTAAACAAGGTTTTAGAAGTCGTGGGAATAATAAATATCATAAAAGTAAAATACATACTATTTTAAACAATTCTTTTTATTACGGAGTGATGAGAAGAAATGATAAAGAATACTTAGGAAATCACAAACCAATTATATCTAAAAAACTTTTTGATAGTGTTCAAAATGTTTTAAATAAAAAAGCTCACACTAAAAAACAAAAAATATACTTTACATATCGTGGAGTTTTGAAATGTAATACTTGTGGTTGTGCTTTAACTGCCACCAAAAAGAAAGGCAAACATATCTATTACTATTGTACCAATGGCAAAGGTAAATGTAATGAACACAAAACATATTTAACAGAAAATCATATTACCCAAGAACTGACTAAAATGTTTGATGATGTCGTTATTAGTGAAAAGCTAATTAATAAATGCTATCAAGCTAACAAAGAGAAATTAGGCGAAACAGACGAATATTTAGTACAGGCTAAGCAAAGTATACAAACCGCTATCAAACAAGCAGAGAACAGGAAAAACAAGCTCTTAGACCTATACCTAGATGGCAATCTAGTTAAAGAAGTCTATGATCAAAAAGAAAAAGTACTTAACAATCAAATTATACAACTCAAAAAAGATTTACAAGAGTTAAAACAACAAAAACAGAACAATAGTGAAATCACTTTGGAACGGATAAAAAACATCTTTTTATACCCAATACAAGCCAAAAAACAATTTGAAAAAGAAAGTAATACGGAAAAAGAAATAACAGTTAAAACTCTACTTTGGAACGCTCAATTTGGGAACAAAAAAATCGCTCAACTTAGCTTTAAAGAGCCATATAATGAACTCTCTAAAATCAAGAATAAAAGCGACTTTTCTCAACTGCTCGCATACCGGGACAGCTTCCGAACTTTTATGGCTGAAATAAATAATTAGCTATTTTTAAAAAACTCTAAATTTTAATTTTTTCAATTTCCCTATCTATTAAGATATCTAAATTAAAATTCTCTCTTTCTGTTGTACATTTAATTATTTCTTCTTCTGGATAATTAAGACAACTATTATAACGAGCTATGAACTTAATTATATAGATATTACCACCTATCACTGTAGAGTAAGCATATTGAGTATACACTGATCCAGCCGCGCCTTCACTGGAAGCTATTACACAATATTTCTGGCCATTTATTTCTCTCTTATTTATTCTCATCGCTAAGCTTGACCCCGGAAAAGTTTCATTGCATTCTATTTCACCATTTTCTATCCAAGATTCTAACTTAGGATACCCATCAACCTTAGCTATATTTAAACCATAATTTTGAAAAGAAATATAATCAGCCTTAAAACTATCTGGTAAATTAGGTTCTATATCTTCTTCGTCATTATACAAATATTTAACCCCAGCCACTTTAATTGTGCCTATAATTTCATAGGTATCACTTTCTTCACTTATTAACTCTCCGCTAATTTCTATTTTTTGTCCTTTTTTTATTTTATTAACAACATTATTTTTATCATCACTAGGTGCTTGTAGGCGATAATAATCATTATTAACACCTTTTATCCCATGCACACATAAGTCGTTGTGAGGTCTATCTTTATCTTTCACAGGTAAACAAACAAACTCTCCCGTGACTGTAAATAAAACATCATTTTCTGGTTCTACAATCTTATTGTTAGATAAATCATCACAATCACAAAGAATTTTTTCACCACACAAGGTGGATACGCTTCCGCATGGCACTTGAATATTACTATACTCTTTACAGCCGAATAAGCCCTCGCAAGTTTTTAAATTAAACTCACAATATCCTTTTTCGGAATATGTTTTAAAATCATTGTTACACTTATTAGGAATTAAAAAGAATAAAGCAATAAAAATGAATAATAAAAAAGAAAAAGAGTAGATTATAATTTTTAATTCCTTTTTCATACTATTTAAAATTTAAATATTAATTATCTATAGTATATCACAATACAAAGTTTGAAAAAAGTTCGAGTCCCGTTTCCCTCCATAAAAAAACACCGCTAGACTTATCTAAAGTTAGCAATATTTTTTTGTAAAAATTCTGCTCGGAGTAATAGACGAAGTTCGAACCAAAATCAATATATTATAATTATTTTCTTTTTGAAAATCTTAAAATAACAACCCCTTCTTGCACAGTGGACTCGTTAAGGTGTAATTCAAGTTTTGGATTATTTTCAAAAAACAAAGGTATTCCTTCACCTAAAATAATCGGAATAATACCAACAATATATTCATCAATAACATCTGCTTTTATAAACGGATCAATTGATCCAGCACCACCAAATAACCAAATGTTTTTACCCTTTTCTTTTTTTAATTCTAATATCTGATTTACAATATCCCCACTAATAAATTCTACATTATGTTCAGTGTCCAATTTCTGATTACTAGCAACATAAACCTTTTGATTTTTAAACATTTCCATAGTTCCTGACGGAGCATCTAAAAAAGCTCTTTTGCCCATTACTACCATGTCTAGACTTTCTATAAAAGTAGGAAAGCTAAATTGTTTTTCTGTATCATTACTTTTATCTCCATCTCCTTTTATCCAATCAAAACCACCGTCTTTTTTAGCTATATATCCATCTAGGCTCATTGCTAGATTAAGAATAATTTTTCTTTTCATTTTTTTACTATTAATATTTATATAAAAATTATACCACATTATAAAAAATTAAATATTCCATATCAATTCCCCGGGTAATATTTAAACAAAAACGCCCCAAAATGGGCGCTTTATTTTTATTGCTCGGGGTCGTGGACGATGTTAGAACCAAAATTACTATTTAGTAGCAGATATATACCAACGACATATATCATCTAATTCTAGTTTTAAGTCCTTAAACTTAGAGAACATAGCTTTTATTTCTTCCTTAGAAAAAAAACTATGAGCCAAACCCTCTTCTGGTCCAGAGATAGGAGCGTATGTTCCTGGTGCTATTTCTTTATCATCCTTAAAAGTATTCCGTTTCTTATTACTCTCTATATCTGGTAATGTAATAAAAATATGTCCACCAGCTATCAACTCATCATATATCTTATTTATCAAAGTAATAACATCTCTTTTTAACCCATGATGTATAGTCGAAATAGAAAAAATGAGATCATGTTCGTTTTTAGGAATTTCATACTCAAACATATTCACACATTTTAGTTTAGAATTATCTCCAAGTACACCTTTTGTCATCTCTATTGCCGTTTTTGAAGAATCAATACCTGACACACCAAAATCTAATTCTTTTAGGTAAGCTAGATATTTACCAGTACCACAGCCAATATCTAAAGCATTTTTATTACTAAACTTATTATTTTCCAAAAAATCAATAAATTCTGGTAACAACTCTTCCTTTAGAGTAGCCCAAGCTTCTCCTCCTTTTTTGTAATCTTTATAGATTTTATCCCAAGTAGTCATATTTTTAAAGTTATATCAATAAATAAATTACATCATACTCACAAAATTATAATACCAAAACAAAGGCTCGAACCAAAATATACACAAAAGCACCTGTAAATACAGGTATTTTTAAAATTTGCTCCGTGTCGTCAACGGTATCCGAACTGAGATTGTTTAAAAATTAAACATTATAAACCCAGCCAGGTTGCCAAGATTTATCTTTTCTCCAATCTTCAGCTATGGCCTGTTCCCATGTCTTGTCATTCAGTATAACTTCTAAAGCTAATTGAGGAGCTTTGTGAGCCATAATAGCTATATATTTACCACTATACTCTTTCTTTAAATAATTCAAGAAATCCCTTATCCTTTTTTCTACATCTTTTAGACTTTCTCCATTGGAAAAAGGAATATCTATATGCTCTATATAATTAACTAGATTTTCATCAGCCTGATTTAAATCACCATAATTACATTCCCTTAATCTTTCATCTTGTATTATTTGGTGATTATTTTTGAATCCTAAGTCAGCTGAATCTACAGCCCTCTTAAGATCGGAAGAAAACATAACTTCAAAACTATTATCTTCTATCTGATTACTTAAATCTTTAGCCTGTTGGATTCCTAATTCAGATAATTCACCATGTTCCCAACCAGTAGATTTACCAGTTAAATTATCTTTAGTAGTCCCGTGAACAAAATATATTATTTTTACACCCATATTATTATAATTTAATTTCTTCTCCTCCCAAAAGTTTAACCTCATTATCTTTTACTAATATAGCCTGTTCATCATTTAAAACTCTTGTTGAATATTTAGAATTAGAAATTTTTTCTTTCAATAAATCTTTAAACTCTGGAACATAATGAACGCTAACTAAGAATGGAACTAAATTCATACCCGTCAAATCAGTTAAACCATAATGATCATACTTATCTTGATGTTTCCATGTAGCCATTTCAATAGTTGGACAAGCGACATAAGAACCTGCACTAGCACCGATATAGATAAATCCTTTGGGTAATAATTCTTTTATTACTTTATCAAAGCCACTCTCTCTTATTGATTTTAAAAGATAGAAAGTACTTCCACCATTTACAAACACTCCATTAAAATTGTTTAATATTTTTCTTATCTCTTCCTCATTTTTTCCGTCCAAATCTAAGTCTTCGAAATAGCAGTTATTCTTTTTAAATACTTCCCTTACCCTATCTAAATGTGCCAGACTATCAACCACCCTCCCCTTTGAAGCAGTTGTGATATGGGCTATTCTCAAATCCTTTAAAGACTTACCAATATAATCAGATAATTCATTATTCAAGAATCTACCGCTTGATAATAGAAGTAATGTTTTCATATATTTTTAGCATACTCTATGAGTAAAATTAATGCATCTAAATAATATCACACTCAAAAATATATTAAAAGTTAAAAACAAGGATAAAAATTCAAACTGGGATTAGTTAACAAAAATAGGCTTATCAGCCTACTTTTCTATATTTGCTCGGAGCTTGGGACGACGTTGGAACCAAAATCAAAATATTATAATATTTTATAAATTGCTTATATTATTTTTATTTTTTTAATAATATCCTGAAATATTTTCTGATATTTTGAATTAATTTCTATTACTGGCTTCATGTTTATGGTTGAATTTACAAAATCTTGATGATAAGGAATTTTACCAATAATTTTAATATTATTATCTTTAGCAAATTTTTCTATTTTTAAACAAAATTTATCTGATAAACTATATTTATTAATTACAATACCATGTTTAACTTGAAAATATTTGGCTAAATATAAAACTCTTTTTAAATCATGCAAAGCTGACGGTGTTGGTTCAGTTACAGCAACAATATAATCAGTACCCACTAATGAAGCAATTACTGGGCAACCAATTCCAGCAGCTGAATCAATCAAAGTTATTTCTGTTTTTAACTTTTTATTAATTTCTTCACTTTGTTTTCTAACTTCCGCCACCACCTCACCAGAGGCTAATTCTCCTAATTTAAGCTCACCTATAATTAAATTTACACCATAATTATTACCTGTATAAATTGTACCAATTTCTTTTTTAGTTTCTGAAATTGCACCGACAGGACAAGTTGCTATACAAGCCTTGCAACCAATACAAATATCTTTAATAAAGGCTGGATATTTATTTTTAACAAAAACAATAGCATTTTGTTTGCAAACCTTCGCACATTGACCACATTTAATACATTTACTCATGTCCCACTTAGGAATAGGCTGATAAATTTTATTATATTGTTTTCTTTTAGCAGAAAGCAATAAATGATCATTCGGACACTCAACATCAACATCTATTAATACTGTTTTTTTATGTTTGGCAAATTCAACTGCTAAAGATGTAGCTACCATTGATTTACCCGTACCACCTTTGCCACCAGTAATTGCAATTTTCATAAATTTAGTTATTATTCTTTAAAATATTAATTTTTTCAATTGTTTTTTCTGCAATTTTTATCTTTTTATTAAAATGCTTTATCATCCTTTCAAGAAATGTTTTCTTCTCTTCTTTGGTTTTAAAAAAATTCATTAATTTTATAATTTTTTTATAATTTTTTTCAATTTCTTGCGAAATTTTCTCACTATCATGCCTAACTGCCTGTTGTGAACAAATTTCATAACATTTTCCACACCGAATACATTTATCCATATTAATATTTGCTTTTCCATTTTGCATAAAAATAGCATTAACAGGACACTCATTAACACAAAGCTCACAACCTATACATTTATTTTGATCTATCCACGGCATAATTTATTTATTTTTAACTATTGTTATTTTTCCTGATGTTTCTATGGTAAATTTAACTTTTCGACGTGTCCCTATTTTGGGAACAAATTGAGACAAAAAATCACCAAAATTTTCATCATCGCCTTCACAACCAACATGATTATATTTTTTGTTACCAATTTTTTCTATTCTATTAAATAAATAACCACTAAATGTATTTTTCATAAATTTATTTAATTTTAATAAAAGGACACTTTTCCTTCTTAATTTTATTATCTAAAACGGCTCTAATAAACTCATTACAAGATTTAAAACCACATTTTCCACAATTTAAATTTGGAACTAAACTTTTTAATTCTTTACCTTTTAAATAACGAGCGTGAACAGCTTTATCATCAATAATTTTATTACCATAACAATAACCACAAATTGCAGAAGGCATGCTATGTTTTAATGTCAATTTTTTACCGTCCATGTCAACTGCATTTTTAATATATTTTGCAATATCAACTGCACCTTCGCCAGTTAAACCATTAACTTCTACAATATTACAACCTTGATTTACCTCTAAAATATTATATCTAAAAATTTCTCTTTCTGCTTGAGAAATTAAATCACCCTTACTAATTGCCACAATATCTGCATCTGTTAAAATAGGTCCATAGCGATTTGGATGTCCAGAAGTAATATCTAAAACATTAATTCCCAAACCTTCATTTACATAAGGTGAGCAACGCAAACAAAGTCCAGCTGTTTCAATTAAAATAATATCCTTATCTTGATTTTCCTGAATAATTTTTGGAAGTTCTAACGCAGTATAATGATCTGGGCAAAGTTCTCCAGCTAATTTTTTAACTGTTGGAATTCCATATTTTTCAGCAATATTTTTTTCATCATTAGTTTTCAAGCAATCAAACTTAGCAAAAAATAATTTAAAATCAGGTTTTAACTCTTGAATAACATATCTAATTAAACTAGTTTTACCTGAACCAGGTGTACCAGCAAAAACAATTAATTTCATATTTTTTCACAAAATAATTTTATATCTTTTATTTTTTTTCCCTGTCTAATCTGTTCCCTAACCTCTAAAGTAGAATTTTCAATCCAATTAAGATAATACGCAATTCCTTTTTCTCTTAAAGTTGTTTTTATAATTTTAACAACTCCACCATTATTAATAACAATCCGCTTATCAGTATTTAAAGCTAATGACGGATCATGAGTAGCAATTAAAACAATTTTACCTTCCTCAACTAAAATTTTAATGGCTTGCTCTTTTTTAATACCAGCATTTTCAATTTCATCAATCAAAATAATTGGTGAAATACTAATGTTAGCTAAATCGGAAATCATCAAAGCTCGACTTTGTCCTCCTGACAAATCCAATAAATTCATTTTTGAATTAATTGGCTCACCAGTAATTTGATTAGCTTCATCAATAACTTCTTTAATTAAATTTTGATTAGCAACTTTTCCTCGAGCCTGAATGTGAAGTTTTAAAAAATCTTCAACAGGCAAATCAGTTAAGAAGTTCATTGATTGAGCTAAAGAAGCAATCAACTTTTTTTTGGGATCAATTTTCCATTCTTTATCGGGTATCTTATCGTTAAGTAAAATTTTTCTTTTACTTTTTGTATCTGCTTGAGCTAATCTCTCTAAATCATAAAGAAATTGACTTTTCCCGGCGCCTGTTGGACCAACTACTGCTATAGTTTCCCCTGATTTTATTTCAATTTTATTAAAACTCTCTTTTTCACCAAATTTATTTATACCTGAAAAAATTGTAATTTTTTTAATTTCTTTACTCATATTTTATAGCATTAAAAGGACAAACTTCCATACATTTACCACATTGTCTACATTTTTCTTTATCTATGATAACTTTTTTATCATTATCAAATTTAATTGCTTGATGAGGACAAATAGGAATACAGGCCCCACAACCAGCACATTTTAATTTATCAACTTTATATTCTTTCATATTTAATGTTGGCAAGCATCTTCACTATTGGCTAATTTTAATTTATTATTTTTCCATAACTCAAAAATATCTTTAACTTTTTCTACCTGATAAACACAAACATCTATATCAAATTTTTTACATAAATTTAATACCCTGGAACCAAGACCTTTACATAATAAAATATTTGCTCCATGTTTTTTCATCAATTCTGGAGGCAATCCTTGTCCACCATTATGTTCACTTGTATTTTCTATTATTTCTAAAACTTCTCCTTTTTCATTAAGAAAGGTATAAGTTAAACAACGACCAAAATGTTCAGCTATTTCATCATTCAAACCTATTTTACTATTTGTAGGAATTACTATTTTCATTTCTTTATTTCTTCTAATTCATTATTAATAAAACTATTAATTGCTTCTTTAATATTGCCTTTACCAATATAAATTTTAATATTAAACTGATTTAAAACATCCAATGCTCGCGGTCCAACATTGCCAGTAATAATCGCTTCAACTTCTTTTTCAGCAACCAATTGAGCTGTAGAAACTCCTGCTCCAGTTGTTTGATTAATATTTTTATTTTCTATTGTTTCGATTTTTCCCATTTTTCCATCTTCAACTTCAGCAATAATAAAATATGGACAACGACCAAAAGTCTCATCAATTTTATCATCAATATTTTTACCCGTTGAACTAATTGCAATTTTCATACTTTTTAATTAATTTATATAAATATTAATAACTTATATTATGATTATATACCCATTAATATTTCTTGTCAAAATATAAAAACACCAAATCTATATTTGATGTTTTATCAATTAATATTAATAATATTTATAAACCCCCTTAATATATAATCATTCAAAATTAAAAAAAATATTCTAATTATTTTAAACATGAATCACCTTTCTGAAAATTAATTTTCATAACAATCATTTTTAGTTCTGAATCATTTTTATTTTCAAAACCATGTTTTTCATTTTTATTTACATAAATCATATCACCCTCAATAACTTTAAACTTTTCATCATCAATAATCATAAAAGCTGAATTTTTAACGATATAAAAAATTTCATCAGTAAAATCATGATAATGTAAAGGAATATTTCCATTAACTTCAACTATCACATCCTCAATTAAATTAATATTTTTACTAAAATTATCTAATAAAATTCTCTTACGATATTTTTTACTTTTAATCCAATCTTTATTTCTTATAATTTCCATATTTTTATTCATTAATTTATATAAAAATTATATCATAATAATTAATCATGAAACAAGGATTCGAACTAAAATATACACAAAAACACCTATAAAACAGGTGTTTCTGAACTCAGCTCCCGGGGTCGGATTCGAACCAAGAATATAGCGACTTATAAGGGGTTTTTGGACGATTTATATTGATCAAAATAACAGAGGTCGGTCGGGTATTAAAAACAAAGAATGGGACAAATGGGACACTATAAAAGGGTTTTGTTTGTATCTAATTTGACAAAATGATAAAATAATAGCATTAAGATATAATTAGACTCATTCCCCCTACTATTAATAATAAATACTATGAGTGAAAATTCATTAGCAAACTTAAAGCTTCTATCGATTAAAGACTTAGGTAAACTATTTAACATCTCTAAAACTACAGCCTATCGTATTGTAGAAAGTAGAAAAATCCCCTTCTATAAGATAGGCGGAGCTCTTCGTTTTTCCGAGAAAGATATACTGGCCTATTTAGAAGAAAATCGTATAGATCAGATTCAGCATAGAAGATAGATTATTCTTCATTATTTTGTTGGACAAAAATGCAGAAATGCAGAGCAATATAGGACAAAATAATTTAGAATCTTTTATATAAAATACCGCCTAGGTCGAGGGCGGTATTTTTAATAAATTATTATTTTATTTTTTTGCACTACCATGTCCAATGTGATCACTTAATTTCTCATGACACTCGTTAATTTCACCATTTTTATTATCTACTACCCTCTCGTCATACCAATCATTTTCACGATCTATATTTTGTTGTTTATTTACACCATCCGGGTACCTAGACTTATCTACACTGGCTTGATAACCAGAAAAAAATTTTCTTAAAAAGCCACGAACACCAGGTCTTTTTTGCTTACCACTGATAGAATCAAATGTTTTTACTACATCAACACATGCCACTGAATATTTATTTTTGGTATCTTTTTTGCATAAATTGCAATAACCTCCTGTCTTTTCTTTACAACACTCACCACAATATCTTTTAATTTCTGACATAAGATTAACGTTTAAAATTTAACTCCCTTAAAATCTTGCCAACCAGCCAATAACAAATAATATAAAGTATAAACAATAAGATATCTACAAAAGTATTAGCAAATATTTTTGGCCCGAATATTAATCCCAAAATAAAT
>Ga0307991_1003194_pt1 | contig 10709 bp, 6 predicted proteins | sample EllFjometagen131_FD_203146 | JGI IMG/M metagenome (GOLD analysis project Ga0307991, IMG submission 203146) | Marine microbial communities from Ellis Fjord, Antarctic Ocean - #131 | ecosystem: Environmental > Aquatic > Marine > Unclassified | place: Southern Ocean | collected 2014-10-08 | reverse complement strand
CCCGGGATAGTATCCTCCAGGTTCTGGTCGATATCCGGGGGAGCCAGAGGGTGGTGGATCAGAACCCGGAGGAGAAGTATGAAGCTCTAACCAGGTTTGCCCGTGACCTGACCGAACTGGCACGGCAGGGGAAACTCGATCCGGTGATCGGGAGAGATAACGAAATTCGCCGGGTGATCCAAGTGCTCTCCCGCCGGACCAAGAATAATCCGGTCCTGATCGGAGAACCGGGGGTTGGGAAGACCGCCATAGCCGAGGGGTTGGCTACCCGGATCATGACCGGTGATGTCCCGGAGGGACTTAAAAATAAACGCCTTCTCTCCCTTGATATAGGGGCTCTGGTGGCCGGAGCTAAATACAGGGGCGAGTTCGAGGATCGACTCAAGGCGGTACTGGCGGAAGTGGAGAAGGCGGCGGGGGAGGTAATCCTCTTTATCGATGAACTCCATACGATTGTCGGCGCCGGCGCCGCCGAGGGCGCGATGGACGCTTCCAATATGCTCAAGCCGTCCCTGGCCCGGGGCGAACTTCGCTGTATCGGTTCCACCACGCTTGATGAATATCGTAAGCACATCGAGAAGGATGCCGCTCTGGAACGGCGGTTTCAGCCGGTCTTTGTGGGGGAACCTTCGGTCGAAGCTACAATCGCTATTCTGCGGGGTTTAAAGGAGCGCTATGAAGCTTATCATGGTGTCCGGATTACCGATCCGGCCCTGATCGCCGCCGCTATTTTATCGGATCGATATATTAGCGACCGGTTTCTCCCTGATAAGGCAATCGATCTTATAGATGAGGCCGCCTCCCGTCTCAAGATTGAGATCAATAGCATGCCGATTGAAGTTGATGAGGTTGAGCGAAAGATAATGCAGCTGGAGATAGAGAAGAGGGCCTTGAAGAAGGAGAAGGATAAGGCCAGCAAGGAACGCCTGGAGAAACTGAGTCGGACCCTGGAAGATTTGAAAGAAGAAAGCAAGGGGCTCAAGGCTCACTGGCAGAACGAGAAAAAAGCCATTGCCGGGATCCACTCGATTCTGGAACGGCTGGACGCCGTTAAAATGGAAGAAGCAACCGCTGAACGGGAAGGAGACCTGGAGCGTGCCGCCCAGCTGAAATATGGGGAGAAGGTTGAGATCCAGAATAAACTGGAAGAGGCCAACCAGCAGCTTAATGAACTCCAGAAAGATAAGATGATGCTTAAAGAGGAAGTGGGTGAGGATGATATTGCCGGGGTGGTCGGCAGTTGGACCGGGATCCCGGTCAGCCGGCTTCTGGAAGGAGAGATGGAGAAACTGGTCGCCGTGGAAGAGAAGCTTCACGAGCGGGTGATCGGGCAGGAAGAAGCTATCACAGCGGTTGCTAACGCGATCCGGCGAGGCCGGGTCGGGATGTCGGATCCGAACCGGCCTCTTGGTTCATTTATATTTATGGGCCCGACCGGAGTGGGAAAAACGGAACTGGCCAAGGCGCTGGCCGAGTATCTCTTCGATGATGAGAAGTCGATGGTCCGCCTGGATATGTCCGAGTATCAGGAGAAACACACCGTCTCCCGGATGATCGGGGCTCCTCCCGGTTATGTAGGTTATGATGAAGGAGGTCAGCTGACCGAAGCGGTCCGCCGGCGCCCCTACTCGGTGGTGCTCTTCGATGAGATTGAGAAGGCCCATCCGGATGTCTTTAATACCCTCCTGCAAATTCTGGATGACGGGAGGTTGACCGACGGACAGGGGAGGGAGATAAATTTCAAGAATACCGTTGTGATCATGACTTCTAATATCGGTTCGCCGATTATCCAGGAGTTCGCGGGGAAGGATCCGGATAAGATGAAGGAAGGAGTGATGGAGGCTTTACGGCAGCGGTTCCGTCCCGAGTTTCTCAACCGGGTTGATGAGATTATTGTCTTTGAGAGTCTTAATCAGGATGAGATCAAGCATATAGTTGAACTTCAGATTGCTCATCTGGAGAGGAGATTGGCGGCCCGAAAGATGGGTATCACCCTGACCGACCGGGCCAAGGAACACCTCTCCCGGATCGGTTATGATCCGGCCTACGGTGCCCGCCCCTTAAAACGGCTGATCCAGCGAGAGATAGAGAATAGCCTCGCGCTCAAGATTCTGGAGGGGGAGTTTAAGGAGGGGGACAGGATTGAGGCGGATTATGACCCCAAGATAGACAAGATTATTTTCGCAAAAGTCGACATGGACCAGAAGCCGGGTGCCGACAGATAAAGACTGAATTTCGAACGTCGAACCAGCCTTTGCTAAAGCTACGGCGGGCAGGCTGCTCAACTTCGAACTTCGAACGTCGCATTGGCATGAGGCATCAGCAGATAACCTCAAATAGGCGACATAGAGAAAGACTAAACTTCGAACGTCGAACTTTCAACTTCGAACTTCGAACGTCGCCTTGGCATGAGGAACCAGCAGATAACGGCAAATAGGCGACATAAAGAAAGACTGAACGTCGAACCAGCCTTCGCTAAAGCTACGGCAGGCAGGGCGCTCAACTTCGAACGTCGAGGCATCAGCAGATAACGTCAAACAGGCTACATAGAGAAAGACTGAACTTCGAACGTCGAACCAGCCGTCGCTAAAGCTATGGCGGGCAGGGCGCTCAACTTCGAACTTCGAACGTCGCCTTGGCATGAAGCATCAGCAGATAACGTCAAACAGGCGACATAGAGAAAGACTGAACATTGAACCAGCCGTCGCTAAAGCTATGCCGGCAGGCTGCTCAACTTCGAACTTCGAACGTCGCGTGGCAAAGCCAGGCAAAGGCGAACAACTTTAGGCACTTTAGCGCACTTTAGGCACTTTAAACTTCCCTCTATCGCACTTTAGGCACTTATAACTTTCCTTTAACCACTTCTTTCATTCTCTGCTTCTCAATTCTCGCCCAGCTATCCCTTAGAGGAACGGTACGGTTGAAGATAAGGTTGTCTCTGGTTGAATCCGGATCGACTGAGAAGTAGCCCATTCTCAGGAACTGGTAGAATGATCCGGGTTTGGCATCGGCCAATCCAGGCTCTACCATGCAGTCAGTCAGGGTCTCAAGCGAGTGTTGGTTCAGGCTGGAAGTAATGCTGCTGCCGTCACTTCCCGGTTCCGGATCAAGAAAAAGAGTATCATAGAGGCGCACTTCCGCTTTTAATGCGTGGGGGGCGGAGACCCAGTGGAGGGTTCCTTTTACCTTCCGGCCGTCCCCGGCGGTTCCGCTTTTGGTCGCGGGGTCATAAGTACACCTTAGTTCAATGATCTCACCGGTCGCGTCATCTTTGATTGCCCTTTCACACTTTATGAAGTAGGCGTGCTTGAGGCGGACTTCGCGTCCCGGGGCGAGCCGGAAGAACTTTTTCGGCGGATCTTCCGAGAAGTCTTTCCGCTCAATATATATTTCCCGGGAGAAAGTGATCTTTCTCGAACCTCTATCCGGATCCTCGGGGTTGTTGATTGCGTCCAGTTCTTCCGTCGTACCCTCCGGGTAATTCTCGATTACTACCTTGAGTGGATGGAGTACCGCCATTACCCGGTCCGCCCGCCGGTTTAGATCGGTCCGGAGGCAGTGTTCGAGAAGCGCCATATCAACCAGACTGTCCCTTTTTGCGAGACCGATTGTCTTACAGAAGACGCGGATTGCTTCCGGAGTATAACCCCTCCGTCTGAGCCCGGCCAAGGTAGGCATCCGGGGATCATCCCATCCAGCGACGTGGCCATCTTCTACCAGCTGGAGGAGTTTGCGTTTACTCAATACCGTATAATTTAAATTGAGTCGGGCAAACTCAATCTGCCGGGGGCGGGGAGGTGTTGTCAGCTGCTCCAGGAACCAGTCATAGAGGGGTCGGTTGTTCTCAAATTCCAGGGTGCAGAGAGAGTATGTGATCTCTTCGATGGAGTCGGAGAGGCAATGGGCGAAGTCGTACATGGGATAGATACACCAATTGTCACCGGTACGATGGTGAGTCCGGCGGCGGATCCGGTAGATGGTCGGATCACGGAGGTTCAGGTTCGGAGATGCCATATCGATCTTCGCCCGGAGGACATGAGTTCCATCTTCGAACTCACCATTCTTCATCTTTTGAAATAGGTTCAGATTTTCCTCGATCGGACGGTCACGATAGGGGCTCTCCCGGCCCGGTTCGGTCAGGGTCCCGCGGTATTTTCTCACTTCTTCCCGGCTTAATCCGCAGACATAGGCCTTTCCATCTTTTATTAGCTGAACGGCATAGACATAGAGCCGGTCGAAGTAATCGGACGCATAGTAGAGATTATCCCCCCAGTCAAAACCAAGCCACCGGACGTCTTCTTTGATGGAGCGGACATATTCTTCCTCTTCTTTAGCCGGGTTGGTATCGTCGAAGCGGAGGTGACAGATCCCCCCGGTATTCTCCCCGGCAATCCCGAAGTTGAGGCAGATCGACTTGGCATGTCCGATATGAAGATAGCCGTTCGGCTCCGGGGGAAACCGGGTGATAACTTTCCCCCCGTGTTTGCCAGTAGTGATATCCTCCGCGATAATACTCCGAATAAAATCAGTTGGGGATGGGTTATGGTCTAGTTCCCCGGACATCTTCTTCTCCGGTAATTTTTTGGATAAATTATTCATGTCATATAATAGAACATAGCACCTTCGGCGCAACGTTCTTAAGTGCCTTAAGTGCCTAAAGTGCGCTTAAGTGCCTAAAGTTAAAAGATTCTCCTCGCCAACGGAGCTGGGCATTAAATTATTTAATTCCCAAACAGTTATTAAAATTCCAAAGCAGTAAATTAGCTTTCTCTGAGCGATAAAATATTTTTAAAAAAATACCATCATGAAACGATTGAAGCAATACCAAAAAAACTTTCTCCATGGTTGACAATAAAATTAATTCTTGGTTGACAATAAGTTGATAATAATTATTATAAAAACGTGAGCACTAAAGATAAAATCTTGAATTATCTTCAGCAGAATAAATCAGCTGGAGGAACAGAGTTGTCGAATTTTTTAGGGATATCAAGGCAAGCAACAAATAAGCATTTGAAGCTATTAATCCAGGCCGGTAAGATCGCGAAAGAAGGAGTTACTCGCGGGACTGTATATTCAATCACTTCGTCTGACAAACAAAGTGCTCCGACCGTAAAACGGAGAAGGTCTTATGACTTATTGAATCTTGAAGAAGACAGAGTCTTTCAGGATTTTAATCAGTCCGTCAATTTCGGTAAGTTGCTGGGGCGAAAGGCATTTAAGATAACTAATTATGTATTTACCGAGATGGTGAATAATGCCATAGACCATTCGGTATCCCCTAAGTGTTTAATTGAAGTAGAAGTAGATCAATACAATCTTATCTGCAAAGTCAGAGATTTCGGAATAGGAATCTTTTATTCAATCTTTAAAAAATTTGCTCTTTCGGATGAATATGACGCCATAGGAGAATTGATTAAGGGGAAAGCCACAACTATGAAGGAGAAGCATACGGGAGAAGGGATCTTTTTTTCTTCCAAAACAGCGGATGTGATTTCTTTCAGATCACATAACACAAAATTAATCTTTGATAATTTGATTCATGATACGATAGTAGAAGAAACAAAACACCTTAAAGGTACAGAGGTGATCTTTAGAATTAAACGTAGATCAAAGAGGGAACTTGCTGATATCTTTTTTCAATATGCCCCCGAAGAATATGATTACAAGTTTAATAAGACTAAAGTGGTGGTTAAGCTCTTTAAAGAAGACTATATTTCCCGGTCTGAAGCAAAAAGAATGGTCTCCAGACTTGATCAATTCAGAGAGATAATCCTTGATTTTAAAGGTGTGCGGTCTATCGGCCAGGGATTTGCGGATGAAGTCTTCCGGGTATTTCAGAACCGCCACCCCCGGATCATTATTCAGACCGAGAATCTTCTTCCTTCTATATCAGCGGTAATTAATCATGTGGTTGACAATAGAAGGAAGAGCAGGTTGACAATAGGTTAATAATTAATACTATCCTTCCTACAAAGTCAGAGGTTTAGAATCAACTGCAGAGCTTGGATTACAAGGAAAAACTGTATGGAGAGGTGTATCGAAGATCCGGCTGGGCGGGATTCTAAAGCTTGTAAAGCCAGGTGAAAGGGAATAACTTTAGGCACTTTAGCGCACTTTAGGCACTTATAACTTTTTTCTTATGAAAGCGGTAATATTAGGTTCAGGCGGAGCTGTTCCAACCACCCGTCGGATGCTTCCCTCCATGGTTCTGTTGAGGGAGGGTGAGATGTTTATCTTTGACTGCGGAGAGGGGACCCAACTTCAGTTGACCAGGTCCCACCTGGGCTGGGCACGACTGCGGGCGATCTTTATATCCCATCTCCATGGTGACCATGTAATCGGCCTGACCGGCTTGTTAATGACTATGAGTATGGGGTCCCGGAAACGTCCACTCAAGATCTATGGCCCCCCCGGGATCGCGGATTACGTTAACCTGAGCCGGAAAACACTTAGATTCGGAGTAGCTTATCCGCTGGAAATTGAGGAGATAAAGGGCGGGGTGATAATTGACGAGGATGAATATCTTATTGAAGCGATGCCGGTCAAGCATCGGGTTTTTACTTTGGCTTACCGATTGGTGGAGAAGCCGAGACCGGGCCGTTTCGATCTGGCCAGGGCTCAAGAATTGAATATCCCACCCGGACCGCTCTATAAGCGTCTTCAGTCCGGAGAAGAGATTTCTCTTGATGATGGCCGTATTATCCGGCCGGATGAGATTCTGGGAAAGGCGAGACCAGGCCGAAAAGTTGTATATATGATCGATACCCGGCCCTTCCCGGAAGCGATTGAGTTCGCCCGGGGTGCCGATCTTCTGATTCATGACGGGATGTTTGATGATGAGATGACCGATGAGAGCAAGATAAGGGGCCACTCAACAACCAGACAAGCGGCGATGGTAGCGAAAGAAGCAGGAGTGGATCGCCTGGTTCTGGTTCATATCAGTCCCCGGTATCTCTCTATCAATGATATGCTCCGCCAGGCTCGGGAGGTATTTCCCAGGACCAGAATCGCCCGGGATCTGGATGTTTATGAGGTAGGCTTGAAGGAAGTTGAAAGTGCCTAAAGTGAGAAAAGAAGTGCCTAAAGTGCCTAAAGTGCGCTAAAGTGCCTAAAGTTGTCACCTCGCCTGGTTTTCCTCCCGGAAAAGCCGGGTGAAAGTGAACAACTTTAGGCACTTCAAACTTTAGGCACTTAAGGCACTTCTCTCATGCACGAATGGTCAATCGCTGACAATCTGGTCAAATTAGTAGTGGAGGCAGCCGAACGGGAAGGTTTAACCTCGGTATCCCGGGTGGTAATCCAGGTGGGAGTTCTCCGTCAGGTTGTTCCGGAATCTCTTGAGTTGGCCTTCTCCTGCCTATCGGCCGATACTATTCTGGCCGGGTCCGGACTGGAGATCGAGATAGTTCCATTGAAGGCGCGTTGCCGTGATTGCGGGACAGAGATTAGCGAGGGGGAGTTTGTATTCATCTGTCCCGCCTGCGGCGGTTTTGATCTCAATATTCTCTCGGGGAAGGAACTTTATATTGATTATGTTGAGGGGGAGAAGGAAGTGAAAAACGAATATCCAATATCCAATGACCAATAACCAACTGCCAATTTTTTGGTCTTGGCGCGTGTCACATGGAAATCAGCCTTCGCTAAAGCTATGGCGGACAGGTTGGCAGTTGGGAGTTGGTCATTGGATATTCATTGTGGGGCCGAGGCGAGGCATTAATTAGTGTAAATTAGTATAATTAGTGGACTCCAAAAGGGGCTGAGGTAGGGAGGGCATAAAGACTGAACACCGAACGTCGAACGCCCAACTTCGAACATCGAACGAAAAGCCTCGACTTGTCCGCCGTAGTTCGAAGAGCGAAGGAGGAAGGGGCGACAGATAATAGGCCGGGGCGTTAGCCCCGGTGAAGGGATAACGATCAATATCCAACGTTTAACGGAGAGAGATGTGAAAGTCGCGATTAAAGAAGATATTTTAAAGGAAGAAGACAGGATCGGACAGTTGAACCGGGAAGTTATCCGCCGGCATGGGGTGAGAGCGTTTAATCTGATTGGATCTCCAGGAGCGGGTAAAACCTCGCTGATCGAGGCAGCCCATCGTCAACTTACCGGCAAGCTGTCAATAGGAGTTATTGAGGGGGACCTGGCTTCGGATAAGGATACCGTTCGGCTGCAGAAATTGGGACTGGAAGCGCTTCAGATCAATACCGGCCGCGGTTGCCATCTCAGCCCGGTGATGCTGAAAAAGGCGTTATTAGCTATGCCGCTTGATCTCATTGATATTCTGATCATAGAGAATGTCGGGAATTTGGTCTGTCCGGTTAGCTTTGATCTGGGGGAGGAAGCAAAGATCGGACTGGTCAGTGTGGCGGAGGGAGATGACAAACCAACCAAATATCCGCTTCTCTTCCGGGAAGCCTCGGTAGTTATTCTCAATAAAGTTGACCTGATGCCCTATACCGATTTTAATCGGGAGGCTTTCTATCAGGGCCTAAGGGTCATCAATCCGACTATCCCGGTCATAGAACTCTCCTGCCGCACCGGGAAGGGGGTAGAGAAGTGGGGCAAATGGCTGAGAGAGTTTACTCGAGAAGGTATTTTATGAATTTTTTGTGCTTCTGAAACTGTATGTTAACCACGAAGGTCACGAAGAACACGAAGGAAAACACTAAAATGTTTTAGAAGCACTTACGGTTTTTTAAAATTTCTTCGTGAACTTCGTGGTAGAAAGTATTTCCGAGTAAGGTTTGGATGTTGAAGTAAAAAATAAGATATTTTAGTCCAGCAGGGCTTTCTCATAGGCCTCAAAGATGTTGCTGTAAGTAACAATCCCTACCACTTTTCGTATTTTAGCGGATTTGATGACCGGCGCGATGCCGATGGCGCCCTGCTTCATCCGCTTAAAAACCTGATCGACCGGTTCATCGGGGCAGGCGGTTACCGGATTCGGGTGCATAAAATCCCGGGCTAGCAGTTCACCGTCCAGAGTGGGGTCTTCGATCCCGAGATGAATCTCCTTGTAGGTGACAATCCCGACCAGGTCGTTATCCTGGTTTACTACCGGGAGACTGGTGTGGAGTGTAGTCCCGACTTTCTTTCTCAGTTCCTCCATGGTCATAGTCTCCGGGATAGCCTGGACCTCGCGGATCATAACGTCTTTAATCAGCATAGACTGGAGAATATCACTCTTGTCTTTTTTAGACAGCTCAATCCCTTTCTGAAGTAGTTTGGCCGTATAGACGCTCTCCGGTTTAATCCAGTGGGCGACCAGAGTGCTCACCACCACGGCGGCCATGATGGGAAGGATGATCTCATAACTATCGCTCATCTCAAATAAGATGAAGATCGCGGTGATGGGGGCGTGGGCCGCCCCGGCGAAGCAGGCTCCCATCCCTACCAGGGCATAAACCGCCGGGTGGGCGGTATGTCCCGGGAAGATACTCTGCAGTACAATCCCGTATAATCCTCCGGCCATGGCGCCGGTGAAGAGCGTGGGGGCGAAGATGCCTCCCGAACCGCCGGAACCGAGAGTAAAACTGGTGGCGATAATCTTGTAGGCTGCCAGCATGGCCAGAGCTATAACCAGCATACCGATGCCGTTCGCGTTGGTCCAGTTGATATAATTATCGGGATTCAAGACCTGCCGGATAGTGTGATATCCGACCCCCAGGACAGAGAGGGGATTATTAAGTCCCTGGGCCGGGATAATCCGGGTGGCGTAGTAGGCCATTAATCCCACCGCCAATCCTCCGGTAGCGGGTTTTAGATATTCTGGGAACTTGATCTTATCATAGAGATCCTCAAAAGACTCCAGAACGAAGTTGAAGGATTTTGATATAAACGCGATAAATACTCCCAGTCCCAGAAAAGCGATAATCTCCCAGGAAGATGACATATAGAGGATGGAGCGCATCTTCTCGATGGCGAAGATAGTGTGGTCCCCGGTCAGGGCCCGGCTTACCAGGGCGGAGACTACGGAGGCAATTGCCACATAGATAAAAGATAATCCCCGGAACTCTCCCAGGATAACTTCCAGGGAGAACATAATCCCGCCGAAAGGGGCGTTGAATATCGCCGCGATCCCGCCCGCCGCGCCGCAGGCGACAAAAGTTTTTATCCGGCGGGGCGGCATACGGAATATCTGTCCCAGAGTGGAACCGAATCCGGCCCCGATCTGGACAATGGGACCTTCACTTCCGGCCGAGCCGCCCGTCCCGATAGTCAGCGCCGAGGAGATACTCTTGACTATTGCCACGATCGGACGGATTCGGCCGCCATTTTTGATTACGGCCGCCATCACCTCCGGGACTCCGTGCCCCTTAGCTTCCCGGGCAAAGAGATAGATCAATGGTCCGGCCAGAATGCCGCCCAGGGCGGGGATGATGATCAGCCAGGGACCGATCGAGAATGATTCCGAGACATTTTCCAGCCGGCATAAACTTTCCACATGGTGGATAAGATAGCTGAAGACATAAGCCCCCAGCGCGGCGACGATACCAATAATTATGGAGAAGGCAAAGGTTATCTGGATCGGGGATATCTTGAACCGGGAAAAAAGGTTCAGAAAGAATCGGCTAAAATTATAGGAAGGGGTTTTTTGCGGCCCCGGAGTGCTTTTTTCAATCATATTTTCTCCCAAAAATAATTCAATGAGATTATTGAAATATATTTTGGTGTTGTCTCTGTCTGGTAATAATAGTCATTGTTCAAAA
>Ga0307991_1003193_pt1 | contig 10714 bp, 7 predicted proteins | sample EllFjometagen131_FD_203146 | JGI IMG/M metagenome (GOLD analysis project Ga0307991, IMG submission 203146) | Marine microbial communities from Ellis Fjord, Antarctic Ocean - #131 | ecosystem: Environmental > Aquatic > Marine > Unclassified | place: Southern Ocean | collected 2014-10-08 | reverse complement strand
GGGGCAGGTTGAGCCCCCATGGCCCCCCAACATGGCATTCACACGAGTGAATATTCTATCGTGCCATTGTGGTTTTTGCTTCGCACTTTCCCTTGATATTCGAGATACTTAACGTGCGCCATGGTCTCTCCGAATGCAAACCACTTTTGCGGTGCCGGGAACTCCTCCCATGTCTTGGCGGTGATGTCCCACCTGATGTGGGGGGCAATTTGGAGGATGTTCTTATCCCCATCGCCCAGGGCAATCAGTACTTCATTCAGCCGGGCGCGGTGGTGTTTCTGCAACTCCTTCACTCTCCCGTGCAGGTCGTGCACCAGGCGGCGATGCCCCGTCAAGACGAGTTCCACGTCGAGGGTGTCAACCTTCTCAAGGCTTGCCAGATACTCGCCCAGGGCATCTTCCATCTCCATCCAGTAGGCGATATTGGGCGTAATATCAAAGAGAATATGATCGCCGGCAACCAGGATTTTCTTTTGTGCTTCATAAAGGCACATGTGTCCGGGTGAATGCCCGGGGGTTGCCACGCATCGAAAGTGGAAATCTCCAATGTCGATAGTGTCACCGTCGTTTACGACGGTAAAGTCAATCTTTCGGTTCGGACTATACTTATGTGCCGGGTGACTTTTCATGGATGCCCAAGCGCCTTCGGCGGCAAAGCCATTGGCGATATACACATCCAGAATCTCCTCCCAGTGCTTTTCCCCCGAATCCTGGGCATAGAGACGCTGCGCTTCTAGCTCATTGAAGTAGACTTTGGCGTTGTCCGAGGCAAGGGTGCCCACAAGGCCCATGTGGTCTACGTGAAGATGGGTAATGAAAAAATCGGTCTTGTTCAGGTCGACACCGAGTTGTTGCAGGCTGGCGTTCATTGCGTTCAGGCATTCTTCGCGATTAAAGCCCGTATCGATAATCAGAAACCGGTCTTCCCCCTTGATGATGTAGCTATTCAGCCACTTCAGCGGACTGTTGGGCAGGGGAATTTCGGTACGGTACAGGTTGGGAAGAATCTCTTCAATCATAATTGTATAAATCTCCGTGAGCGATGGTACCCTTGCATAATTTTGCACGTCCGTCAATATGTGATATTTCTAATTATTGCACAACCGGGCTGCAAATCCGGTCTTGTATCCAGGGGCCCGTGACGTACCACAGATATGGGCCTTTTCCCTTCAACTACAACGACAACGCGGTTCAATCTAACCTCATACAATCTACCACTTGCAAAAAGATTTCTTCATCATCTCCCTAAAAGGTACCTGTGTGAACCCGAGTAATCACTCTCCAGCAAAAAGGGTTATGGATGGTGCGACCCATAACCCTTTTTCACTTTTGATTGTTGCGTACATCTATTTCTCGCCCAGGGGCATGACTACCCGTCCGTAGTTCTCGTTGATGACCTGTGCCATGGCGCAGTAGATGGCGGAGGCGCCGCAGAAGATCCCCTCGTAGCCGGTCAGCATCGCCCATGTCCCGGTCCAGCCGAACGCGTCGCGCGCGGCGAGCATCCAGAAGAGGATGGTCAGTGTCAGGAAGACTACCTGCAGTCCCCGGTTTGCCTTCCATGTCCCGATCCACATGAAGAAGGTGAACAGGCCCCACAGGAAGAGGTACCAGGCCAGGAATCCTAACTCGTTCGCGGGCATCCCGAATTTCCCGTTGAAGTAGATGAGGTATACGAGCGTCAGCCAGAAGAGTCCGTAGGATGTGAACGCGGTGGTGCCGAAGGTGTTACCCTTCTTGAATTCCATACACCCCGCGATGACCTGGGCAACTCCGCCGTAGAAGAGACCCATTGCCATGATGACGGCGCTGATCTCAAACAGGCCGGTATTGTGGAGGTTCAGAAGAATCGTAGTCATCCCAAAGCCCATGAGACCCAGCGGTGCAGGCTAAGCAGGACAAAAAGCTGGACAAGGCACTGGTGAAGCAAAAAAAGAAAGAGGCAAAGTCCCTCAAAAAGCAGGGTGATCTATAATACGGATACCCCTGCGAACATTCTTCCATCCCACTTCACCATCCTGAAAACTTCCCCTCTCTTATTCGCTAGCAAAAAAATCTTCGATATCGGCTTCTCGATAAATGCGACACTTGTTTTTGGCAAGATGTCATTATAAAGGTTGATGACTTGGCCGCATTCTATCTGTTTCCAACAGTTTAAACCACGGTAAAATTGTGTCTTGATCACGTTTCTCAAAATGAGGGAAGGAGCTTTTATTTTTGAAAAAAATAGTGACCATCGTTAATATTTTTTATATTTTTACGATTAAATATGATAGATGTGAAAAAGTTTAAACTTGGAGCGGAGCTGAAGTGTTATAGGGTGCTCCATAAAATATTTTAAAAATCTATTATTTTCGTTAGGAGGTTCATTCTATGTCCAATGGGGAAATAACTCAAGGGAATCCGGGGGTTGCAGGTCTTGCCGGGTTTGCTCTCACTACCATGCTTCTACAAGTGCACAATATAGGGTTGTGTGATCTCGGACCCGTTGTGGCACTTGCCTTTGTATTCGGAGGATTGGTTCAGATGATCGCTGGTTTCCAGGAATTCAAATGCGGGAATAATTTCGGTTACAGTGCTTTTGTATCCTATGGGGCTTTCTGGATAGCTCTTGGAATCATTTTTATCCTCAATCATTTTAACATTTATCATTCCAGCACAACCGATGTTGGTTGGTTACTTGTGGGTTTTACCATTTACACCTTTATAATGTGGATTCCCTCCATGAAAATTCACGGAGCAATGGCAACGACATTTACCCTGTTGCTAATCGGCTTCATTCTCCTTGACCTGGCGCATTTTGGGTTCCCTGCATTCACAAAGATTGCAGGGTATGAGCTTATGCTATGCGCCGCTTCAGCGTGGTATACCATGGCCCATATTATTTATGCCCAGGTTTTTGGTAGAGATGTTCTGCCGGCTGGAAAACCCTGGCTCAGATAAACCATTTATTCGGTGTCTACCTACAAGAAAAGAAATAAGAAAAGGAGATACAATGCAAAAATTTCTTATCGCTCTCGCCACGTTAACTTTGGTCCTTTTTTCCTCTCAAGCATTCGCCCAGGAAAGAGCAACAACGGAAGAATGTGTGATGAAAGCCCATGAGGCCGCCGCAATGGTAAATGCCCGAGGAGTAGAAGAATCTATAAAATTAATTGGCGATCCTCAAGGCCCTTTTGTCTGGAAAGATTCGTATGTATTTTTGATGGACCTAAACGGGAAAATGCTGGCGCACCCTATGCGGTCCGAACTTACCAAAAGTGAGCATGTGCTTCTTCAAACCGATGCAACCGACAAAGCGATTTTTGTCCATTTTGTCAACATTGCCAGAAATCCTGGACAGGGATGGGTAGATTATATGTGGCCAAAACCGGGGAAAAAATCGCCATCTAAAAAGGTTACTTACATTTATAGAGTTCCATCAAAAAACCTTTTAGTGGGTGCGGGGGTTTATGTAGGCGGAATGATGTATTGATTTCGAACCAGCACGAAGCTTCTCAGATTATGTTTTAATGTTGCATATTAGAAAAGGCTCGCAATGGTGTCAACCTGGTTGTTTGGCGCTGTTGCGAGCCCTGCTTTTCCCCGTTCCAGTGTCTTATGTGTCTTGGCAGTTCCACCCATCATGCCATAGAATGATTCCTGGATAATCCTTTTTACAATATGAAAAACTTGCCGAAACATATATGGCGTTAATAAACATGGCTACTGCAATAATTGCGGCAGCCGGAAGGACCGGTATTACCTGCTGATAGGGTCTAACTTGGTTAAAAGACTCTAGATCACGACATCCAGAAAATCTTCTCTAATCTTAGCCTGAAAAGTCGAGATCTCTGAAAGGGCATTTTTTAGATTCAATCTTTCTATATTGGTCAATTGTACAAGATCAAGCTCGTGATTTGCCTTTTTGAGGTCAGAATAAGAAGCGATTTGGTTGTAACACCCCAGATGCCATAAATGGTTAAAAACATAAACTAATTCATGATATTCCTGCGGTTCTAAAATATTTTCTTCAAGTAGCGTGTGGAGTCTTTGTATAGTTCCCGGTTCTGTAATATTATTTTTTAAAGCGTATAACCTTGCAAAATTTACTATCGGGAGCAGATTGTCTTTTATGTTGAACGTTTTTGCCCCGTCCTTGCTTTCCGCCTTTATTTTGCCGCGTAGGCTTAAGGGTTCTTTGTAGGCTAAACAGTTTTGGGCAAAATGAATAAAGAATTGAGGGTTCTGCCCTACTATTTCCTGAACGAAACGCTGAAGTTCCTGGACTAATTGTTCCTCTCCGTATTCGTGACGCATATCAAAAAATACATTTGTTTCCAGGATAGAGTCGGGTGTAGCATTTTCTATCCAGTCGGAGAATTTATTTTTCCATTCGGATAAAGGAAGACACCATTTGGGATTAACAGCCATTATACCGCCCGGACAAAACGGATAACCAGCCTTGTTTAGCTTTGAACATACCTTGTCGGCAAGTCTTACAAAATATTTTTTAGCTTTATTTATATCTTGGGTATCTTCAAAGATCAAAGCATTGTCCTGGTCGGAGAACATCGTCATTTCCTGCCTACCGACACTTCCAACCGATATGAAAGCGAATTTTACAGGAGGTATACCAACCTCTTCTATGGAGATTTTTGTGAAAAGTTTTATGGCTGCAGAATACATCTTGCTTATCGTTTCCCGTAAACTATCCGAACTTGCGCCTTGAACAGTCATCTCCCTTATAAGGTCGGGTGTTCTGTTCAAAGTCCTTATGACATGCCCCACATTTTCGCTGTTCTCGATCTCATAAAGCATTCCCGTAGGCAGTCCGGTATACATCATCGCGATATCATAATATCCCACAATCCCTATAATCTTTCCCTGTTCATCTATTACATTCAGAGTGTCGCTTTGAGTACTATTCATGAACTTTAGTGCTTCAAATACAGGTGTGTCCTGAGCAATATTCTCCGTGTCAGGATGAGCTTCGTCTTCATTAACCGTTCTGCAAATTTCTTTTACCTTCCTTGTTATAAAAATACTTCCCGGGTGAAATTGTGTCCCCCCGAATGAAGCCATAAGATCGTTCCCTTTTTTTCTTAGTATTTTCCTGATCGAGATGACATGGCCTTTCTTTTCCAGGAAAAAGATGCGTGTTGTTGCTATTACTACATCCAGCAATTCGCCGGTTTTGGTTAATGCCTGGGCCTCGAACTCCCCAGACATTGTTCTGCCTGACAATAACATTTTCAAATGCTCAATTCCGTACTCATTCACCTTTGATTCTGGCGCCAAAATATTCCATGCTTTCATTGCGGCTATTTCATCTCCGCTGTAACCAAGCATCTTTTGCAGTGTGAAATTTGAATAGATGCTCTCGCCTTCGACTGTAAGTATATGTCCCTCATTAGAAGCTTCAACCAGGGCTCGATATCTGTCCTTGGCCTCAATCAGGCCTGTCTCTGCCTTCAGCAGATCGGTATTTATCCTGTGACTCTGGAAGATAACGTAGGTCAGGATTAGTGCCAGCACACCGGCAATGAGAGAAAACATCAGGATAATATGTTTTGTCAATGATGCAATCTCTTCTTCAACATCGTCTATATAAATACCAGTACCGATGACCCATCCCCATGTTGGAATTTCCTTTACGAATGATAATTTGGGAACTACACGGGTCTCGTCGTCCTTCCATTGCCAGAGATATTCAACATAACCTTCTTTTTGAGCCTCAACTATCTTAACGAACTCTACAAAAAGTTTCTTTCCGCTTTTGTTCATAACATCTTTATATTCTGACAGATCCTTCCCTTTCAGATCTGTACGGTAAGGATGCATTATCATCCTCGGATACATATCTGTTATCCAGAAATAATCTTTATTCTCGTCTCCGTAACGCATCGCTTCAATTTCGGTAACAGATCTGTGCTGAGCCTCTTCTCTTGAAAGAACGCCTTTCTTCTCCAGATCGATATTATATTCTATGACGCTGATCGCGGCAGCAGTAAGCTCTTTGATCATCTCCCGTTTTCCCTCAAGCATATTACCTCTGAAAACTGGCAGGATGACCGTGAAGACTGACGACACAAATAGAACTATCGCCAGGATCGTAGGCAGGACAATTCGTAGCTGAAAACCTGTAGTAAGTTTCTTCCTATTTTTTTTCTTATTGTAATAGAGATTGCCTTTAAAATAATCCGAGAGTTCCGTTTGACTGAGAATCGATTCCGTTTCGACTCTTTCCTCGTGATCATGATACTTTTCGGTAAAGGTGCCGTTCTCAAAATCTTCTCGGTGGGGCAGATAGCCGTTGTAATCATCTTTGATATGGGTTTCAACAACGGCCCTGATCTGCTCTTTTGTATATTTCCCTTCAAAGGCTTTATATGCTTCATCGAGCGCTTCTACGCAGTGTCTGAATTTTCTGTGGTCGTAAGGATCATGCCCCGTAAATTTTTTAGAACGCAGAAAATCTTCAAAAGCGTCAAAATCAAAAAATCCGTCTATCCATTTATGGATATCCTCGGCCCTTACGCCGACCAGTATCTCCGTCCTCTCTGCGTGTTCCGAAATCTTCATAATGTCTCAGTACTAATTCTAATTTGGGTAAGATGCAAATCAATAAAGCTTGGATTTATCTTCAAAGTTCCAGTTTAATGGTTAATAGAAAAAGGGTAGAGTGAGGAGAAGGGAACAGTTTTATTTGTTTTGCCTGCCACCTCTTTTCCACAAAATTCTACCGAGGACGACTTGTTGTTAAGCAATACGCATAAACCAAGGAACGCAACATTTATGCAGATTGTTAACATTAAGACGATACAAATAGTCATAATCATATACAATATGCCTTTTATGGCCTAGCTGTACCATGTGCGCGAACATTCGTCTATGACAATCCAGGATATTCTTAGCACGGTTATTCCCTAACATAGCAACCCTCTATCCTCAAAGATAAAAATCAATCTATCCCTTGTATTGTTAAACAAAACTTTTTGTCTGACGTTTAACCAAAATCATGGCATATAGATTCATGTAATAATTAGCAGGAAATCTAAGGAGGCTAAACTGTTTGAGACTCCCAACGTTCAAGGATATTCCCAAGTGGTTATAAATAGATACGGTGAATGATGGTTGCTGCCAGAGAGAGCTTCATATGATTTGTTCGGTTGTAGACAGAATGCCAAGAGTTTCCCGGTGGATGAATGCGTCCGGTGATGGTATAAGGTAGATGAAATATATCAGGACATCTCACGATGGCTACCGTTTCCGTTTGTGTGATGAGCGACTGAGCGGGAGAAGCTATGCCTATAATAAAAGTGGGTGTAGCCATCAACCGGTACAGTGGTTGGTAACAATACAGAAAATTTGTGATACAAAAATTGTACACAGCTGTTTTTTTATGTCCCAAAATAGACCAAGCGCGGGTGTCATAATATGATAGATTTGTTTCCGATGGATGATCCCATTTATCTCACAAATGCAGAAAGGGGAGATACTTGATATGTCAGGACAAATATTTAAATTTTTATCAAATGTTATACCTTTTAATACCCTTCCTGAAGATAAAATTCGCAGTGTGGCTTCCAAGTTAAAGACAAAAGATTGTCCGGCAGACAAGCTGTTATTTGTGCAAGGAGAAACCGTTCTCGAGGATCTTTATATTATAAAAAAAGGAAAAGCGGAGCGCTTTTTCACGGCTACTGGCGGACAGGAAGCCTTTAGCGAATTTTTGGGCGAAAAGGATATCTATGGTGGTGGCTCGATACTTTTTAATGAAACCGTTGCTTTGCAGTCTCTGAGAACAATCGAAAGTGCCCAGTTTTATACATTACACAAAGATGTTTTTCTGGAACTTTGCGAAGAATATGCTGAGTTTAACCAGTATATTGTAGATAGCTGTATCCAGCGGAGAATTAACAAAAACAGTATAACACATGGAGAAGAGGGTTCCTCTTCAGAAAACCATGAATTTCAATATCTTAATCAGCCAATTGAAAATTTTTGTTCCAAAAATACGGTTTCATGCGATGCAGATATGTCAATCCAGAAATCTGCCGTTCTGATGACCCAAAAAAAATGTGGTTCTGTTTTGGTTAAAAACTCCAAAGGGGATTTTGTCGGAATTGTGACAGACTTTGATTTGAGAAAAAAAGTTATAGCACAGGGGTATAGTATAGATAGACCTGTTTCAGAAATCATGTCATCCCCTCTAATTTCGATCAACGCCAAAGCCTTTATGTTTGAATCCCTCGTGATGATGATGGAAAAAAACATAAAGCACCTGCCCGTGGTGGATGATAACGACAATATTATCGGTTTAATAAGCAATAGAGATCTTCTTGGCTCACGCGGAAGCTCGCCGTTTCTCCTCATTCGCGAAATCAACCAGGCTAAAACGGCCGAAGAAATAGCAATTTCTCGTAAACAGATTTATCCGATCATTCAAAATCTTGTAAATAACGGGGCCAAACCGGAACATTTAACAAGAATTATAACCATTGTTTCAGATACGATTTTGTACAAACTCATCCAATTCGCAATCGACAAAATAGGTCCTGCGCCATGCAAATTTGTCTTTATGATTTTAGGTAGCGAAGGAAGACAGGAGCAAACCCTTAAAACTGACCAGGATAATGCAATAGTATTCGAAGATGTGCCGCCCGAACAAAGGGACAAAACACAAAAATATTTTTTAGATATGGGCGAGTTAGTTTGTACATGGCTAGATCAGATAGGATATGATTTTTGTAAGGGCGATACTATGGCGAAAAATCCCAAGCTATGCCAACCTTTAGCCAAATGGAAAAAATACTTTTCAGAATGGATACACGCGCCTGAACCCGAAGATCTGCTCCAGGCTGGCATATTTTTCGATCTTAGGCGGGGGTATGGCGACGTAAATCTTATTGAGTATTTGCAAGAACATCTTTTTGCGTCTATTCGCGGATGGGCGGGATTTTTACGGAATATCACTGAAAACACTCTTTATTTTAAACCACCACTAGGGGTTTTTAAAAATTTTGTAGTGGAATCAAAGGGGAAATATAAAAACTCTTTTGACATAAAAGCGGCTATGACACCCATTGTAAATCTTGCCCGGATATATTCTTTAGATAACGGGATTGAGCAAACAAACACCTTGGAAAGATTGCATCAGCTTTTTTTAAAACAAGTTTTTACAGCGCAAGAATATGAAGAAATCTACTATATTTACAGTTATTTGATGAGAGTCAGGTTTGCACGGCAGGTTTCCGCTATTATGAAAGAGAATGCCTTGCCGGATAATTATATTAATCCTAAAACACTCTCCAGCGTAGAACAAAAAACTCTAAAAGAAATATTTAAAAAGATAGAGCAACTTCAGACCAAGCTAAGTTTTCAGTTTACAGGTGTACTCTAGGGGATGTTGGACGTTCTGCTTTATTGCCAACTAATCTGGAATCGTAAGAAACTTTTAGATGCCGACGCTCTGGCATTATAGTGCCAGCTGTGACTTTAACGTTCATCACATTTGATGGCGCTCTTCTAGCCCAGCCCCTTCTTCTTTTTCTTGGCTCCCTTTTTAACCGGCTCTTTTTCTCTTATTCCCTCCGGGTTTTCTGCCTCGTCATATTTTTTTGTCAGGCTTTTAAAGTATTCGGAAGATTCCTTGACGGCCAAATAGTAAGTGGCTGAGGATAACATTATAATAGTAACAGCACACAAGGCGACTTTTATAAAATCTTTCTCGAAAAACAGGGTAATAAAAAAAGTGCAGTATAAAATCACGAGGGCATTTGCCAGGAAACAAAGCATTCTTCCCCAATTGTAGCCTTTAAGGACCAAAAAGCACACACAAAACCCTATGGTAATGATTTTTGTGAGGATGTTTGTTTCACTAGCATTATCGTTTGTCAGCAAAACATACGAGGCGGCCACAAAAAAGAGCCATCCCGAGACGAGAAACCCAATACCCTTTTTTGAGCTTTCGGGGAATTTTTGAAAACCGTAAAAAGGGCTTTGAAAAAAGTTTAAAAGAGATGTGATAGATTCAATCAACTTTTTCGTAAGTTGCTGCATGAACATACTCCTTAAAAGATATTTCTTATTACCAAAAACCGGCTCATCCTATTCAAATTTCAAGCGATAATCAAGGTTAAAGTTAAAGCGCATTAGAAGCAAGAAATCTTTTCCTCTCATTAGCCACCTCCAGATGACACACATGAACCTAACAGAATACATGTTTCTGAAAGCGAAGAAATTTTTATTGACACGCATAAACAGGTCTGATATCAGTCTTCCCTAATGATAATCTGGCTGGATAGGTTTTGCAAAATCAGGTGCAAAATACTTAAACATCTAATTATGATGCACTCGTAAAAAGTCTCCTCAGCCTGTCGTTTCGAGTGAAACGAGAAATTTTTAAACCGTAACATACTGGAAAGATAAGATTTCTCCCTATAGTCGAAATGACATATTCGTCGAATTTGACTTTTTACGAAGCCGTCAATTATAAAAAGCATCGAAAATTGTTTGGAAGGGTTTTGTTATAAGCACTAGGGGGTAGTGCTGGTCGCGAGGGGGCCCGCCAACGGCGTGTGACGGCGTGTGCCTGGTGAATAATTTTATGAAAATCAAAACTTGAATACCCCGTTTTTAAACGGGGATGAAAAGTTTTCCTGCCGGAGGCAGGTGTGAATATGATATAAATGCTACATGGTACTGAGAAGAGCAAGTCATGCGGTATATG
>Ga0307991_1003192_pt1 | contig 10719 bp, 5 predicted proteins | sample EllFjometagen131_FD_203146 | JGI IMG/M metagenome (GOLD analysis project Ga0307991, IMG submission 203146) | Marine microbial communities from Ellis Fjord, Antarctic Ocean - #131 | ecosystem: Environmental > Aquatic > Marine > Unclassified | place: Southern Ocean | collected 2014-10-08 | reverse complement strand
AACATTAGATAAAAATATTTATAAAGGTAACAGGCATTCACCAGAAGATAAGGAGATTGGAACCAGGATTGAAATTCAAAGAGGTGGAGCTTATATAATTTATGACATTTTAAAAAGAATTGATGGGACAACGAAAGAAATGATCAAAAGGGGGGAGAAACGAATCTCGGAAATGAAGGATAGGCAATCATTACCCGCAGAGGAATTAAAAATCTTAGAAAAAGAAATTAATGAAATTAAATTGGCAGTAAAGTCTTGGAAAACACGACCCAAATTTGGACTTAAGCTAAAAATATTTTCCTGGAAAAGCATTCCAAAAAGTTTGGTGACTTATGCAGCCTGGGAAAGAAATAAGTATTCTGTACCTAAGGAGTTTGAAAAAGTTCTGGGTAAAAATATTAATGCCTGGAAAGTATCTTTATTCCTTGGTTTTGGAACAGAGAAATCTGAGAATCAAGTTGATGCGATAAATCAATTATATAAGAATTATAAATTCGATATAAATAATGCAGGAATATTAGTTTTTGATGACGGAGGAAACAATTTCCGAAATGAAGAGGAAGCCTGGAAATCTCTATTATACGAGACAATACATAAGAGCCATGAGCAAATACCAAGAAATGACCTGAAAAATATAATTATTAAGATCGCATATCCAGTAGCGCAAGGAAAACTATTTACTAACTTGATCAGTGATTTTAAAGAAAAACTCACTATTATAGTATCAATAGATGAAATAAGAAAAGAGGATGTGTTGGTATCCAAGGGCGTTTCCTGGGAACAGACAGCCATAGACCTTGTGCATGAATTAAAATATAATTACGCTCTAAAACTCTTGCTTGAATGTAGATATCTCATTGTGACTTTTCGTTCAGAAGGAGCTTTGTACCTTGAAATGCAAGCGGGAGAAATATGTCGGTGCCGATTAGTATTTGATCCGTTACATCTGGAGGGAGAATGGTCGAAGGATGCGGGTTTAGAGGGAGAAGTAATTGGTTTAATGAGTTGTTTTACAGCAGGAGTAGTATATGGATTTGTTGAGCAAAATTTTAATCTGGAGGATACAGTAAGCAGAGCATTATCGATGATGCGAATTTACCAGGTTACGGGACATGGCGAGTATGAAGATCAACCTGGATTTCCAGTGGATAAAATTGCTGAGGAAATTATTCTTCCAAATTCAAAATATGCCTCCGCATTTGTGCCATTACTGGGAAGTAATGAATGCCGTAATTTTAATGAAGATGTGAAACTTTGTAATAGTATAGCTGAAAATGAAAGTAATTTCCATAATTTGAATTGGAGTATCCTGGAAGGAAATTACCTGGCAGGTTCCCCCAAAGAACCGCTTTATGACACTGCTTGCCGGTTTGCATTATTCGGAGAAAGAGAATTAGCAAATTCACCGGTTTTGAAGATGAATAAATTTATCACCTATGACCGTCGGGAAATAGAAGCATTAAGAAATGTTATCAATCTTGCAAAAGACTATTTAAGAGATCAGAAAGTTGACAGACCTTTATCAATCGGAGTATTCGGTTCACCTGGTTCAGGAAAATCATTTGCTGTTGAACAACTGGCAAAGCATCTTCAAACAGAATTTATGGAATTTAACTTATCACAGTTTGTAGATGTGCATGAACTGGAAGGAGCTTTTCACCAGGTTAGAGATATTGTATTAAAAGGTAAAACACCGGTTGTATTCTGGGATGAATTTGATTCACAGGCTTACAGGTGGCTGCAGTTTCTGCTGGCACCGATGCAGGATGGTAAATTCCAGGAAGGACAAATTACGCATCCCATAGGAAAATGTATCTTCGTTTTTGCAGGAGGGACAAGCTATTCTTATGAAACTTTTGGAGTACTAGAACCTGAATACCCGAAACCAGTTACACCTGAAGGTAAAAAAATAAACAAGAATGACTATGAGAAGAAAATCAGGGAATATGAGTTAAATCTGACGCGAAGAAATGATTTTATGCTAAAGAAAGGTCCGGACTTTAAAAGCAGGTTGAGTGGCTATTTAAGTATTCAGGGACCTAATCAGCTTGAGTGTCTTGATGAGTATGGTGAAATATGTAAAGACGAAGATGGTAATACTATCCATGATCAAGATGATATTTTTTTCCCTATCAGAAGAGCTTTATTTATCAGAGGACGATTAGGGATAAAAGGTTCAGAAGAACTGAAAATTGATTATGGACTATTGAATGCTTTAATTAGGGCAAAAAAATATGAGAATGGCTCAAGATCTTTGCAAAAGGTGTTAAGTTTCCTTAAAACTAATCGGAAAGATAAATTTCAGAGATCAAATCTGCCACATTTCAGCGTTATGTCAATGTTGGTTGATTTCAGCGAATTTATCAATTTGATGGATCAGGATAAAACTTATGATTTCAAAGTTTACAAAATTGCTCCTAATATTCATACAAAATGGATGGAAATTGCAGATAAACAAGGCTGGAAGATGGATTATCATAAGGAATATAATTACTTACCCGCTCATATGATAGATGAAAACATTGCTGCTGCTCGAAGGATTCCAGATATCCTGCAAAGAGCAGGATGCAAAATTACTTATATGGAATCGGAAAGAATTAAATTTAACATAACAATACTGCAGGAAAATGAAATAAGAAGATTAGCCGAAGCTATCTGCGGAATTACTCCTGCAAAAATGGGAAAACTCATCATAAAAGATATAATTTCAGAAGTTAAGAAAATAAATGATATTAATAAAACAAAATTAATAGATGAATTTAATACTAAACTTGCCTTGAGCTTTGAATTAGCGAAATTGGAACACTCGGGCTGGTGTGATAATAAAAAAAAGCATGATTGGACTTCAAAAGAAGTGAGGAATGATGATAGGAAATGGCATAATTGTCTGATAAGTTATAACAAGCTAAAGGAAAAAGACAAATCTAAGGATATAGATGCCATAATTAATATCGAGGAGAATCTCGAAAAGGCTGGAGTATATATAAAAACATTGATACACAGAGAACTTCTTGAAAAAGTAAACAATAATGAAGAATACACCTGGAAACAATATGAGAGAGTGAATATCACGGCTAATAGAATAGAGGGTAATAACTTGGAAACTCCAGATAATAGCTATATAATTCTGATCAATGGTATAAAATATTCCATAGAAGGAATTAATAAATGCCCTGATGAGAGTATTTTCGAATTTGAGTATGAACTTGAGGAGCTTAATGGGAAATGTCTATTTAAATCCAGGATTCCCCAGGTCTGGGTTGTGCAAATTAAGGAAGATTTTTTTGTTGAGCATCCTGTGTTAGGTTTGATGAAAGGGAATAAAGATGATTATCTGGTGAAAAGAGATAATGAGCAGACATTTCCGGATGTCTGGATCGTAAGTAAGGAATTCTTTGAAAACACAATAAAAAGAGGAGATTAGATGAAGAATAAAAATAAGATAATTCTGGAGGAAGTTAATAAAACTGATTCCTGGAGGTATTATAAGAAGACGAAACCGCTATGGGCAAAACAACTCAAAGAAGAGATAACTGTTAATACTCTGGAAGGCAATATAAAATGCCAGGCTGGAGATTATCTTTGCAAAGGACCTTCTGGTGATCAATGGCCTCAGAAAGAAGAGTCCTTATTTAAGAAATATGATTCTGAACCTGGTTCCAAACCTGATAAAGACGGCTGGCAAAAGTTCATTCCCAAACCTGATGCCAAGGGAGTAATGGCATCTCAAATAGCGCACGAATTTTCCATCGAGCATTCAACATGGGGCACATTTCACGGAAATGCGGGAGGCTATTTGGTTAAAAATTATACTGACAAAGATAATGATTATCCAGAAGATATCTGGATTGTGAATAAGGAGATTTTTGAAGCAACTTATGAGCTAATATAAGACTGATTAAATTGATTATTAAGAAAATAGAGTCATAAGTTCCTCAGTAAATATTTTTTCATATAGGACAGGAGAAAATAATATAAATGTATTTTTCTGTTTTAAAGAGTTTAGTTTTAAATATCGATTATGTTTGTTCTTGTAGTTTATGAGTCACACTAATTGTGAATTTAAAAGAGAAATAAGTTCTATTAATCAAAGAAACTGAAAAAAATGACAGAAGTAAGGGAATATCTCGCATTGGGATAAATTGATTTTAGTAATTTGACATATTTTGTTAAAGGAGCTGTAATTTGAAAATTAAAAAGCATAGATTAAATATTTGGCAGAAACTTCATTTAACACTGAACAAAATTGTTGATCAGACCTTTTTTGCAGGATTAACATCCCAATTAATCACACTGTTGATATTATTTATATTATTGCTTGCTGCAGGAAGTAAAGGCTTCGATTTGATCAAGGGTGAATCAGTGATAACTGTAACAGGAAACAGTTATTTTGAAAAGGGAACGATCTGGTCATTAGTCCATGCCACTGATCCCGGTTATTTATCGGCAGATTATGATAATAGTCATCAATCTATGTTCTGGTTTGGATTGATTGTCACTCTGGCTGGCTGGTTCCTGTTAAGCGGATTCATAATGACAATATTCATTAATTATTACCAGAGTCATTTAAATAAAATTGAGGGGGGATTGGTCCGCTATTATTTCTGGGGGGAGCATCGTCTGATCTTAGGCTGGAATTTGATGGGAGCTTCGGTTGTACATCAATTATTTACCGAAAATTCTCAAACAGTGGTCATTCTCACTTTATCATCTCCAAAACTTGTCAGAGAAGATATTGAGATTATGATCTCTGACAGCGACAATCCTAGCAAAATGAAGAAGAAGCGAATTATTATTTACCAGGGTTCTTTTGATTCTTCAGGCGAATTGAAATATCACAATTTCCGGAAAACTGAGAAAGTAGTAATTCTGGAAGATACTATCGGAAGCAACCAAAATGTAAAAAATATACAGACTATGATAAAGATCAATGACTTGGTAGATAGCAACAAAGTAAAAAAGAAGATCACCTGTTATGTTCATCTGCCGGATTTCAGAACTTATGATATTCTTCAAGATGTTGATCTGAATATCGTTAAAAAGATCGATTTCCATCCATTCAACTTTTTCGAGGACTGGGCACGCCGTTTATGGTCAATATTACCACAAGTAAAAGATGGCAAATTAGAGGAGAAAAAGGATATTTATAATTATGTCCCTTTGGCATACCTTCCGATCAGTAAAAAAAGCAAAGCTAATGTGCATCTGGTGATAATAGGTTTTGGACAAATGGGTCAGGCTCTGGCAGCCCAGGCAGCCAGAATCTGCCATTATTCTAATAAGCAAAAGACTAAAATTACAGTAATTGACAATACTGATAATGTAAAAAAAATGCAGATATTCAGCAGTCATTGTTTCGTGGATAAGATTTCGGATATAGAATTTAAATTATTGTATCAATCTACTGAGGCTGCAGCAACGCGTGACTTCCTAACTAAACTGGTTCAAGATGAAAGTCAGATAACAACCATAGTGGTCTGCATTTCTGATCCGGATGAATCTATATCTGTTGCCCTAAGTCTTCCTCAGGAAGTGCTGAATGCAGACGTCCCAATTCTTATCCGTCAGGAAACACGTTGTGGACTTTCTGACCTGGTTGCCAAATTGATAACGGAAAATAAATGGAAGGACATCAGGTTTTTTGGAATGTTGCACGAATGTTTTGGCTTAGATCGCCGTACGGATATTTTACCGCGTAAAGTTTACGAGAATTATCGTAGTTTGAATCAAGATAAAAATTTAGATGTGTGGGATGATCTGGAAGAAGTCGACCGCTGGTCGAATCGATACCAGGTGGATTTTTATTCCGAATTGTTACGCTCTGCCGGATATGAATTTGTTTCCAATACCAGTTCGAATAAAAAAGAAGTTATTATTGATGATGAAGAAATCAAATGGCTGGCAGAGCGTGAGCATGATCGGTGGGTAGCGGAAAAATTAATTGCCGGTTGGCAGCAGGCTGATTTGAGAGGCTGTAAAACGGAAACGGAACGTAGAGCAAAAAGAGATAATGAAAGAATGATACATATTCTGATAGTTCCTTTTGCTGAATTAGATTCAATAATTGCAGGAACAAGAAAGAAAGATATTGATGTAATATTGAATCTCAGCTCCTTATTGAGTACTCCTGGAATTGAATTATCAATAAAGAAAGCTGATAAGGTCCAGGAATAAGCAAATATCTGTTATTAAATAATGAAACTAAAAAAAGAAGATAAACCCGTATATCTATCCTGGCAGACGTTTTCTATATTATCAGCTCTCTACGAAATTACTGTCTACCCTCTAATTTCTGCGAAGAGCCGTATCTTTTTTTAAAGGGAGGGTTTTGATATCAAACCCAGGTTATCACTTAGTGCTAATCTAGGACTAAAAGGTTTTACCATAGTGAATCTCCTATCGAGGAATGTGCATGAAGAAATTTGTACAGTCTCTTTTGATAAGTCGGGAATATCAGTTAATTATTAGCTGGATAAATAAGTTTTAGGCTTTTCAGGTTAAAGTGATCATTAAAATGAAGGTTAAGGTGAGACATCAGAATGCGGGTGATCTGTTTGGCAGCTTGGGGAGATATTGTTATACTATCCAGTCTATTGCCAATTGAAGGCAAAATGTATAATAATTCCTTTTCTTCGGGAGTCATTTTTTCTACCATGAGCGGGAAAGCGTCATTTTCACAGAGTGAACATATAAATCCCTGCTTTTGGAGATGATAGCCGTTAAATAATGATGTTTCTTTACCGCAGGAAACGCAGTGCATAAGGTCAAGGGCGATGCCATTAAGTTCAAAAATCCTTAACAGTAGTCGCCAGAAAAGGGCAATTGAGTTAGTATCAACTTTGTGAGAATAACTCAGATAGTTTTTCAGAAGATCATAGTAATTGGCTGCTTCCTGAGTCGGGATGATCATCTGGTCAAAGAGTTCAGCACCAGCCTGGAGTACGGCAGTTGTCTGCAGGTTAGGATTTTCATAAGTTTGCTGGAGTTCACAGGTTTTGAGTATATGCCATTCAGAGTCTTTTTTTCTATGAGTGGAAAATTCCAGTTCAGCCAAGATTTGCAGCAAACCGAAGGCAGGATTTTTAGATTGTCTTACACCTTTTGCTAGTAATGTGATTTTGCCATCCTGAGGTGTGAGAATATTGCAGATAATGCTTGTTTCGCGAAAGATAGTTTTTTTTAGTATGATCCCTTGATAGAGGTTATCCGGTTGATAATTCATTGGGAAATTCTCTAGGCTGGTTCAGTTTATGCAGCAGCCAGGCGATGAAGATGATGGCAGCAATACTGAGAATCAGCAGGCTGAATGGTATTTTGTCATCATTAATGATATTGGAAAGAATTGGGATTTTATCACCCCATTTTGATAATACTAAAGTAGATGAATTATGCAGAGCATGAGCCATCATCGTGATAAAAATACTTTTTGTTTTTATGAGCAGATAACCCAGCCAGATTCCCATAAGAGCCGCTGGGAGCAGGCGGAAGAAATCAAGGTGAAAAATCCCGAATAGGATACCTGAAAATATAATTGCTTTCCAGGTGCCTGATTTCTCAAAACCTCTGATCACATACCCACGGAAGAGCATTTCTTCACAGATAGCTGGCAAGAGGGCAATTACGAATAAAGATTGCCAGATAGGAAGATCATGCAGTTGGAGAATCTTTTGCATACTTTCAAGATATGAATCTGGGAGAGGGTAGAGGAGATTTACAATTTGCATGGAATATGCTGAGATAATAAATCCCGGTATAACTGCTGTTGCTGCCAGTAAAAAATTAAAAGGATTAGTACCCTGCAATCGGGCAGCTTTTTTGATATTAGTTCGGGAAAGGTTATAGATGAGCAGCACTGGCAGAAGCACAAGTAGAGCTTCTGTTTTGATGAGACCCGTTATCAGGTTTTTTGTCTGCCAGGGAGTTCCCAGATAATAGAACAGCAGAAGTACAAGTATAAAGACACCAATCACAAACTGAGAAGAAAAGATATCAGCTTTGTTTTTACCCCAGAATTTGAGGCTTTTTTCTTCAGTAGTTCTAAAGAGAACGCTTTCTTTTTTGAAAAGATTAATACTGATAATCACTCCCACTCCAGCTAAGATCAGGGTGGAGAATATCACTACCAGATAGTGACCCATATTCAGGTCACCGAGTAATAATTCTTTGAGTAGGAGAGAGAAATTTATAATAGGGATCAGGGCATAACCATAATTAAGCTCAAATCCAGGGAAAACACTGATCATGGAAAACATCATACCAATCAGCAGAAGCGGAGTTTGGTATGAGGAGCATTCCTTCACATTGCGAGACCAGGTGGAAAGTGAAAGCTGAATAGACGCAAAGAGAATCGCCAAAGGCACCATAGCAATAAATATGAGCATAAAGCTCACTACCGGCATTTGAACCTGGCTCATATCCATATTTGCCATTCCGAGGATGTGGCGAGTGGAAATATACATACTCAAAAGATTCATAAACACTGTAATAAAGGAAAATGCGATAATAGTAAGGAATTTACCCGCTACCAGTTCAAGCCGACTGGCAGCACTCACCAGAATAGTTTCCAGTGTACCTCTATCTTTTTCACCAGCAACCAGATCAGAGGCAACCACTGCCCCGCTGGAAATAGTTAATATAATCAGCATATATGCCAGGAATTTTCCCAGCAGAGCACCGAGTATTTGTTGAGGTGGAGCTATATTTACCGGTTCTACATCAATAGCTTCCAGAATCTCACTGGAGATGTTCAGGTCATTTAATCTGCCGCTGACGATTTCCCATTTGGTAGTATAGACAATATCTCTAATGTTGGTGTAGGCTTTCTGGCTCTTTTCATCTGTATTATTGTAATATCCGGTGACGATCAATCTTTGGTAGCCGCCGCTGATAGTATCCCGCAGAGTAAGAAATGCCTGGATATCATTATTTTCCACTAATTGCTGGAATTGGTCATTCCAGCCTTGTTTATGGGTTATTTCAATTAATAAATTAGGTTCTTCCTGCAAGCCCATGATCAGTTTTTGAGATTCAGCAGAATCTACAGAATCAGAGATATAGATCATTTTCTGAGCTTCCTGGATTTTAGTTTCTTGACGGGTAGCTAAAGTCGCGACAAAAATGCTGATAAAGGGGTATAAGATGATGGGTAGAATGATAGAAGTGATAATAGTACGTCTATCCCGAAAGAGATCGAGCATTTCTTTTTTAAAAATTATTAGTGTTTTAGTCCAGCTCATTTTCCAACTCTATTTCAGAAGCATTCCGGGCGGACACATAATGAATAAAGATATCATCCAAATCTGCTATGCCAGTATCTTCTTTCATTTCTGACCAGGTGCCTTCCTTAAGCATTTTACCTTGATGTATCATTACGATGCGGTCGGCAATCCGTTCTGCTTCCCTCATGATATGAGTGGAAAAAAGGACGCATTTTCCTTCAGTTTTACATGAATGAATAAAGCTGATAATATTTTTGGCAGTGAGAATGTCCAATCCAGCAGTAGCTTCATCAAATATCATCACTGGGGGATCATGGATAATCGAACGGGCTATGGAAACTTTTTGCCGCATCCCGGTAGATAAGCTATCTATTTTCTTATCCAGAAATTCATGCATGTCCAACATGGAATTGATCAATTCAATGCGTTCTTTTATGCGGGATATTCTCATATCATATAGTTTGCCAAAATAGGTAATGAGTTCACGGGCAGTAAGCCTTCGATATAAGCCGGTATCACCCGAAAGAAATCCTAATCTCCTGCGAATTTCCTGAGGTGATTTCAGAAGGTCAAATCCGCACACTGAAGCTTTGCCTGATGTGGGTTGCAATACTGTGGAAAGCATACGCATCGTAGTAGTTTTTCCCGCTCCATTTACACCTAATAATACAACAATCTCACCAGCGTTTGCGGAAAAAGATAAATTATCGACTGCCTTAAGATTATCATCTTCTTTCTGGGGAAATTCTTTGGTTAGTCTATCAACTGTGATCAAATGTATCCTCTTTAATCGTTAAAATATATAGCTTTTATGGGATTTATCCTGCTGGCTTTGAATGCAGGATATGTTCCACTCACAATACCGATCAATATGGAAAATCCAAATCCCAGGACTATTCCCTGCCAGGGTAATTCAAATTGCTGTTTCATAGCAGAAGAAATTATCATGATAACAGCTTTGGAAAGCAGGGTGCCGATTGAAGCAGCTATGACAGCAAGGATTATGGATTCTGAAAGAAACAGGAAAAACACATCAAACTCTGTAGCGCCAATGCTTTTGCGGATGCCAATCTCTTTCATTCGCTCACTGATCGAGATCAGTAGCGTACTGAATAAACCGATTCCCCCCACGATCAAAGATATGGAAGCGATCGTGGAAAGAGTAATATTAAGCTTTTTCATCATGTCTTTGAGTTCATCAGTGATCTTGAACATAAATGCGCCTACATCATTGAACTGGAAATCATGAGACATATTATGCTGTATCAACATTGTTTGACGGATAGCATTTTTCATAATGGGAAAATCATGATCACCATACGCCTGAAAATATATATAACCTATTGCCCCATCAGAAGACAGATATTTTGCAGCCGTAGATAACGGGATATAAACGGCATTAAGATCGCGTTCACGTTCCCAGCGATTAAAGTTCATTCCAGCAGTGTAATTTAACCTGTCTTCCCCCAGAACTCCAATAATTCTATAACGCATATTACCA
>Ga0307991_1003191_pt1 | contig 10721 bp, 12 predicted proteins | sample EllFjometagen131_FD_203146 | JGI IMG/M metagenome (GOLD analysis project Ga0307991, IMG submission 203146) | Marine microbial communities from Ellis Fjord, Antarctic Ocean - #131 | ecosystem: Environmental > Aquatic > Marine > Unclassified | place: Southern Ocean | collected 2014-10-08 | reverse complement strand
GTATTCATAAGTGCCTTTACTACTATCAAACTAACAAGTTTAGCCGGATCATTGATATTTTGATATTTTTCATTTAGATTAATGTCGAATTCCTGAACAGAAGGTTTTCCTCCTTTAGAATAATCTTTATAAATAACTTTCCCTATTTTTAGCTCAAGATTATCTATCTGTATCTCAGGCATCGCACCTTTTTCTTTGGATTTAGGTTCTGTTTTTTTGCCGCCATCTTGAACGGGCTTTAAGGCATCTAAATTAAGCTCACCGTCTTTATTCTTTTCGACAATAAATTCCTTAAGATTAATGCGTACGACATTGAGATGTATCTTATTTTTAAATATAGCCCCAAGATCGTAATCCACGTATATTTCCGGCATATCAAGCATGATCTTGTCTTCGAACCCATACGGATTATAAAGTTTTAAAGATTTAATCCCTATAAGTGTTCTGATGATCCCTATATTGAAAGTTCCCACTCTTAGCTTTAACCCTGTAACCATTTCAACACCTTTTTCAACAGCAATTTTCGCAGCAGTATCTTTTATCAAAGAAACGCCAACGAACATTATCAAGATCAAAATCAGTATTGAAGTTAATATTTTCTTCATTTTATCCTACCCTCCCTATAATATGCTAACTATTTTTTAAATCCTTTTTTCATTTTAGCTTTTGTTGCCTTCTGAGCTTTCTTTGCCTCTTTTTCCATTATTTTTTTCTGTTTCTTTACTTCTTTTTCCGCTCTTTTTGCCGCACGTTTTGCTTTTCTTTCCACTAGTATGGCAGCTTTTTCCTGATCGTTCTTTCCTCTTGTAGCAAACCAGTCAGTTGTACGATTAAAAACGGATTGATCACTTGCTCTTTCCAGAGCTCTCGCACTAGCACCTTTCGGCGCAGCAAATGCCGGAACTGCTGATAACACCAGACAAATTACCAATAAAACTGCAATCGCTTTCTTCATGATCATTCCCCCTCTGTTTTTTAAGATCCGAACCAATTAATGATACCATTATAGTATCATGCACCATTTTTGTCAAGTTTTGCATTGCGGATCTTTTACTTTCAAAGACAAATCTTATGAAAAAATAAACATAATGCTTAATATCGATACTGTTCAATAAGCACTATAATGGTTCTATAAGTTCAATTCTATCGCGAGTTTAAGCATTTTTCAACATTATTCGCTTTTTGAAATTAAAAGAGAATTAAAATGAATAGTCTCTAAGATCTTTTTTATCTAACGAATTAACCCCGGCGGAAATAAAGAGCAAATATTTATGTATATATCTCCATTCTCGTCATTATACTGTACCTTGTTTATATATAAGTATTTAAAACTGCGTATTGTAATATAATTTCGTCTTTAATCATTGTCTTCCAATAAACCCAAACATCTAATCCACCTTTTTGAAAGAAAAAAAACACTGCGTCAATATTATTTAGACGCAGTGTTTTACATTTTGCTATACTTCTCTTATTCCTTCTAAGACTTTTTACCTCGTTCATCTTTTTGTTTTTTGCGTTTTTTCATTTTATTTATATGTATACTAAACTTGCTAAATTGCTCTTCTGTAAGAATTTGTTTCATCGTTATAAAATTCTCAACCCTATAATCAATTTGTTTAGCCTGAATTTTTTTCATCTGTGTAATTATTTTTTCTATTTCCTTGCTATCAGAATTATACTTTTTTAATTCCTCTTTCAGTTCTTCCCTGGCACTCTTCAAAGATGTTCTTAATTCTTTCAGTTTTTCTTTTTTCGCATCAAAATGTGTTTTTAACGCTGCCTGCTGTTCTTCATTAAGTCCAAGCTCTTTTGATATTTTTTCGGATCTCTCTGTCTTACCCTGTTGCCAGGATCCTTTGTCCGCATCATAAGACTTTTCTGCATATACCACTGAACCCGTAGCAACGAAACAAACTGTCAAAATGCACACTATACTATTTTTTATTATTTTTTTCATCTTTGCCTCCTTTATTGCTTTTTCTCCCCTTTGCTATCTTAGACAAAGAAAGCTTTAAAAAAGTTTCATTTATATCGAAAATATTTCAAAAGGGATACCAATATCGTCATTTTCATCTTCAGATCCGTTATCAAGAGACAAAACGAAAGCCATCTGTTCTCCCAGATATCGATCCAGAGAATTTTTTTCATTCATGTATAACTTAGAAAAAACGCCTGTTACAACCACTAACATCATAATTGCTGCTACGGCATAAATAGGTTTTCTTACGGTGAATAGGCCTTTTAAAAATCCAGTAATATTTTCTGGAACAAATAATCTCCTTTTAGGTTCAAGCTTATCTTTAATTTTGTACCAAAGCTCTTGTCTAGGCTCTAATTTTGACGCATGCTGCAGAATGCCAACTATATTTAGATCAACATCATCTTTAAACTGTCTGCAACTTTCACATTTTTCTAAATGTATTTCTACGTTTTTTCGACATTCAAGATCCAGCTCATCATCTATATAATCCGATAAGATTATTTCTTTTATCTTTTTACACTTCATATAAATCCCTCCTTGTCCTAAACCGGAAAATGAGTTTTTCTCTGGCTCTTTTTAGTCTAGTTCTTACTGTATTTAGTTTTACTCCTAATGCTTTAGATATTTCCTCATAACTTAATCCTTCAATATCTTTTAAAACAATACACATTTTTTGGTCAACCGGCAGTATCTCCAGCATTTTTTTAATCGTTCTTTCTTTATCTTCGATCTCGATCTTTTCAACTTTACTACCCTTATTTTTTTCTGAAAAGATCGTATCGTCATACTCCACATTCCTTTTTTTATGTTTTATCGTTTTTTTATACATATTAATCGCCACATTTGTAGTTATTCTGTATATCCATGTCTTTAAAGCCGACCTAAAATTAAACTTATGTAAATTTCTATAAATCTTGACAAACACATCTTGCGAAACTTCTTCAGCATCCTCTTTGTTCCCGAGTACTCTATACGCAATCGCATATACATACCCTGAAAATACTTTATAAATATCTTCAAAAGCCTCAATATCTCCTCCGGCAGCTTTAATTATCGTTTCTTTCGATATATTCTGCATAATAATTTTAGGACTTTAGGAATATAGGATTATAGGTTTTTAGGATTGGTTCCCGGATATTTTGCTTTGCAAAATTCCGGGATGACAAATCAACGGCACTTTCCCCTAACTACCTAACCCCTAAAACCTATAACCTGCTCCTCTAACACCTATAACCTAAAACCTATAATCTATAACCTGTTCTTATTCTCTTAGACACAGCATAAACAAAAAAAGTTCCATTTTTTTTAAAAAAAATGTAGGGGAGGGTTTAAAACCCTCCCCTACACTAACAACCTAACACCTAAAACCTATAACCTGCTCCTCTAACACCTATAACCTGCTCTTAATAATCTTCCCACAAATACTTATCTACATATTGAGAAAGAATTTCCTGCATTTTTGATGGAAGCGGGGTATCAAAATAACTTGAGATAATGGCATGACCCATTTCGTGTGCCAAAATACCGTCTGTTACTTTATCCGCATAAACTGTTATAGAATTTGAATCATATTCATAAAACGCTATAAGCCCCTTTTTATACTTTGAAGATAAAGTGATCCTTATAAAAAAATCTTCCGGAAACATATCGAGAATAGATTGGACTCGATACACCAGACGATCCACTGTTAATCTTGCCACAACTTTATCTTCTTCAAAACTAAAATCAAACCTTTTGCCGCTTATACGCCATAAAAAACCATCCAGAGCATCATCGTCTTTATAATAAATATCACAATATCCGGTTTGGAATAATTTTACAGGCAAAGACCCTGTTTCTGAAAATCCTTTGCCGCAAAATGCCGCAAAGAACAATAAGAAAATAATAAAATAGATAAAATGTTTTTTCGGCATGTTTATTTCGAAGTCTTGAAATGTCCTAAAGAAGATTTGATTTTTTTAAGAACCTTATTTATTTTTTCCGCATCTTGCGTTTCTGCAGTTTTCCCGCTAAGCCGTATAGCTTTATCAATATCCTTTTTTGTAACGCCAATACGCTTATCGGCATCAGCAAGAAACTCGTTCACACTAGTACCTAGATCAATGAGCTGATCAGTACTCCTTAATTGCATCCTTTGTGCTATATCACCGTCACGCGCGTTCTCTAAAGTTTGTTCAAACTTGTACAACGGACCGCCGATACGATGTGTAAGGAACATAAAAACAAATAACCCGGCAATGGAAATACTTAACCCCGCAACACAGCTTATTAATAAAAAGTTTATAAGAAAATAAATACCGGTTCTTTGAATAGTGAGCCCCTCAGAACTATATGCAGTAGTCAACGTCCCCCTGGATATAAACATGAAGAGAACAGCAATGATCAGGGCTTCCACAATAAGCAAGACAATAAACTTTATGAAAAAATCAGCCTGAAATTTTCGCTTAATAAAATAGTTTTTTCTTCTATTTTTACTATTCATCTACCCCTGTTTCCTTTTTAAGAACATCCTCATTGATATTAATTTCTGATTTTTCTCGAATGCTATCCATCCAGGACTGAACCTGCTCTGTTCTTTTTTTAGTTAATATTTTTTGTTTTATAGTTTCTTTTATCTCATCAAAATTCCCAAGATCAACGGCTCTATCGTCTTTAACATATACAAGGCAATATCCTTCACCTTCCTTATAAACTTCCATCCTTCCCCTGGGAAGCAGAAAAGCTTTTTTAAGAATATCAGAAGATATTTCATCAAATCCTACCGGACCTATAGTTTCATCCCATTTAATAAGTCTCGGGTTTTTTGCTATACTCTTAGAAATATAAACCCTATCACCGCTTTTTATGATCTGAAATGTTTTCTTGTGTGTAAGCTTGTCATAATATTTTTGAACTTCATCATCGCTGACTGTAAGGCTTTTCTTCACCTTACTTTCCTGATCCAACATTAGATCCCTGATAAGCGTTTGTTCCCAAAATGTTGTTATGGTATTTATGAACCGACCGGTTCGATCGAGTTTTCGTTTCGCAGCTTCCTGGATCAGAATTTTCTTATCGATAAGCATGCTCATTTGGGCAGCAACTGTATTTGGCGCCATTTTAAACATCGGATTTCGTTTAAGGTTAAGTGCCAGGGATCTTTTAAAATCTTCAACATAAATAGGCTCACCATTAACCGTAGCGAGAACTTTACCTTTGCTATCGCCGCAACCGGAAAGCAAAAAAATAGCCGATAATAAAATAATTATTTGTGTGTTCCTAAAAAAATTTTTGTTTAACATCCTGTTTTATCCTTACCTGGCTAGCTCGTTATTATCCCCCGGCAAAAACGTACCACCGCCAACACCTTCAAATGTACCAATCCCATCTGTCCCATCATATGTTCCCACAGCCATTCCATTAATTGAATTTCCATCCACAGTACCGGATACATCCGCTGACCAGGTATTGTTATCCCAACCTAATCCTTTAAGGATTATTGGTGAATCCGCTACCCCAAAAGAAGCTCCCCATTCTTCTGGGGCCGAAGCTTCCGTATCATAATCATAAGTTCCGCTTATAAGTGCCGCCCAAAGATTTATATCTTCATAAGTACATAGGGCGATATCCATAGCTGCACTTGTTATGTGACCAGATACCTGACCCGCACCCGCTATTAAAGTATATGTCACCTGGGTCATATTTTCAAAATCAGTCATTAACCCCTGCATTTCTGATGCAAGATCAGTAAGGTCAACAAGATCCTCAACTTCAACCCATTCACCCGCACCTGCACCAGCCCAATTACATGCAAAATCTTCGCCGCCGTCAACATATTCCCCTTCATTATTCATAACAATATCTCCTGACATTGTCCCAAAGGAAAAATTGATTAAAGAAGTCATTGTTCCATCATAAGTTCCGCCCCCTACACGATCATGATTAGGACTAACCCATATGCCATTAAAAGTGGCTTCACTATGATCGTTAGGCACCCAAGCTCCTTCTATCATCCCGATGAAAATCCCGCTTCTATAAGAAGACCCTACTTCTTTTATTTCCCCTACAAAAGGCAGGGTCCAATCGGATAGATCACCGGCATATTGTCCTTGAAACAAAGCTTCCCATATACCCCATCCGGCGTCCGGCAATTGCAGAGCATTACCCATTCCAACTATTTCACCTGACATATACTCATTAGACCCATGCTCCCCATAAGACCCATACCCATCTATAAAGCTTGTTTCAAGACCATTAAGCATTCCCGGAGTTACCAGTATTTCTTCATTATACTCCATAGGATTCATCTCAACGGCTCCTGTCATTTCGAACATATTGATATCTGAATATGTATCACCTGTAAGTTTCCCTCCGAAATAGCCCACTTCATTCGTAGGGCTAACATATATGGCCCTAAAAACTGATGCAGCAGGATTTTTTACATATCCTGCAATACGTCCCACATATGCGCCACCGTCATAAGTCATAGCCGTATTCTCTTCGAAATCATGACTGGAAAGACCAGCACCCCACAAATAGGTTTCCCCCGAGCCTTCGTTTTCCGTAAAGTATTCTCCGCGGAAAAGTACATTTGTAGGAGAATAATTCCACAAACAATCAGAACTGCCGAATAAACCGTTAAGACTGTAGTCCTCATCCTCAACTGAAATTGCGCTGACAAAAGTTAACGGTTCGTATTGAAAAACCATGCTACCTATCCCTTCATAGCCTCTTTCTCCGTCATATTCTCCTACTTCATAAACTCCTACAATAGTTCCTAAATCCCCTTCTATACTATAATAATCGATATGTGTCCTGATAATATCCATCCTTAAGAAATTTTCCAGATTATCTACTCCCTCTATCGTATAGAACACATATTGTTCACTACCGTCATCACTTCTTGAATTATGTTCCCCCGTGAATTGTTCCCATGTCAATTCCTCACCCGCACCATCGGGTCTGTCATAATTCCCACTGACCATAATACGTCCCACTCCCCAATTCTGCTCCTTAATATTCATAGTATCCCCATTTATTTCAAGGCCCAGTTGTATGCCGTTTTCATTTTCCGGAAAACCAAAAGATTCATCATCTACCTGCCCCTCGAAAGTTTCAATTTCAACAAAATCCACATCATCAATATGAGCCTTAGGGAAAAAAACATCTCTCCTAGAGCAGAAAAATTGCCTGTAGCCTCATCGTAAGTTGTTCCCTGGAAAAGACCGAAAATATTACCCGCCTCACCGAATCCATCTATATAGATCGCGGAAAAAACCCCGTCACCGGTTTCCCCATGACCTGTTCCGGCAAGAAAACCATCGTACAACTGTCCCCCGTCATCTCCCTGTCCGTGCACATCACCAAAAAAGAAATTTCTTTCATCCAGACTGCGAAGTTCCCCTGTGATTGCCACGCCTGTCTGCCCGGACCATACAGGCGAAGTCGTCTCAGCAGTGATCGTAGCGGAAAGGAAACTATCATCGTCATCGTCCGCGATAAAAGATCCACCATCGTCGTAGAAACCCATTTTTCCCTCTATGTTCGCGGTAATGCTAACCATCGGAACCGGGGTTGTATTCTCCACCGGCAGCTCCACTTTCACATCATCAAAAGGCGTATTATCTTCTCCCGGCTCTCCCCCTAAACTACCGGGAGTATCTCCGGGAACATCACCGCCACCGGTAGTATCGCCCCCTGTTTCCGGAGCATCACCGGTATACCCATATACATTTCCTCCGTCAGAACCGAACTGACTTCCAAAACCTGCTCTATCTTCACCCGTTGTTCCTCTCTGTCCGGTATTTCCCTGTCCGTCTATACTAAAAGTGATCCCTTCGTTAATAATCGTAGAAGTTCCGTTAATTAGGTCGTCAACAAATCCGCTTCCGCCCTCAAAAAACGACTTAGTCATATTGGGCAAAATCTCCAGATACATTATTGTCCCGCGTACCCCGCAGCATGCATGAGGTGTTTTTACTTTAAAAGAAGATTTCGGAGGCATATTCTGTAATTGCGCAACAAGTTTTCCGTAACCGGATTCGAACTCATTATTGTAATTGCCTGTTTTTGGATCACGCGTAAGTTGTGTAATTATAAGCTGCGTATTAGGTCTCATTTCTATTTTAAGCCCGTTATCAAAACTGAGTTTTATATTACCATTCTTCCCTGTTTCTATTCTGTCTCCGGTATTTAATACTTCGCTTTTCATTGGTGCATGCCATTTTTGTGTTCCTCTGGGCTGTACACGGACAACACCTGTAACATCCGCTACAATGGCTTTTGTAAGTTCTGCGTTAGGATCAACCCCTTCGATATTTTGTATAATAGAACCTGTGCGTTCTTCAAAATTTGTTTTTTCTACTGGAAGAAACGCTCTTGGATCTTTTGGAGGCGCGTTATAAGGAACCTGTGTGGTCATACCCTTTTCCACTGCAACCAACTGGTCCGGAAAATCAGTATGTATCATGTTGAACGTACCTTCAGAAACTAAAACATTTGTAGCTGACTGCTGAAAAGAGACAAAAATATCTGATCCCTTAACCGTTCCCATTACATTGGGGGTATTTATATTGAACGGAGCAAGATCCGCAGTTTTCGCAACCACTGCACGAACCTTACCTCTGTCCAGATCTATATCAGCAGTTTTTCTGTATCCGTCTTCTCCAATAACATAATCTTTCACCTCTACCTGTGAAGCATCCCCTATATGCAAAACGGAATCATCCTTAAATGAAACAGCCGCCTTGGAATAACTCTTAGTTCTTAGAGCATCCCCTATAGATACCTCATCGCCTACAACAACCGGCAAATAGTCTGATGTCCCAATAGTCCGTTTATCAACACGTCCCTCTATAGAGGTAACAGTACCCACAACTTCAGCCAATAAACTCGGCGGGAACACAAGCGAAAATGCCAGCAATACAATCAATAATATATTAATCTTCTTCATAATTCTTCTCCTGGTTAACGTCATTCCCACATGCTCTAAGCGGGAACCACATAAAAATATTTTCATTACTATTTAATCCCCGCTAAGAACATGCGGGGATGACGACATTTATTTTCTCCTTTTAAAAATTGTAGGGGCGTATTGCAATACGCCCCTACAATACTAATATTTATACTGCAACCCGGTACTTACAATGTGCCGGTTATAATCGTATATATCCAAATTCGATTCTTCTTTGACATAGGTATAACGAACCTGGAGTTCTAAATTCTTTATTATTTCATAAGTAAACATTGTCCCGACCGTATATGTCTGATCTTCACGTTTTTTCTGATAAATTGTATGCGTATTATCAAAATTCTGCAGAAAAACTTCACCGCTAAGGCTTAGTCTGAATTTGTCCCAGAAAGGATACAATGCACTTGCACCGATTTTATGACCTAAATATTCCCAATTCTTTCCTTCTGTCCAATCCTTAATAACCGTATATCTTGCATTTACAAACCCTTTATTTTCTGCAAAAAACCAGAACCAGCCAACATTACCCGCCAATTCGTTACCATCCCTATTCTCACCGGGGATTGTTGTCGATCTTAAATAATCATCATTGGCATATATAATCCCGGCCTGGATCATATTAGATTTGTTGATAAGAAAATTGTTTATATTACCCGCTGAAAATCTTGAAAGGTAATTTTTCTCGTCTACTATTGTATGGCTATAGTTAACAGGAATTGAAAAAAGCATTCTTTCAAAAGATGCATTACCTTGTATCGAAATATTATTGCCAATAGTATCGTAATTACCTAGACTGTTTTGTTTCGATACACGAATACCATACCCTGTTTTCAAACTATACTTATTATCTTCTGTTCTAAAGGTATAATCCCCTTTTACATCAAATATCTGCCTGGTATCATCTTCGTCGGTAATATTTGACAATAAGGAAGAGTCTGTTGGCTTAAGCAAAACATTCGAATCGTATTCAAAAGCGGTTCTTGCCGTAATATGAAACGGCCTTAGTTTTTCTAATTTTCTATCCAGAGCATCAACATAGTTATCAGCATAAGTGCCAATTTCTGAATATGGATCGATCACAAAAACATCTTCAAAAGCGGCTTTAGCATCTTTGTAATTTTTCATTTTAAGATGTGTTACACCTATTTGATATGTTGCGGACTGCGCTAAACGATCATCTAGATCCTTAGCCTCTTCAAATGCCTGAATAGCATCTTCGTAATCACCGGATTTTTGAAGGGTTAGCCCCTTAAGAAATTTTGATTGTGCCGGTCTTACGCCTTCATCTTCGGCGATACTTATCCACTTTTTTGCCTCATCATATTCACCTAATCGATATAAAAGATCAATGATCTCTATCAAAGCTCCTTTTATTTTAGGAGTCATTTCTAAGGATTTTTCTAGATATTTTTTAGCGGCAATATAGTTTTCGGTCCGTTTATAAGTGAGTCCAATATAATAATACGCAATAGACGATTCGCCCTCTTCCTTATACCACTTTATCAAATGTTTCAAGCGCTTCATCATAACTTTCCTGACGAAATTGATATATTCCTTTTTCAAGAAGTTTGCTTTTTACATTCGTCTGGGCTGTAACCGTTGCGGTAAACATAATAAGACATAAAAAAATTGCCGCACACTTAATTGAAACACTTAAAATAGAAACTCTTCTGTTCATAAAAAAACCTTTCCACGTAAAATTAGTATGATATTATTCCTGCGTATATTTGTATAAATGGTTAGTATATATGCTATTACAAAAGAATATTGCGGAGCAATATTAATGTAGCA
>Ga0307991_1003187_pt1 | contig 10731 bp, 5 predicted proteins | sample EllFjometagen131_FD_203146 | JGI IMG/M metagenome (GOLD analysis project Ga0307991, IMG submission 203146) | Marine microbial communities from Ellis Fjord, Antarctic Ocean - #131 | ecosystem: Environmental > Aquatic > Marine > Unclassified | place: Southern Ocean | collected 2014-10-08 | reverse complement strand
ACATAATCTACCATTTTTTCTATTTCATCAATACTTATTCCTGACTTTATAAAAAACATTCCCATTTTTCTATCTGTAGAAATAAAATATTTTTCTCCACTAACATATTCGTGAGCTAATTCTTCTCCCTTTTTTGAATTATCTATATTTTTTAATGTTTTCTCAATTGTATTTAAAAATCTAACTATTTCCTTATTATCTTCTTTTAATTTATCTGAATCTCCAGAGTTCGTATAAGTCGTTTCAAAATTATCATTAATTCCTCCTATAAATTCTGCTAAATTATTTGCAGAAAACATATTCCCTATATTTTTCAAATCTTTTTCTTTTATTAATAACAAACTGTTTTCCTCTAAAAATTTTCTTTCACTTTTATAAATCACTTTACTTGTTCCTTCTATTTTTTTTATTTTTTCTGGAATATCGTTTAAATATTTTTTAATATCTTCTTCTTTTCCTTCTATCCCAACAATTGTTGAATCAATTCCTTTAAAATTATCTAAAGCTTCTTTATAAGTTTTTACTAATTGTTGATCCTTTGGCAACATATCCATCATTTTCATATTTAACTTTAATTGTGTCATAAAGTATCCTAATATTAGTGTAATTATTAATGTTCCCCATAATACTTTTTTGTAATTTTTTATCACTTTTTTTCCTAATTGTTCTAACATTCTTAACACCTCTCTTTTTTGATATATACTATTTCCTTCTACTCTAAAATTTCATCAATTATACTTTCCAAAATAGCCTCATATTTGAAATCTAATCCATATCCCTTATATAACAACATTGCATCTAAAAAAATAAAAAATTTTTGTCCCAATACTTCTGTATCTTTTTTGGAATCCATTATATTTTTTTCTTTAAAGTACACAAATAATTCTTTTACTTGATCTATATATTTTTCCATTATCTCAAAAAAGTATTTTTTTAGATTTTCATTTCTTAATGCCTGTACAAATACTTCATTTTGAAATTTAGTAATATTTACATCATTTTCTGAAGAATCCAATATCATTTTTCCAAATTTTAATAATACTTCTCTCGCATTATTTTTACTAATTTGATCTAAATCAAACATTTCTTCTGAATCACTTTTAAGAAAAACAACTTCTATTACTTTACAAAAAAGTTCTTCCTTATTCTTAAAATGATGATATATCGCACCTTTTGAAATATTCGCTTTTTTGACAATATCATTCATACTAGCCTTATCATATCCTTTTTGTGCCACCAATTCATAAAACACATTAATTATTTTATTTCGTAAATTTTCCATTCTACACCTCCCAATTTAAACCAACCTAAATTCACATTATAATTATACAACATACCGACTGGTCTGTCAATGTCTATTTTTATTTTTATTTGACAAACCTGAAATAAAAAAGCTATAATTGATTATAAGAAACACAACATAATTAAAAGGGGGCTATTCTAATGAAAAAATCAATTTATTCTATTTCCGCTGTTATTGTTGTATCAATTATTGTAATTATTGGTATTTTTACTTTTTCAAAAAAGGATGTAACTAATTCTGAAATATCTATAACTTATGCTCAAGGAAAAGATACCACAGGAGCAATTACCCAAATAATTGAAAAATTCAATAAATTACATAAGGGTAAAATAAAAGTTATTTATCGAGAAATGCCATCAGATACCGATGCGCAACACGCGGTATATACAACTACAATGTCTACAAAAAAATCAGAATACGATCTTATATCTGCTGATGTAATTTGGACTGCTGAATTTGCACAAGCTAAATATGTTTTATCTTTAGATGAATTTATGAAAAGAGATGGAATAAAAAAAGCAGATTATTTAAAAGGATCAATAGAAGCTGCTACATTCAAAAATAAAATTTGGGGATTACCTAGATATGTTGATGCTGGTCTATTATTCTATAGAAAAGATATCATAAGCACACCTCCAAAAACTTGGGATGAATTAATAGAAATGGCTACAAAATATAAAGGTGAAAAAAATACTCAATATGGATATGTAGCTCAAGCAAAACAATATGAAGGTTTAGTTTGTAATGCAATGGAATTAATCTCTGCATATGGAGGAAAAGTTGTTGATGAAAATGGAGAAATTATAATTAATAATAAAAATACAATTCAAGGTCTTACTAAATTTAAAGAATTATTAAATAATGATTTTGTTCCTTCAAACATATCATCTTTTAGAGAATTAGAATCACATACAATCTTTTTAGAAGGAAATTCTATATTTATTAGAAACTGGCCTTATCTATGGACTTTAGCTCAAGATAAAGACAAATCAAAAATTATAGGTAAAGTTGGAGTTGTTCCTTTACCAAAAGGAAGTTTAAAATCAGCTGCTACTTTGGGAGGATGGATAATTATGATTAATCAATATACAAAACATCCTAACGAATCTTGGGAATTTTTAAAATTCTTATGTGGGGAAGAAGGTCAAATGATTTCTGGAATAAGTGGTGGTGGTTTACCTTCATTAAAAGCATTGTGGAATAATGCAGATATTGAAAAAGCAAATCCTTTTTTTAAAAATGAAAATTTCAAAAAAGGATTATTATCCGCTGTACCTAGACCAATATCTCCAATTTACCCAAAATTATCTAAAATAATGCAAGTAGAAATTTCAAAAATTATTACTGGCACAGAAACCCCTGAAGAAGCAGTTAAAAATATGGAATTTGAAATGAAAAAACAGTTGGAACTTTTCAAAAATTCTTCTGTTGAATAATTTTTTATAAAAGAAAAACGATACTATTCAAATAGTATCGTTTTTCTTTTAATTATATTATGGTTCAACCCTAAAAAGGTCTGTTTATTCAATTTTTGTAAAAAAAGTATCCCACAAACTCTTGATTTTATTAAGGATGAAATTTATGAAAATCAAGAGTTTGTGGGTGAACCATATTATTATAATTTCATACTTATAAATAAAAACTTACTTTTTTGAAATAGTAAAGGAATTAACAAAAAAGTCAATACTATTATTTCAAATCTTGATTTTCTACTCGGTTTTATAATAGAGAAGCATCAATTATATTATCTGGAATCATCATTACAAATTCAACTCCTTTTCCAAGTTCACTTTTCAGTTCTATTTCTCCATTTAGCTTTTGTGTTATTAAATTATATAATATATGCATTCCTAATCCACTTCCTCCATTTCCCCTTTTAGTTGTAAAAAACGGATCAAACATTTTCTTTTTAGTTTCTGCTGATACTCCTCTTCCATTATCTGTATATACTATTTTTAAAAAATCATTATCATTTTTTTTAAAATTTATTAAAATCTTACCACCTTTTTTGCCTTCAAATGCATGTATAACTGAATTCATTATCAAAATAGAAAAAATTTGAGAAAATACTCCTGGATAACTATTAACTTTTATATCTTCTGCTCCTATAATTTCTATCGTATGTTTTTGCTTTTTCAATTCATAATATAAGCTAGAAGAAAGCTCTTCTAAATTTTTTTTTAGTTCAAACTCTCTCTTATGTTCACTAGTTTGATCTACAGCAACTTTTTTAAAATTTCTAACTAAATCTGATGCTTTTTTTAAATTTGTTAAAAGGATTTTAGATGAACTTACTGAAATTTCTAAAAAATCTTCAAAATTATTTTGTGTCATTTCTTGATTCTTATATTTTTCATCTATTTTAATAGCTTCATCTTTTAAATATGAAGCAGCTGTTACCCCAACTCCTATTGGAGTATTTACCTCGTGAGCTACTCCTGCTACTAGTCCTCCCAGAGAAGCCATTTTTTCTTTTTCAATCAATTTTTTTTGTGTTCCTTTTAGAGTTTTTAAAGACTCATTTAATATTTTATTTGATTTTGCTAATTCAACTGTTCTCTGAGTCACCTTTATTTTCAAATCTCTTTTTTGATTTGATAACTGAGTATATAATATTTTTATTTTTCTTAACATCTCATTAATTATTCTAGTCAAATCACCGATTTCATCATCATTTTTAATTTCTATATTTATTTCTTCATTTAGACTATTTTCTTCTATATTAACTAATTTCATTCCTAAAGTATCTAATGGATTTATTACCGATTTATACATTACAAAATAAAATAATAAAATTAAAGTTATTAGATTAAATAAAACTAATGATAATATACTACTATCAACTTTTTTTGAAATTTTATTACTTTTTACTACTTCAGAACCTATTTTATTTAAATGAACCATTATTTTATTGTTTTGATTAATTGAAGTTCCAACTACAATCATTTTTAATTTTCCAATTTCTAAATTAAATTGTTCTTCTAAAATATTTATTGAATTCATTCTTTGTGAATTCATTTTTCCTTGTATAGATTTTAATTCAATAATTTTCGAAGAAATTTTCTTATTCCCAATTTCTTGATTTTCTATTTTTAAAGCTTCTATTTTTTCTAAATATTTTTCTCTTAATTTCAATTCACTTCTTTTTAATTCTAATAATTTTTGAAATTCATTATTAACATTATTTATTATTTTAATTAATTGATCTTTATTTTCAAACTTAACTGACAAGTTTTTAATTTTCAAAAAATAATATTTATAGTCATTATTTAGTTTTTTTAGTTTTTCTGTATTATCTATATAGCCAATCCTTAAAACTGAAGATAGCAAAGAATTATATGTATCCATTAGATCTAAGATATTTAAGGTGCTTGAATATTCATACAAGATTTCTCGTGTTGAATTTATCTCACCTTCTATTTTATCTTTTGATTTTTTAATACTCAATTTAGAATAACTAGACACTACTATTATTCCTATTCCTATAAGAGATAAAAAAACAAAAGTATTTTTTATCTTTTTTGATATTTTCATAATTCCTCCCACAAATATTTCATATTCCAAAATTCTAACTTTTTTTATATTTCTTAAACCCTTGAATATAAATCTTTCACTTTTAATATTTCATCAAGATTATCTAAAAAAACATCCACTACTTTAGGATCAAAATGAAATCCTCTTCCTTTTTTGATTAAATTAATAGCATCATCTACCCCCCAAGGAGCTTTGTATACTCTCTTGTTAGTTAACGCATCAAAAACATCTGCCACTGCTACTATTCTTGCAAATATATGTATCTCTTCTCCTCTTAACCCATCGGGATATCCTGTCCCATCCCACTTTTCATGATGTCCTCTTGCTATTATTGATGCTGCTTTTAATATTTGATACTCTGATTTTTCAAAAATTTTAAATCCTATTGTTGTATGATTTTTTATAATTTCAAATTCTTCTTTAGTTAATTTACCTGGTTTTTTTAATATAGCATCCGGTATTCCTATTTTTCCAATATCATGCATAGGAGAAGCTGATTTTAATAATTCTTGTTGTTTTTTTCCTAAATTTAATCCACTCGCAATTATTTCAGAATATTCAGAAACTCTCAGTACATGATTAGCTGTATCCTTTGAACGAGTCTCTACTACTTCACCCAATTTCAATATTATTTCCTTTTGAGTATCTATAATTTCTTGTTTTAAGCATATATTTTCAAATGCCGAAGTTAATTGTTTCGAAAAAACTTTTAATAATTTTTTATCTATTTCTGATAAATCAATTTCAGTTTTTGCATATAGCAGATTTTTTATTCCATTTCTTGATTTAAAATATCCAAATAATTCTCGTTTTTCTATAAAACTTTTTTCTTCTTTATGTGCTTCTTCTATTTTTTTATAAACTTTTTCTGAAACTGCTGATTTCAAAGAACTATTTATATGATTTGAATATTCAAAAGTTCCTGCCACAATTTTAAAATTTCCCATTTCTTCTATAACTGCAAATCCTGAAGAAGGAATATTCTCTGAATCCAAAAAAGATATTAAATATTTTAATGAGTTGTCTGTAAAATTATTGATCGAATTATTTTCTAAAAATAAATCTGAAGAAACTGTAACGATTCCTTTTAATACACGTTTACTTTTGTTTAATTGATCTAAATTTTTGTATGAACGTAACCCTTGAATTAAAGACATATATAATTTATCTGAAGTTAATCCTGCTTTTTCTTTAAAATCATTTATTTCATAATTTTCTATAATTTCTTTTGGTGGACTTTCAAAAGTTTGACCAGTTCTCATAATTATTTGAGTAGTGTTATTTTTCAACTCATCCCTAAGATACTTTACAATATTTAATCCTGAATCATCATTTTCCATTACTACATCTAAAAATAATACTGCAATATCTGAGGTCATTCTTAGAACTTCTTTTGTTTCTTCTTCTGAATAGGTATCGATAAATTCAATTTTTAAACCATTAAATTTAACACTCTTTAAAACTAATTTTGTAATTTCATGAACTTGCTCTTCATCATCTGCAATTAATACCTTCCATTTTTTAACTTTTTCCAACTTGATTTCTTCTTTATCTTTTTTAAACATAAAATTTTGTTTCATTTTAACCCCTTTCATAATCAATCCTCTAATTAAAGAATAATATTATTATCATAACAAATACAGCAATTTCTTTCTTTTTTACCTTCGTAAAGAGCTTGATCCGCTTGATCAATATTTTTATCTATATTTAATAATTTATTGTATTCTGAAATACCAAATGTCATTGTAACTTTTAATATTTCATTTTCACATTTACATTTCATATCCATAATATCTTTACGAAATCTCTCTGCAGAAATTAAAGCTTGATCTATTGTTGTTTCTGGAAGAATTATTAAAAATTCTTCTCCCCCCCATCTTGCTAAAAAATCTGTCTCTCTTTTTGTTTTATTCAAAGTTTTAGAAACTTCTTTTAATACCAAATCTCCAATCTCATGACCATATGTATCATTAAATTTCTTAAAAAAATCAATATCTGCTATAATAATCGAAAAATTTTTGCCATTTCTTTTATATCGTTCAATTTCTTCATTAATTTTTTCTAACATATATCGTCTATTTGGAAGTTTAGTCAACAAATCTGTTCTAGATATTCTTCTTACATTATTTAAGGCATTTTTTAGTTCTTCCTGTTTCATCTCTAAACTTTTTTGTATTTTAATTAATTCAATATTTTTATTTTCCAATTTTTCTGTCCTATTTTTTACTAATTCTTTTAATGTTTGATTCCTTTTCTTTATTGAATCTTCTGAAATTCCTTCAATAATTTCAAAATTTTCCATTTCTTCTACAACTGAAAGTCCTGAAGAAGGAATATTTTCTGAAAACAAATCTGAAGAGACCTTAGCCACCCCTTTTAACGCGTGTTTATTATTAGTTAGTTGATCTAAAGTTTTGTATGACCGTAATGCTTGAATTAAAGACATATATAATTTATCTGCAGTTAATTCTGTTTTTTCTTTATAGTCATTTATTTCATAATTTTCTATAATTTCTTTCGGTGGTATTTTAAAAGTCTGACCAGTTCTCATAACTATTTGAATACTATTATTTTCTAACTCTTCTCTAATATGCCTTACAACATTTAATCCTGAATCATCATTCTCCATTACTACATCTAAAAACAATACTGCAATATTTGAAATTGCTCTTAAAACTTCTTTTGTTTCTTTTTCAGAATATGTATCAATAAATTCAATTTCTAAATTATCAAATTTCACATTTTTTAAAACCAATTTTGTAATTTCATGAATTTGCTCTTCATCATCCGCAATCAATACTCGCCATTTTTTAGTTTCTTTCAATTCAATTTCTTCTTTATATTTTTTAAAAATGAAATTTTGTTCCATTTTAACCCCTTCCGCTATAATTTCTATAATTCAACTAATATTTTAAAGAAGTAAAAGTTGAAATATTTAAACTTTTACTTCTTTTATCTTTTATTAATTCTATACTTTTTTTCTTTCATCAATAATATGATTGTTGTAACAGATACAGCAATTTCTTTCTTTTTTTCCTTCATAAAGAGCTTGATCAGCTTGATCAATATTTTTATCTATATTTAATAATTCATTATATTCTGAAATACCAAATGTCATTTTAACTTTTAATATTTCGCTTTTAGATTCACATTTCATATCCATAATATCCTTACGAAATCTCTCTGCAGAAATTAAAGCTTGATCTATTGTTGTTTCTGGAAGAATTATTAAAAATTCTTCTCCCCCCCACCTAGCTAAAAAATCTGTCTCTCTTTTTGTTTTTTTTAAAGTTTTAGAAACTTCTTTTAATACTAAATCTCCAATCTCATGACCATATGTATCATTAAATTTCTTAAAAAAATCAATATCCGTCATAATAATTGAAAACTTTTTTCCATTTTCCCCATGTCTTTTATATCGTTCAATTTCTTCATTAATTTTTTCTAACATATATCGTCTATTTGGAAGTTTAGTCAATGGATCTGTTCTAGATATTTTTCTTAGATCATTTAAGGCATTTTTTAATTGTTCCTGTCTTTTCTCTAATTTTTTATGTGTTTTAGTTAATTCAATATTTTTATTCGCCAATTTTTCTGTTCTACTTTTTACTAATTCTTTTAATGTTCTATTTTTTTTCTTTACTGAAATAAGCTTCATTTCATAAACAAGATATACAATTAAAACCATTATTATTATCATTATTATTTTAAACCATATTTTTCTCCAAAATGGAGGAATAATATTCACTTCTATTTCTAAACCTTCTTCATTCCAAATCCCATCATTATTTGATGCTATTATTTTCAATATATAATTTCCATCTGGAATATTTGTATATTTCCCATATTTTTTTCGACCAACTTGATTCCATTTTTTATCAAATCCTTCTAAAATATAAGAATATTGATTTTCACTATTTTGAATATAATTAAGTCCTATAAATTCAAATTCAAAATAATTTTCTTTCCAATTTAGAGTTAATTTTTTTTCCTTTTTTGATTTTTTTTCTAAATTTAATCTTTTCCCATCTTGAGTTAATGAAGTCAACACTACTGGAGCTTCTACTTGATTTTTTTTAATATCTTTTGGATCAAAAACATTAAATCCATTTAGTCCTCCAAAATAAATTTTTCCTGTCTCACTTTTTAATCCTGCTCTCATTACAAAATTATTACTCTGCAAACCATCGCTTATATTATAAGAATTAATCGCCAAATTCTCAGGATTAAAACTCATTATTCCATTTGTTGTACTTAACCATAAATTTCCACTCTCATCTTCTTCAATATCACTTATATTATTTGATATAAAACCATCTGATTTAGAAAAAATCTTAAATTTCCAGTTTGATTTATCTAATAAGTTTAGTCCTCCACCATATGTACCTATCCATAATCTACCATTACTATCTTCATATATATCTGATATCGAATTTGAACTAATTGTTCCTTCTGCTATTTTATCATAAAAAAAGGTTTTAAAAGTGTCTGTTTTTTTATTTAATAAATTTAATCCGTAGGTAGTTCCTACCCATATATTTTTTTCACTATCTTCAAATATCGTCCAAACATTATCAGTAGAAAGAGTATTGTTTTTATTATTATATCTTTTTATATTCCCAGTTTTTAAATCAAATCTATTTAGTCCACCATTCCAAGTTCCTATCCATAAATATTTTTCACTATCTTCAAATATTGAATAAACTCTGTTATCGCTCAAACTATTTTCATCTAATGGATTATTTATATATGTCTTAAATTTGTTTTCTTTTTCCAAAAAAAGACTCAAACCATTATCTGTTCCAATCCACAATCTATTTTCAGAATCCTGATAAATACTTCTCACTGTATCATTTGGCAAAGATCCTTCGTCATCTAAATCATTTTTTAAATACTCTATAAAACCTGTTTCTTTGTTAATCTTATTTAAACCACCACCTAATGTCCCTATCCAAATATTTCCTATATTGTCTTCAAAAAAGCAATTAGTTTTATTATTACTTATGGTTTCTTTTCCTAAGACTCTATGTTGATAGTGTTTAAAAATATTATCTTCCCAAACATATCTATTTATTCCATTTCCCCAAGTTCCTATCCAAACAATATCAAATTTGTCAATATATACTGACCACACTATGTTACTTCCTATGTTATCGTCATCATTAGGATTTTCTTGAAATGAAACAAACTCTTTATTTTTCAAATTATATTTTATAACTCCTGCATCCCAAGTTCCCATCCATAAATTTCCTTCTTTATCTTCATCAATAGATCTAATTATATTACTTTTTATTTCACTATTTTCTTTTCTATAATTATAAAAAGCCTTGTTTTCCTTATCTAATTTATTTAATCCACCACCCCAAGTTCCTATCCATATATCTCCTTCTTTATCTTCAAATATTGTATTCACTGTATTTCCAGAAAGTTTTTTTGATCTTTTAACTGAATCTAATATTTTATCCGAAAAATCAAATCTAACAAATTCATCCTTTGATTCATCATATTTATTTAATCCGCCACCCTCTGTTCCTATCCATATATCTCCTTTTTTATCTTTAAACAAAACATTTATTATATCGCTACTCAAAGAATTTTCATCATCATTTTTATGTTTATAATACCTAAAAAATTTATTTTTTTTATTATATATATTTATTCCTCCACCATATGTAGCAATCCAAATATCCCCTTTTTTATCTTCTATAATAGATTTTATTATACTATGATTAATACTTTTATTATCTTCATCAGAATAAAATCTTTTAAATTCATCCTTGTCCCTATCATATCTATTTAATCCTACTCCTTCTGTCCCTATCCATATATAACCTTCAGAATCTTCAAAAATAGCCTGTATAACATTACCACTAATTGATGTTTCATCATTTTTA
>Ga0307991_1003186_pt1 | contig 10732 bp, 7 predicted proteins | sample EllFjometagen131_FD_203146 | JGI IMG/M metagenome (GOLD analysis project Ga0307991, IMG submission 203146) | Marine microbial communities from Ellis Fjord, Antarctic Ocean - #131 | ecosystem: Environmental > Aquatic > Marine > Unclassified | place: Southern Ocean | collected 2014-10-08 | reverse complement strand
CATTGGTGCTATTTATCTAGACCAAGGATATGAAAAAGCAACAAAGTTTATTGAAGAATATTTTTTATGCAAAGCTGACGAAATAGTTGAGAAAAAATTATACATGGATCCTAAAACAAAATTTCAAGAAAAATCTCAGGAAATGTATAATATTACTCCTCATTATAAATTGCTTGGTGAAAAAGGACCTGATCATAACAAAATATTTACAGTTGGACTTTATATAGAGAAAAAATTAATTACCGAAGCTACTGGAACGTCTAAACAAGAAGCTGAGGTAAATGCCGCTAAATTAGGCTTAGAAAATAAAAGCTGGTAACAAAAACAAAATATAATGTTTCTTAAAAAGATTGAATTGCAAGGATTTAAATCTTTTGCAAATAAAGCTGAACTACAATTTAATAGAAACCTTACCGCGATAGTTGGACCAAATGGTTCTGGTAAATCAAATATAGCAGATGCTATTAGATGGGCTACCGGTGAGCAAAGTCAAAAGATTCTTCGGACTAAAAAAGCCGAGGAAGTTATTTTTGCTGGCTCAGATAAAAAAAGTCGTCTCGGCATGGCTGAAGTTAATCTTCATTTAGATAACTCTGATGGAAAAATACCGATTGATTATAAAGAGGTTGTTATTACTAGAAGAATTTTCCGAACTGGCGAAAGTGAATATATTATCAATAAATCAAAAGTTAGATTAAGTGATATTCAGCTTCTTTTAGCTAAAGCTAGCTTTGGTCAACATAACTACTCTATTATTGGACAAGGCATGATTGATTCTATTTTGAGTCAATCAGCGAGCTCTAGAAAATCTTTTTTTGACGAAGCTACTGGTGTTAAGGCCTATCAAATCAAAAAAGATAAATCTCAACACAAATATACTCGTACTCAAGATAATTTATCTCAAAGCAAAGCTATTCTTCACGAAATATCTCCTCGTTTGAAATATTTAACTAGACAAGTTAATAAATTAGCTAAGCAAAAAGAAGTAAAAGAAAAACTTGAAGGACTACAATATAATTATTATGGTTTTTTAGTTTCTGAAATCAAAAAAGAAACCAAAAAAATTAAAAACGATCTTAATGAAAAAGAAGATAGTAAAAGTGACTTAAACAAAAGGCTTAATAAAATCCAAGAAAAATTAAATAATGAGGAGTCTAAAAATTCTTATTCTCAACAATTTGAAGAAATTCAAGAAAAATATAATGAATTAACCAACAAAAAAAATAAATTAGTTCGTGATAAAATTATTTATGAAGGAAAGCTCAATTTAAAATTCTCTAATAGTGGCAAAGATAATATAAATTGGCTTAATAATCAAAAAACTGAACTAGAAGAAGAAAAAGACAATAATAATAGAGAATTATCAAAATATAAAGATAACTTTGAACAAATCAAGAAAGAATTAAAAGAAAAAACAGAAAAACAAAACGAGTTTGTAAACAAAATAAATAAAATCCAGTCTCAATTAGAAGAAAGTTTGGAGAATGACAACGAATCTGACGATGACGAAATTAAAAATAAAATTAAAAGTTTAAATACCAAAATTCAAGATATTATTAAAAATATTGAAGAAATTAGTCATCAAGAACTAAAAAAAGAAATATATTTTATTAGTAAAGAGATTGAATTTTTAAATAAAAAAATAAATCAAGATGATCCTAACGAAGACAACAAGAATTACAAAAAACTACAGAATAAATTTCAAGAGTATTTGAAAAATAAAGATTCTTATGTAAATGAAATTTATGAATTAAAAAATAATAACAATCTTGCTGAAATTAAAATAAAAAATATAGAAGATAGACAATCTGAAATAGAGAGTAAACTGGAGAAGATAGTTTTAGAAATAAAAATGGCTGATTCTCAAGATAAAACAGAAGCTCATGAAAAAATCATAGAAATGGTTAATAATATTGATAAAAAAATCAACAAAATTAATAAAGATATAGACGAAGCTAAAGAAGAACTCGATAACTTAAACTCTAAGAATGAAAAAAATAGAAAATCTTTATTTGAAATGCAAAGAGATGCTAGAGATATCCAAGAAAAGCTCAATAAACAAAATTCAAAAATACAAGATATCAATATTGAATTAACTAGACATCAAACTCATTATGAAGATTTAAATAGGGAGATAGAATACGAAGAGATAGATAAAGAAAAACTTAATTATGATATTGAAGACATTAATAAGAACGAAACTTTTAATGAGATAAATAAATACAAAAGACAACTCAGTCAGATTGGTGGTATTGAAGAAGATATTCAAAATGAATTTGATGAAGTAAAAACAAAACACGGATTTTTAGAAAAACAGATAATTGATTTAGAAAAAGCTTCTCAAAATTTAAAAAAAATTATTGATGATTTAAATATTAAAATTGAAGAAAAATTTTATTTAAATTTCAAAAAGATAAATGAAACATTTAATAAATATTTTCAAATCTTATTTAGTGGCGGTCATGCAAATTTAACAATTCAAAAAGAAACTCTTAAAAAATTATCAGAAGAAAAAGAAACAGAAGAAAAAGTTGCCTCTGACGAAAATTCTGACGAGGAAGAAATAGAAAACAAAACATACGAAGGAAAAAAAGAAATAATTTCTGATATTCTCATTTCTGTAAAACTTCCTGGCAAAAAACAAGCTAACATGACTTTCTTGTCAGGAGGAGAAAAAGCTTTAACCTCCATTGCTTTAATATGCGCTATTATTTATAATAATCCTTCCCCTTTTGTGGTATTAGACGAAGTAGATGCTGCGCTAGATGAGGCTAATTCGGAACGTTTTGCTGAAATCGTTAATAATCTTAAAGATAAGACTCAATTCATCTGTATCACCCATAATAGAGCTACTATGCATAAAGCTGACCGACTCTATGGAGTTACTATAGATAATAATAGTATTTCTAAATTACTTTCTATAAGTTTTAATCAAGCTGAGCAATATAGTGATTAAAGACTTGACCCTGTTAAACAAAATTTCTATCTGCCAATAAACAGATAAATTCAAATAATTACTTTATAATCTAATACTCTGTGTTTATTCTAAAATACTAGTTTAAATTTTAATTTTGCCTTTTCAGTGGCAAAATTGTTTAACAGGGTTGACATTGGGCTTAAAAAACATTATCATACTAGCAGCGAACGTCACAAAGCGCTTTTTTTAAACAATAATATATTAAATATGTTAAGTATTAGATTTAAGAGAATTGGTAGAAAAAAAATGCCAATTTACAGAATCGTTGTCATGGAAAAACATAAAGATCCTTGGGCTGATTACAAAGAAAAGCTTGGTTTTTATAATCCTCGAACAAAAGAAACTGAATTAAATACTGAAAGAATTAAATACTGGTTATCAGTGGGTGCCCAACCATCAGAAACAGTTCATAATCTTTTAGTAAGAAATGAAGTTATTGAAGGTGATAAGAGAAAAGCTGTTAAAATTAGCAAAAAAAGAACTGCTAAAATAAATGATAAAAAAGTTGCAGCAGAAGAAAAAGCTAAAGAGGTTAAGAAAGTTGAGGCCAAAACAGAAGAAGTTCCAAAAGAAGAAGTTAAGACTGAAGAAAAGAAAGAAAAAACTCCAAAAGAGGAAGCTAAACCAGAAGAAACTAAAAAAGTTAAAGAGGAAACTCCTAAAGAAGAAATAAAGACTAAAGAAGCTCCTAAGGATAAACCTAAAAAAGAAAAAGCTAAAGAAGTTACTCCCTCTGTTGCCTTGCCTACCGGTAGGCAGGAAACTACAGAAGTCAAAAAAGAAGAAAAACCTGTTGAAGAGCCAAAAATTGAAGAAGCTCCTAAGAACGAACCTAAAGAAGAAAAGAAAGAAGAAGTTAAGACTGAAAAAACTAAATAATTTGAATTTTTTACGTACGGCACAACTCACCCTTGTACGTACGGTACGCGAGTATCGTATAGTGGCTATTACACGGCCTTGCCAAGGCTGAGAGAGGGGTCCGATTCCCCTTACTCGCTCCATAAACTATTCATCAAGCTTTGCTTGCCTCAAGTTTATGGCACTGCCATCAGTGCTATTTACAGAAAAGTTAACAAATAGTTTATACGATGAACCTGAATGACTTGCAGTAAACCCGAACGAAGTGAGTGGTTTGCTGAATGAATGGTTCATCGCTATCATATAAAAGGTCGCATTTATTATTAATGTGATTTTTTATTTTATGTACTATATTTACATTTTATTAAGCTTTAAAGACAATAAATTTTATATTGGTTTCACTAAAAATCTAAATCAAAGATTAAAACAGCATAAAAATGGCGAAGTTAAATCAACTCGAAACAGAAGACCTTTGAGATTAATTTTTTATGAAGCTTACTTAAATAAATTTGATGCACTAAGAAGAGAAAAATATTTTAAAACTACTAAAGGTAAAACTACACTACGACAAATGTTAAAAAATTTTCTTAAAGAATAACCATTCAAAAGGCTTGTTTTTTGTTATTATTAAAATTTAAATAAAAATGTTATTATTAACAAATAGACACAATCAATTAAAATTATAATCAAAATATATTATGAATAAAAAACAAAAAAATAACTTCATTATTGTAGATGGTAATACAGCGGTAGCTAGAATGGCTTATCAATTTAGTGAAGTTTCTGCTATATACCCAATTACACCTTCTACTTCCATGGGCGAACTATTTGATCTATGGTCTTCCCAAGGAAAAAAGAATCTTTTCGGAGAAACAGTTAGTGTTGTGGAGATGCAAAGTGAAGCAGGAGTTTCTGGTACAATCCATGGATCTCTGGTAGCAGGAGCTTTAACTACTACTTTTACTGCCTCCCAGGGATTGCTACTAATGCTACCAAATATGCATAAAATGGCTGGTGAGTTGTTACCAGCAGTATTTCATGTAGCTTCTAGATCTCTAGCTTATCAAGCTCTCTCTATTTTTAATGATCATTCAGATGTAATGTCAGCCAGAAATACAGGTTTTGCTTTATTAGGATCAGCTAATATTCAAGAAGCTCAAGACTTTGCAATTATTTCTCATTTAGCTAGTTTAGAATCCAGCATACCTTTCCTCCATTTTTTTGATGGCTTTAGAAATTCTAATGAAATAAAAAAAATTAAAGATGTAGATGAAAAAACATTGAGAAGCTTATTAAAAAAAGTTGAACCTTTTATAAAAGAATTTAAAAAAAGAGCGCTAAGTCCTGAGAATCCAAGTGTAAAAGTTGGTGCTAAAAATCCAAACGTATATTTTCAAGGGAGAGAAAGTGTAAATAAATATTATGACAATTTAGTTCCTATTGTAGAAAAGTATATGAAACTTTTTGCTGAGAAAACTGGTCGAAAGTATGAACCCTTTGAATATTTTGGAAGTCCTCAGGCTAAAAAAGTTATCATAGCAATGTGTTCTGGACTAGAAACCATTGAAGAAACAGTAGAATATTTAAATAAAAATAATAAAGAAAAGGTTGGCGTTCTTAAAGTTAGACTATATAGACCTTTCTCAGCAAAACACTTCTTAAATAAACTACCAAAAACTGTTAAAAAAATTGCTGTTTTAGATAAAACTAAAGAATCCGGATCTCTAGGGGAACCTCTTTATCTAGATGTTTCTTCTCTACTTGGACAAAATAAAAAATATAAAAATGTGAAAATCATTGGTGGAAGATATGGCCTTTCATCTAAAGAATTTACTCCAGGAATGGTAAAGGGAGTTTTTGATTATCTAGACAAAAAAGCAAAACACGATTTTGTAGTTGGTATTAAAGATGATGTAACTAATAAATCTATTTCTTATGAACAAAATTTAGATTTAGGATTTAAAAATAGAAAAGCCTGTAAATTCTGGGGTTATGGTTCTGACGGAACGGTTAGCTCCTGCAAAAATTCTATAAAAATTATCGGAGAGAATACTGACCTCTATACTCAAGCTTATTTTTCTTATGATTCTTACAAATCTGGTGGAGTTACTGTATCCCATTTAAGATTTGGTAAAAATCCTATTAAATCTGAATATTTAGTGCACGAAGCAGATTTTATTGCCCTTCATAAAAAAGAATATATTGGAAAATATGATATTTTGAAGGGAATTAAAAGGAATGGAATATTTTTAATAAACTCTCCTTGGAACGGTGATGAATTAATGTCTCATTTAACTGAAAAAATGCAAAAGATTATCAAAGATAAAAATATTAAAGTCTATACAATTGATGCTAATAAAATTGCTGAATCAGTTGGACTTAATAATAGAATAAACACAGTTATGCAAGTAGCGTTTTTCAAACTATCTAATCTTTTACCAAAAGAAAAGGCCATAAAACTAATCAAAAAATCTTTAGAGAAAAAATTTACCAGCAAAGGACAAAAAATTATTGATATGAATATAAAATGTGCTGATAAATCAATATCAAATATAATAAAAGTTGATACTTCTCAAAAAATTACTAATTTTATAGAGGAAAAAAGTGCTCTACCAAAAAATCTATGTAGTAAAAATTGTGATTCCTGTCCTTTTGCCAAAGACATTATTGCTCCAATTATAAAAAGAGAAGGAGATAGTATTCCGGTTTCTAAAATATTAGAACATAATGTCGTTCCAACTGGTACATCTAAATTAGAGAAAAGGGGTATTGCTAGTTATGTTCCTAAATGGATTCCAGAAAAATGTATTCAGTGCGGTAGATGTGCAATTTCTTGCCCTCATTCATCAATTAGAATTAAACAAATAGAAAAGAAAAATTTAAAAGGAGCTCCCAAAACTTTTAAAACAATAAGCTCTAATATAGACAAAAATAAAGAATTTAGAGTTCAGATTTATCCAGAAGATTGTACTGGAGCTAAAGTTTGTGGTAATTGTATTAACCAGTGCCCAACCGGAGCATTAGTAATGCAAACCCTGGAAGATGCTAGAAAGTCTGGTGAAGTTAAAAATAGTGAATTCTTTAATAAATTACCAGATAATTTAAGTAACTCAAATAAATTTACAATTAAAGGAAGTCAACTAATAACTCCTCTATTTGAATTTTCTGGAGCCTGTGCTGGCTGCGGAGAGACTCCTTATGTTAAATTAGCTACCCAACTATACGGAGAGAATATGATCATAGCTAATGCTACTGGTTGCTCATCCATCTGGGGCGCTACCTATCCCATAACTCCTTATACAAAAAATCAGAATGGCCAAGGACCAGCCTGGGCAAATTCTTTATTCGAAGATAATGCTGAATATGGTTATGGGTTTAAAATTGCCATAGATGCAAATAGAAAGATTCTTAAATCCAAGATAAAAGAATTATCTAAATATAAAATAGGAGCGTCTTTAAAGAAATCATTGGAAAAAATGTTAAGATCGTGGAATTCTGAAAACAAAGCTAAAACAGCATCCTTGGAATTAAAAAAAGAACTTAAAAAATCTTCTAAGAAAGTTAAAGGAGTAGAAGAGAAAAGTTTATTAAATAAAATAATAGAATTAAAGCAATTCCTAGTCAAAAAAGATGTATGGATATTTGGTGGAGATGGCTGGGCTTATGATATTGGTTTCGGTGGATTAGATCATGTTCTGGCTTCCGGAGAAGATCTTAATGTTTTAGTTTTTGATACTGAAGTTTATTCCAATACGGGTGGACAATGTTCTAAGGCAACACCAAGAGGCGCAGTAGCTAAGTTTGCTGCTTCTGGAAAGAAATTAGCAAAGAAAAATCTAGGAATGATATTTATGACCTATGGTAATATCTTTGTTGCTAGTGTAAGTTTAGGCGCCAATATGCAACATACGATTAATGTTCTTAAAAAAGCCAAAGAATACAAAGGACCATCTATTATAATTGCTTATTCTCCTTGTATAGCTCATGGCATTGATATGGGCAATTCTATCGCCGAAGAAAAATTAGCTGTTGATTCTGGATACTGGCCTTTATTCTATTATGATCCAGATAATATAGAAAAAGGTAAAGAACCTCTAGTATGGAGTTCTAATAATAAAAGCAAATCATTTACAGACTATTTAAATAATGAGAATAGATATAAAAGACTAGAAAGAGAATTCCCTAAAGAGGCTAAAAAATTATTTAAACTTGCTGAAGAAGATTCTGAATTCAGAAATAAAACTTACAAAAGTTTTCAAGATAAGAAATAAAATATACTAAAATAAAAAACAGGTACTCTAATACCTGTTTTTGTTTTTGAAAAAAGAAAAAGGAGTTCATCTATGATATAAATACCATATAATGAACTCCAATTGTTTACTGATTACTAGTCGTCGCACGAACTATCTCTGTCAGCATCGTTATCATTACTGTCTGGGATACTAACATCTGCGTCGCCACCATCAGAATTTCCATCATCTCCATCATCTCCATCATAACAGTTAGCTGTTTCTAAAGATGAATCTAGAAATTCCATTTTTTCAAAAGGCCATTTCATCTTTTTCATCTTAACCTCCTTTTAATACTTTTTTACCCAATAAAAATTGAATGATCTCTTGAAATTTTTCAGACTTAAATACGTCCATGTTCTCTGCTAACTTAATTAAAGAACTTTTTTTAATTTTTTGCAAATACAAAATAAAATCCAAAAGCTCTTTGTTAATTCGAGTAACATTATTTTTATTCTTAATGCCAAGAAGATAAGTATCATCCTCCTTCCTATATTGAATAATTCCACTCAAAAAAACAACCATCTCTGGAAATAAAGAAATATTTTTCTTTATTTTTTTTGTTTTCGAAGTGATTACTTCTGTCATCCACGGATCTTTAGCTTTTGGATTATTTGATTCACTAAAAGCTTTAGCAGTCATCCTACATCCTCCGGCACATAAATTTAAAATTTTGCAACTCTGACACTCATCGGGAAGATAAGTTCTATTTCTCCAATCACTCATTTTGTTCCAAATTAAAGAAAAATCTTCCTCCAAAAGATTTCCATAATTGTCAATATTATGAGTACAAGGTCTAACATCTCCATTATTAGAAACTGCCATAGTGGTAATTCCAGCCTGACATTTTCTTTTTAAGAAGTGAAAGTCTCTTTTTTGAACTTCCTCTGGAAAAATACAGTTTGGGATTGCTTCAAAAATGTCTACAGACATTTTTAGTTCATCGTGAATCCAAACTAAATCTAGAACTAATTGGATAACCTCCTCTGGCTTAAGAAAATTGTCTAAATCTGGCCGCAATAAATTCAATGCCATTGGAGTAGCTCCAAATTTTTTAATACCTAGACCCATAAGATGTTTAGCAGTACTCTTAATGTCTGATAAATTCTTACGATTAACAACCATATTTACAGAAAATCTAAATCTCTTATTTTTTAAGAGAATTAATTTTTTTTCGAAAATATCATAATTACCATTACCTGTCATGACTTTATATAGTTTTTTATTACAGGAAGGGCACGAAACTAAAAAACTTTTTACATAAAACATTCTGGGATCTTCTAAAAATTCTTTCGTTACTAACACCAGATTAGTGTTAACACTAACACTGATATTATTCTTACCAAAATATTCGATGAGAGACAAAAGTAATTCTTTTTCCATTAATGGTTCTCCACCAGTAAGAATCACGTTAAAAATTTCCAAACCAACTAATATTCTAGCTATTTCCATAACTTTCCTACTATCAGTTTGAAGATTCAAAAAACGTCCACCCTCTTCATTGTCTAAATGATAACAATGAGGACATTTAAAATTACACTTCTCAGTAATTTCTAACTGTACTGTAATTGGCGCTTTCATAATTTCCTCCTATATTTTTATATTTTCATATTATATTAACACTTTAAAATTAAAAAACAACCCTAAATTTGAATGAAACTAATAATTTAAGATTGCTTTCATTTTAAAATCTTAATCTATATTCCTCCCAAAGCAGAAATATAACCATCAATAAATCCTGGAAGAACAAATATTAATATCATTAAAGGAATAAGAAACATAACTCCCGAGATAATCAAAGTCCACATAAAATACTTTCTAGTTTTTTCTACTGAATTATACATTTTCTCTAATATTTGATCTTGGAAATCAAACCTTTTTTCAATATCTTTTTCCATATATTTAACTATTTATTAAATAAACTCTTAGCTAAATCCCAATATTCTGAATTTCCATTAAGTTTTCTTAAATACCACCATTCTGTTCCCCACAAATAACACTGATTCAAATCAGCATTAATAGCATATTGTAAATTAGCTTCAAATTGTTTTAAATCAAAAGATTTATTTGATTCATCTACAGGAAGATCTGCCAAAGTGCCCTTTGGAACCCACGGCTCTGCCTGAAGTTCAGAAATAATCATATTTTCTGGCTTAAGTTTTAAAAAACTAGCTTTAAATTTATAAAAAATAGCTGGTAAAGGATAACGAAAATAACCAGTTATAGGATTCCAAACAACTCGATACATTGTTGTTCCAAAGATATCTCCAATATCCCATTCTTTTCTCCAAGAACTTAATTCTCCAGAAGCTGTAACTAAAATTGGTCTCTTATCTAATAATCGTACTAATTCGACTTCTTTTCTTAAAAATTCTTCATCTCCGTCAGGACAAATGCCAAATGAATCTAATAAAGGTTCATTTTCAATCTGCCAATAAATTATTTCCTCTCTGTTTTTAAAATGATCAACTACTGGCGTTAACATTTCTACTGTTTTTTCTTTAATCAATGGAACCTCTAAATCTGCTATCCATTTTGGAGAATGACATTCTGGCCATCTTGGTAAACGCCAACCAATATTAGCCGTAAATTTAACTCCTCGTTTTGC
>Ga0307991_1003185_pt1 | contig 10749 bp, 10 predicted proteins | sample EllFjometagen131_FD_203146 | JGI IMG/M metagenome (GOLD analysis project Ga0307991, IMG submission 203146) | Marine microbial communities from Ellis Fjord, Antarctic Ocean - #131 | ecosystem: Environmental > Aquatic > Marine > Unclassified | place: Southern Ocean | collected 2014-10-08 | reverse complement strand
CTGCGTGTGTAAATATCCGAGCAAACCTCAGCAACCGCCCTGACTCATCTGCTTTGAGCTTTCCTTCTTTTTGTCTTCGATTCAATGTTCGATCACTTATTTGGACCAGCTCTGCAAGTTCCTTATTAGAAACTTCCATGGACTTGGTCAAAATAGTGAATGCTTTGAATGGAAAGCCGGCCTGAACCTTATCAGACAATTCCAGTCTGTCCGAAGCCTTTATTCCAACCATCTTTGCATAACCAAACGGTTCCTTAACGGCATGGATGGATGCTGTAGTCATTATAGACCTCCAGTCTAATACTGCCACTTGGCTATATTGTATCTGCCACTTGGCACTTTGTCAATAGGTGATATAAGGGGGTTTTCGGAGCTATTTTAGGACCTGATGTATTAACCAACAAAACCCACGGGGGCCGGGGGTTTTCGATTCTTGTATTTGCCTTTGAGAGTGAAAGGTTGTCGGTCATACAAATATATAGTAACTAAATACTAAATGATGTTTGGCTTCCTGTCAAGTACTTTCCCGCCAGGGAGAGATCTCGTTTGTCAAAATGCCGAGAAAATAATATCTGGAAATTGCCTGGGGTGCTCATTCTCAACTGGTGTCACCCTTCATTATAGCGACTCGCCAAAATTATTGCTTACTTATAGTATATATTCTCCTTATCTAACATCGGATTTAGTGTGTTATTAAGATTCTGTTATTTGTTACCCCCCTACCCTTTATTTATCTTTCTTATCTGCCTGTATCTGTTATCTATTTCTATTCTTCCCCCTTATACTTTTGATCACTCTTCCTAATCGTTCTTTCTTTATCCATGGATATTATCGGTTTTATCCTTTTACTTAATATCTCTTTTCCCCCCTTTCCTGTTTGATCTATTTCTCCCGGATCTGTGGACAGCTCCCCTGTCAACTCGCACGAGGTCATATTCTCACGTATTCTCTAAGGATCCTTTTCTTTATGTCTTCCTCCTGTCAGGGGATGCGAGGCGGAACAGATGGCAAAGCAAGAGGACAGCCGTCCTGACGCTTGTTCTTCCCGAGCGCCCTGGCCGCAGCAAAAACCCTCGTCTGAAAAAGGGCCTTTAGGGAGTTCAGAGCACCCGCTTATTATCTTGTTCTATTGCATTGATTTGTGTGAGATCTTTATATAGATATCCCCCTACTCTTCTTCCCCCAGAAAAATGTTCGCCGGGTGAACACTGCTTCATGACACTGCCAGGCTGCTCTTCCAGCACAAGGGAAACCCATTATCAGCTCTGCATCCTCAGGTTGTTTAGATATCTAACTGCCGCCCCAAGAGCCAACACAATCGTGATTATGATACCAATCCCCCATTCCCATCCGTCAGGACCAAGAAAGGGAAAAACAAGTAAAATGACCTTCTTCGCTGGCTCTACATAAAGGGATATGTCCATATTTGCCTCCGTAGTGTGCCGACGCACTTTCGGGCCTCGAGCTATCCGTCGCATTATACGCCAGAACGTTCGCGGATCCCTTGCCTGTCAACCTCTACAACATAGCTCTTCTTGCACTTGAATAGCGCTGGCTGCGTGAAAAGAACAACTCACATTGTGTTTGAAAGCCGGGAAAATAAGAGGACCAGTACCTAGAACTGGCTTTTCGGAGAAAATGTGGCAGAAACACAAGGGGAAAGACACTGCCCTTTGAGATCGTTTTTACTGACAAACGCAGCAACTCAACCGAGCTGCAAGTTTCTGATTTGATTGCTCGTCCTACAGGCTTGAGCATTTTGATCCTTGAGCAGCCAAAAAAAGCTTATGATCATATCAAAGAATATTTTACTAGGGATATTAGAGGCAGTATCCAAGGATATGGATTAAAAATGTTCCCCTAAAAGCAAAAAGCCCCGGTATTCACCGAAGTCAGGCGCCGACCAGGTACTCCCAGTCCATATTCATATTATTCTATTGGCTATTGATAGTCAACAGGTTGACTGTATTAGTTTTGTTAGATTTCATCTAAGCCAACACGTCCCCTCTTGCGCGATACTCTTCATCTTCTCATAAACACAAAGTGTTCAGTGACTGAACACTTCCATTTGGACTGGCGGTTTTTTAATGATTTCATACTTGTTCTCTTGTTGTTCAGTGGCTGAACAGTCCATCCCTGCACCTATCTACCAATGTCTATCTGAATATTAGAAATCTTCTTGAGAATTACGCAATTCCTATCAATTAATATCGCCAATTTACGAAATTTCATTTTGCTGTTTCTTTACGTTCTTGTTTACTTTTCAATTTTTCTATGTTATAACAACAAAGTGTCTAGGGGTTCTCGATTTTCACTTCCACTGATAAGGGGTATCTTTTATGGCCAATAGATCTAAGGTAATTACATTTGCATCAAGAAAAGGCGGTGTTGGGAAATCCACCTGTGTCACATTGCTTGCCAGGTATTATGCCGAAGTTGAAGGTAGGAAAGTCATTATTATTGATCTGGACGCAAGAGGCGGGGCTACTTATTTGCTCACCCACGTTGATCTTGGCAAAGAAGACCTGAGCATCTCTGAAGTCATTCAGGTAGCTAGTAACCAGGGTAACTTCCAGGATGTCTTCAATCAAGCCGTTATCGATACAGGCCTGAGTAAGAATAAAAATTGGGTTGATAATGGGGGAAGGCTTTTTCTGCTGCCTTCGAAGCCCAACTTGGATACAGTTCTAGCCAGCACTCATCACTCCCTGCTGGGATCTGTTATTCGCAATATCTCCTTACCTGACGATGTACTGATATTAATCGATCCCGGATCCAATAGTGATAGCGTACTGTCTGGTGTTAGTGCCGCCGATGTAGTTTTTCTACCCTTGCTCATGAGCCAGTTAGATGTCAAACCGGTGTTTGAAACCCTGAGAACAATCCTTAGAGCACAAAGAGAGAGTGAAAATAACAAACCAATATTGGGCGGGTTTATATTCAACCAGCCTAGACCAACCAAATGGACAGAAGAGTATATAAAGCAGTACTCCCTTGTCCTTGAGGAATATAGAAACGATTCTGGTATGCGCTGCGCGTCCGAAGATATTTTCTTGTTCCTGAACGACTCTAGTTTGCTCGCGCGGAACGCCCAACTTGAATTGCCCTTTCGTAAGGATTTTTATACGTTTACTAAGAAGTTGGCTGATATCGTGCATCAGGTCTAAATTTAGACAACAGGAGCAAGTGTTCACCCAGTGAACACTATGACAAAATAAACAACCAGGAGTTTTTTATGGCTTCTTCAAAACCTTCAAAACCCACATTTTCAGATACGGGCCTCACACAAATCCGCGAGGCTGACAACCTTAAAGGCGGAGGCCTGCTTGATCCTTTATATTCAGTCAGCGACTTGAGCAGACGCGCTCTTTCCTTCATCCTGTTTTCCGAGATACTGGAAGACAGCCCGGTCCAGAGCCGTGCCAACGTGTTTGATCCAAACAAGTTCCCAAAAGACAAAGAGCTGACGGAGTCCATCAAGGCAAATGGGATCGTTCAGCCAATCGTAGTGAGATCTATAGAAGAAGACAACGGTGGTGGCCTAGGGTTTGGGACCAAGGCAGGAGAAAGGAAGTTCGCCATTGTTGCGGGCCATAGACGTGTTGCTGCAGGAAAGGCAGCAGGCCTGAATGGGGCCCAGGGTATGATTGCCAGGTCAGACGATGACCATGAGCTGATCACCTTGGCGGAGAATATGGGCAGGAGGGAACTCTCTTCATACGAAAGAGCCCTGGCACTGAAGTCTCTCCAGGAAAGGAGAGATCTAAGTGTCCGCAAGGTAGCCAGTGCCGCGGGCATTTCACCTGCTTTTGTAAGCATTCTGTTCAGCGCTCTCTCCGCGCCAGACTTACTTCGTGACACATGGATAGAAGGTGTTATTTCCACTGACGTTGTTGTGGAACTCAAGAACCACTGGGATGTTTTTACTGACATAAAGGACAAAGCTCTTCTTGGGAAGATAAAAGGCCTAACACAAACCAGTGCAAGAAGCCTGCGGTACCAGCTTGATGCCGGCACTGACTTAGTTGATGCTCTGTCCTCCATGGGTTCACCAACCATCCGTGAAGGGCAGGGGGTTGGGACTGGAGGTAAGCGAGGCCCCTACAAAAAAACGACCGAGACTGAGAGCATCGTAAACACCAAAGCCTACAAGGAGTCTTTCATCGCTGCCGTCCAGGACGTCTTTGCCAAGATTGATCAGGACAAGGCTGAGGCCTTATTCGACAACGCAATTGTCCATTCGGTGGATGACGCTGACACTCTTTGGGCAGCAGCGTTATACCTTGCCAAAGGCGGCAATCAGAACAAGGCTGTTGAACTTGCTTCCGCTGCCATGAACATCCCCAGCGCCAAGAGCTTGATAAATAATGAAGTCCGGTTGATGAAAAAAGCTGCTGCGAATCTGGACAAAATTAAATCAAAAGACAAGAGCGTGGCGCCATTTGTAAAAAAGATCTTTCCTGGTATCTAAAGCAGACGCCAGGGCTTATTTAGGCGATAGAACATATGTTCTGTTATAGGGGTATTATAAAAGCCTAACATTTTGATCGGAGCAGGATGCAAGCACCAAAAATAATTCCTGAAATCTACTTAAACATTATTCAGGATATTGGCTATGTCCAGTTCCTTTCAGGTGTGGTAAACCATATTAACTGTTCTTGTTTGGTCGCATAGAAAAAAAGGTACCTCTTTCAAATGACCTGGGAAATACGATGAAACAATTCACAATCGAAGAGCACCTAGAAAGTATGCTTGAGGCCAGTCCCGAGACCTGGCTGGTTGAACTGGCCAAGCTGCTCCAGGAGCTGGGGGATCTTGATCACGCCCTGGCCTCATCCCAGGCTTTTGATCTTTCCCGTAATCTTTTGGCTGCTCAGGGGTTAAAAGAACTGATCCAGGGATATCATACAATCCAACATGAACTCAAAGGGAATAAACTTACTCTCAATCAGCAGCATACCATCCGAATCTCTCTCCATGCACTGGGCCAAAATATTATTAAGTTGGCACGGCAGCAGGGAAATAACACCACCAACTTTCAATCCAATGAACAAGGAGAAAAGAACTCATGATCAATAGACGCCTTCTCATTATCGGTGTAGTCGTCGCTCTTATTTTTGGAGCAGCGATCTTCTACATGGCCTTTGCCGTTGGTCCCAAAGCACCTGTAATTGTGCTCGCCGCCAAAGAAGATATCCAGGCCGGCACAAGGGTCGAACAGATCCCAGATGAGGGCCTGGCCAAGATCGCTCTCTCTGGCGACAGCCTTCTGCTCAGTTCATACCTGACCGAGGTTACCTGGCAAAGCATCCAGGCTGCAGGCGGTGTTGTCGTTCGCAACATCTACCAGTACGAAGCCGTTCCACTCTCTGCAATTGCTTCTGGTGGGAACCCACGGGTTTCTGATATCCCTGAGCTTGGACTCACTGACCCCAATTTGGTCGTTGTATCACTCAAGAATGCTGGCGTTCCCAATGCAATCAAACCAGGTGACCGGGTAGACCTGGTCGTTGCTGTTGTCCAACGTGATGAACGTTATGAATTATCTTCTCCCCAGAGCGCGCCTGAAGTGGTGGAAGTGGTGGAAGAACCCAATCCTGAATTCACATCAACGCCTACGCCCGAGTTTACTCCTACGCCAACCGTAACTCCAACGCCGACGATCGCACCAGATTATCCTCTCGCAAAAGTGATCGTCCAATACGCGGAGATTTCTTCCGTGCAGCGCGATGATCGTTCATCATCTGGCGATGGGGTAGAACTGGGAGAGATCACAGCCATCGATGTAGTCATCCCCCGCGAAGCCGTTGAATTTGTGATGATGGCTGATGCGGCCGGCCAACTAGGCCTTTCTCTGCTCTCTCCCATGCTGGATGGGGAAACAGACCAGGTTCCAACGCTGGGCGCTCATTTTGAGGACCTCGTGGACCTCTTCAAATCTGACCGGTATCAACTATCGGAGTGATCTTCCATGACAGATAATCTGACACCAGAGATCCAGGAGGTATTCGAGGGTATTATCGTCGCCCGGGCAAACACGATCGAACAGATCGCAGAACCCTTTAGGCGCGGGAAAGACACACCCCTTGTCGCAACCTTAACTATCAGCTCATTTGATGAAGAACAGCTGGCCAATATCCTCCCTTCAACCGGCGCTTCTTTCCTTATGGTGGATTTTCATACGGAAGGCGTCACAATTGAGAAGCTCTTTCGGATCCGCGAAAAGACTGACTACCCATTCAGCTTGATCGGTTTGGTTGAAGCCGGTTCAAACAAAGAAAGCGTGATCGAAAAGGCAGGGCTTGAAAAAGTCTACAACATCCCCTTCACGCCGGGCATTGTTCATACAATGAAAAGGGAAATGCCTGCGATTATCAAGAGCACCCAGGCCAGCTGGGGAAAGGGTGCCTGGAACGTCGCCCCAGACTTGATCCGCAAAGCTGCCCAACAAGCAGGAGGAGCACCATGGGAGCGCCATAAGATCGGGGTCTGGTCCCCGAAAGGCGGCGTGGGCAAAACCTTCCTGGCCACGGAATTGGGCGTAGCCCTGTCCGGGATCGGAGGAAGAAACTGCGTCCTGGTGGATGCCAACATGAACGGGGGCCACGTCAAGCTCCGGCTTGGATTTGACACAGCAGGTAGGAATCGCAGTATTGTTGACGCTGCCAATATCTATAAACTAGAAGGCGGGCATGGCAGGCCGGAAGCAATCAAAAAAGCGCTCACAGAAGAAATGTTTCTGAAGGTGGGAGGGCAAGGGAACCTGGACCTCCTGGCTGGCGTGGACAGCATGGTCGAAGCCCAGCATGACGCCCTGTTAACAGACTCTGGTTTCCAGTTCGCCCAGTCCATGATGGACCATCTCAGGCGCCATTACGAGTTTGTGATCGTCGATCTCGGTTCAAGCACCAACGTGGGTGTACACCGCGGCGTGCTGATCAAACTGGATACAGTTCTTATCGTGGCCGAACCAGGATTGACCAGCATCAACGATGCCAGGACGGGTGCAAACTTGCTGGAAAAAATTGGAGTCCCCAGAAACGATATCAAGCTGGTGATCAACAAATGGTTGCCGGACGTGGGCTTGAGCCTGAAGGAAGCAAGTGTTTCTGCGAATCTTTCTATTGCCGGCTTGATCCCATTTGATGCAACAGGTAATGTGACCCGGGCTGAAAACGAAGGGATCTCATATGTGGCCAAAAACGCATCTAAGGCCAAGCTGCCGACCCATACCCAGAAGACCCTTGACGGGATCATTGATGTCGCAGCCCGTTTCTACCCCCCGATCGGCTATGCCTGGAACCAGCGCAAATCCGAACAGCAGAAAAATAGACTGTTTGGTAAAAGACACCGATAGATAAAAAATATTCTAAACAAAGGTGGACATAGCGGTGCCTGAAAATAACAATACCGGTGATTCTGAAATCAAATGGGAAAACATGTCTTTTGATGGAGACCTCCCAAAAGACGCCGCGGGCGTTAGCGGGTTTGATATCGCACTGGGTGAGGTAAGGTCCAAGTTGGGGGAAAGGTTTTCTTCAGCTGAACTTCAACAGGGTGGGGGAGAGGTCCGGACTCAGGCTCGCAAGATCGCTACAGAGGTGCACGAAAACTACCAGGGAAGGGCGATCAAAGACAGTCTGCCGCCCCTTATCTACAACAGGGATGATTTTGTTTCCCAGGCGATCTCATACACCTTTGGTTTGGGCCCGATCGATCATCTTTTGGAAGACGAAACGATCGAAGATATCGCAATCAATGGGCCAAACGAAGTCATGATCTACAGGGACGAGTGGGAACGGACTGATATAACTTTCCCCAACAAATCGGTTCTTCTCAATATCCTCAATACCGCCCTGGCCAAGGCAGAAAGAACAGTCAACCGTATCAAACCGATCGTGGACGCAGCCATTGACTACAACCGCTACAGCGTGGTGACGCAGCCGATCGCTAACCCCGATCCTACTGCCGTGATCCGCATCCCTCGCCATGCCGGTATCGAACTGATCGATCTTTATAAACCCTGGCGAGTAAATAAGGACACACCAAACACCCATGCCATAACAGATGAGATCAAAAATTCCCCCCTCCCAGATTACCCTGACTTGGAGCTGACCAATATCCTTTCAAAAGAACTGACCAATTACCTACATGGAGCAGTACTGGCCGGCCTGTCCATCGCTGTGATTGGGCCAACTGGTGTGGGCAAGACTGCACTGATCACCGCGCTGGGCCGCTGCCTGCCTATTGATTACCGGGTTTTGATCATTGAAGACACCCCGGAGATCAGGCTCTTCCCAGATTCAGATGTGCCGAATAATGTACTCACACTGCAAACCCGTCCACCTTCACTGGAAGATGTGCCGGAGATCTCACAGGCTGACCTCGTCAAACTGGCCCTTCGCCAACGCCCTGATGCACTGACCCTTTCTGAAGCAAGGGGAGGGGAGGTGTTCGATCTTCTGAATGCGCTGTATACCGGGCATAAAAACGGCCTGACCACCTTCCACGCCTACGGCCTCCAGGAAATGCAAAGCCGGCTGGCAATGATGATCAGCCAGAGCGAACGCGGACGGCACCTTCGCATGAGTCAAATAGCCCAGATCATCTCAACTGCAATTGACATCGTGGTTGTGCTTGAAAAAGAAGGGAATAACCGCAGGATAAGGGCAGTCGGGGAGATGGATGGAGGCCTCAACACTGGCAGTCGAGATCCGGAACCCATGATTAATCTGATCTTTGAGTATTCGGGAGGTAGTTCCCCGAAATTGAATGGGCCGCTAATAGATTCCCTTCATACCCAGCGCTTTTCAAATGCCGGCATACCAGAATGGATCTACAAGGCTGCATAAGGAGATTTACTGATGACACCACAACATCTAACTTATTTATTGCTGGCATCAGGCGCAGCGATAGGGATATTTATCATATTCGTGGCTTTTGCACGTGTTGGCTCCCAACGCTCAGGGATCCAGCGGCTGAGAAATCTGGCAGAAGCCGATAAAGAGTCCGGGGCGGTCACACCTCATCCAGACATGGACATGAGATCTTTTGCAGGTACCTGGCAGGCAGGAGGGCTTGACCTGGCACTAAAGCAGGCGGACCTACAGGTCACAAAAACTGGATTTATGAGGGTGGGGCTTTTAGGAGCTGCTGGCGGTTTTGCCCTCACTTACCTAGTTCTGGGGGGAATCCTAACTTCGATATTTGCCAGCCTGGTGGTTTTTATTCTTTATCTGCGATGGCTGTTTGCCAGGAGGGACCAGGTGTCCATTGAATACGAAGAGGCCCTGGCTGACGCTGCCGCATCCATGGCAGTTGGCTCTCAAATGGGAGGAGGCACAGCGCACGGTGCGATATCCAATGCTGCTAAATACGCTCCCCCTATGGTGGCAGGAGATCTGGAACAGGTATCGAGAAGCCTGGTTCAGGGTGAAGATCTCGGGAAAGCCTTCTTCCCCATCCAGGAACGCAGGCAATCACCCATGCTCAACATCCTGGTCAACACTCTTGTGGGGTGGGAGAGGCACGGCGCGAACAGGTCGCTGGGACAGATCCTGGAACCTTTGACCGAGACCATCCGGGAGAATGCTGCCACTAGAAAAAAAGTTACTGCTGACCTGTCCGGTATCCGGATCCAGATGCAGGTACTGGCCGTAGCCCCCTTTATTTTGGCTGCCTTGATGCGCTTCACTTCTGTAGATTATGCCAATTTCTATTCAAGCCTCGCAGGCGAGATCACTATGATGGGATCTTTCCTGCTTTCTGCTGTTGGTGTATTGATCGGTGAACGAATGCTCAACGAGGTCAACCAGGTCATGGTTCTGGGAGGAAATGATTGATATGCTGTTAAATACAACTATCCTGGCAATTCTGTCCAGTCTTTTTGGACTGGGTATCTTTATTATCATTGCTTCTTTTGCTATCCCGCGCGTGATGAGCAACAGACTCGTCGAAAACGCTGATGGAAGCAAACGAATTGGATCGGTCGCTGAGGCTCAGGTGCTCTCAGCCATGGTTTCTGATCTGGGACGTTCAATCGGCAAAGAAAAAGGTGACCTGGACGAGCTGCTGAGAAAATCCGGGTATATTTATCAGTCTCCCCAGGAATATTACGCCCGCAGGATCTACACATCTCTGATCACGGCAATCCTGGGCGGGGTTGTCGGCTACTTTTTAGACCTGGGGTTCTTGCTGACCGCCTCCCTGGTTACAGGAGGCCTGTTCTACGGTTTCTCCATGCCATCCCGGGCTGTTCAGAAGACGATCAAAAAAAGGCGCGAACGCATTCAAGACGAAATGGGGTTTGGCTTGGAACAATTAGTGAACTTGCTCAATACTGGCACCAGTCTTTCAGACAGCCTGTCGCAGATGAGGGATTTCGGGTTGTTCGGGAAGATCTGCGACACCGTCTCTTCCGGCCTGCAGACCAACAAAGAGATTGACAGCATTGTGCACGATGTACTTCAGTCGGTGCCGGCGCCGGTGCAGCTGCGGGAGTTCCTTGGCCTGATCAAACAAAGCCAGATTGGTGGTGAGGTGCAGGTCCGCGCCATGCAAACCATGGCCAGGATGCTGCGCCAGAGGCTTTCTAACCGGATTCTCGAGATCGGCGGCAGGTCAAAGGTAAAGGCGGTATTGGTCAATACTATGATCATCGTGTTGGCTTCGCTGATCATCATCGGCGTGCCTGGTGTGAGTCTGTTAATGGGCATCGGGTTCTTCTAGGGACAGGATAAGTGACAAAAT
>Ga0307991_1003183_pt1 | contig 10751 bp, 11 predicted proteins | sample EllFjometagen131_FD_203146 | JGI IMG/M metagenome (GOLD analysis project Ga0307991, IMG submission 203146) | Marine microbial communities from Ellis Fjord, Antarctic Ocean - #131 | ecosystem: Environmental > Aquatic > Marine > Unclassified | place: Southern Ocean | collected 2014-10-08 | reverse complement strand
AGATTTCCTTTATAAAATTATTTCTAAATTTGACACTCATTAACTATCTTTTTCGCCTTGCCGTCAAGTTAAAAAAATAGAATACTGCGCCAGGATTAAACTTTCCTTTAACATTAGGGGTTGATTTATGCAATGGTCAAAAGAGAAACACGCCTCCGAGGCGGATGTCATGGGGCTGGGTGGGAAGCCCCTCCATGACGAGTTGTTCTGTAAAGCCAAAGCCATATGTTTCATGGATGGAGGGTTCTGAAGCAAGAAAGCGGTCGTAGTATCCTCGTCCGTATCCGAGGCGATGGTTTTTGCTGTCGAAACCCAATCCCGGGATAAAAGCGATGGTAATATCGGAAGGTGCAACCCTCTTGCACATGTCTGGGATTGGTTCGGGGATGCCGAAGGGGGATTCTTGTAGATGGGAGGCGAGGTTTGTGACTTGGAAGATCTCGAGAGATTGGTTTGTGACCCTCGGCAGCAGTAATTTGTTTTCTTGAGCGAGCAACTTGTTTATTTGGCTGGTATCAATCTCGCTGCCAAAACTTGCGAAAGATAAAACCCTCTTATGCTTGGCCGTCAGAGAGCTAATCATTTCTAGGGCGAGCAGTGCTGCTTTATGCCGTCGTTCGGGAGAGATTGCATTGCGAATTTTAGTGAGTTGTTCTTTATAACGGAGCTTCATCATGACGTCATCGGGATGCCGGAATGGTAGGGTATTTTCTTTAGCATGGCTCCTTCTGGATCGAATAGCGTTGCTAAGCCTTCGCCACCGATGACCTTGGATATTGGCGTCGAGACTCCTTTTTTGTAGTATTTACCCTTGTCTAGTTTGTCATTATTATATTCTTCCATGAGCATTAGGTTGCCATTTCTGTACCATGCCGAGCTTATGCCGGTTTTCTTGCTCATACTCATTTCTTTAGAGCTTTCGAGGCTACCGTTTACGTACCATGTTTTGACAAGCCCTTGGATATGACCCTCAAACCACATTACCGACAGCTTGGGGGCTACTCCATTTGGAAAATACTCAACTTCTTCGCCATGCCTAACGTCGTCTTTGATATGATATGTCTGTACAAGGGTGTTGTCTTCTTTTAAAATTTTTACGATCCCTTCGGGTTTGCCATTGGAATAGTGGCGAAGCTCGGCAAGGTGGTCGCCGGCGAAGATGGCGCGAAAACCCTCGCCGTTGCGAATTTTGCTGATGGATCCGCCTGTAGCGTCGTAATAGTCGCCAGTTCTGAGCGATCCGAGGTCGTAGTTCTCAGCGCTAATGATAGAGCCGTTTTTCCTAAAGATTTCGGAGGTTCCGTGTTTTTCTCCGTCGGAAAATTCTGTTTGAGATAACATTGTGCCGTCGGTATTGAAAACTTCAGCGGTGCCGTGGATGGTATTGTTTTTGTAAGGAATTAATTCCTTTATTTTTTTGTTGGTATTATATGTTTTCATGGTGCCCTGGAGTTCTCCGTGGCGGTATGGGATCTCTGCGGCGATTCCGCCGAGGTTGTCCCAGACAAGGCTTATGCCATCGAAAATCCAACTATTTTCGGCTGCCTGGCCTATGTCGGCATCACCACCAGTGATGCGGGCTTCGAGTCTTGCGCTGCCGTCGATATGCCATTCCCTGTATGTTCCATAGGCTTGGGATCCTGCGACTTCTAGGTACTGCTTAACCTGCCCATTTTGGTAGTAGCCTGTAATTATCGATGGTGTCGATCCTGAAGCGTCGCATTTGAACGTTCTCATAACCTTCTTATACGGCTGTGGTGACAGAAAGTCGGCGTTTTGGAGTGGGCGCAACCGATCTTTGGAATGGAGTGTTTCTGAGAAGCCATTTCTGTCTATGGTGTGTATTGTGACAAGCTGAGGCGCCTGTCCATGTCTCGTTGCCGGAGAACAGCCCGCGATTAATATTGCTGTCGCTAGTGCGACGCTGATGATGAATTTCATAGATATTCTCGTTTGAGAAGTTTCACGTTCATGGTGAAAATTTCATTGTGTTCATATGTTTTTTTCTTTTCTAGCGAGATATCTGTAATGATGAGCTGTGGCCTGTTGGGGCCAGGTCGGTGAGAATCTATTGTTACACCTTCGATCTTGGCAAGAATCTTCTGCAGGTCGGTAATGTTGATTTCTACGGGGTGAGCTAGGGTCTCTACGGTTTCTTTGAGGGTTCCTGTTGCTTTTACTGCGCCCTCTCTGAAGATGAGCTGGTTGTTGGGACCTGTGAGGAAGTCTAGGCGTTTTTTTGCCAAATGGGTGTCGGCTATTGTTTCGCTGGCGACGATTTTCTCGAGGGCGACGATTTCTTCCTCCAGGAAAACCATGTTTTCGAGGTTTTTATAAAGATAGAAATGGTCGGCGTTGCGGTATGTGCTGCTGACAATGGTGTTGGTGGCCTGTCGTTTCTCGTGGGCGAGCGTTTCGCTACTGACAATAGAGAGCCTTCGCGAAGCGAATGCGACAGCGCTACACTTCGATGAATAGTTAGAAAGTACTATTACGAGAGGGATTGCCCCAACAATAAAAAGATATAGCAGGACGCGGTTTTGGGGGATGATATTCATAAGATAGGCTCGGAGGGTATGGGTTTGACTGGCCTTGTTTTTAAATGGAATGATGCCATGTATCGGTCTTTGCTTGAGGTCCATTTTAGTTCGATTCTTGGGTCGATGAACGCGTTTGGCTCGAGAAGCGCGTCGTGAAATTCTCCGGCCTGCCTTGTTGTTGGTGCTGTGAATGATATGTCAACCCGCACCTGATATGGGTCGCTCTTCTTGCTCGCGTCTGGATGTTTCACCATGGTATATGACATGCTTTCCATGGATATGAGGGGTTCTGCGCTCCCTGTTATATCGTCTTTTTTCAGGATGTATGGATGTGTGCTTAACCATGCGAGAACGTCGCTGACCAACGGGGCGTTGGGGCATAGCTGAAACATCTCGGCTGTTTCCTCGTTTTTTTTATAGATGCTGTTGAGGCGGAGGGCAATGTCGTTGGTCGAGAGGTCGTCGGGGGATGGTATTGGTAGGAGCATTGTCTGTTCAAACTCTTTGAAATTTTTTCCCCGTTCTGTCAGAAGTTCTATGTATGACCGTTTGAGGCGAGTTTCTTTGTTATGAATAAGGGCTTCTCCGCATAAAAAAAGTGATAAGGCCAGAAGGAGGCAGGCTGACAGGAATGTAATTGCTGGCTTCTTGATGCGCTTCCATGGGCGAGGGTATGAAAATTCGCGCTGACGGAAGTTTATAGAGTTCCCTTTTTTTTGTGCCAGGGCACTGATTGCCAGGCCTATGGCTGTGGCAAATTTTGCATTGTCTGGAGTTATGATGGTCTTGTTTATATCTCGCAGGCAAGGATCTGGGGGGTTGCCTGTAATGATAAGCGTCGCGACGTTTTTTTCTTCGGTTTGCGATTCTGTGGAGATGATGGCTTTGGCCAGTTCTTTGTGGAATATTTCTGCTTTTTCCGTAGATGAGCCGTATCCAATAAAACGCGAGGCTATGAGGACGCCGTCTTTGACCAGGATGCATTCCGACGAAGTGTCGCCGATATTAAGGACGAATGTTGTTGAATGTTCGGGGAAAAATTCTGCGACGAAGCATGAAAGAGCGTGGGGGATGCATGATATTGTCTCCGGCTCGACACCATAAGCCTGCAGGGAATCAAGGTGTCTGCGGACGGTGTCGCACTGTGTGGCAAAGAGCGTCAGAAGTGTGTTTTTCGGGCCGCGGTGAACCGTCACGGTGTCTGTGATGGCGTGTTCAATGGGAAACGGTATCATCGGTTCGACCTGAAATGCTATGACGGAGTCGATCTCGGATTTTTTGGTGAGCTTAATCTCCATGGGTTTGACGAGAACGTCGCGGGTTTCCAGTGCTGTAATGAGGAAACCTTCACCTAGGTTGTCGACGGAGGTTTTTAGTGCAGTGTAAAAGGGGTTTACATCGTCTATGGGGGTCTCTAGCAGGTTTATTACAGAAATATTTCTTTTGTCGACGGTTACTCGTGCCGTTTTTATCGATGCGGGACCGATGTCGAGCCCCAGAGCAGTAGATATCATCATAATAAGAAAGCCTCAGAAAACCTTAATACTTCACATATTATAGCAAAAATAAAAAATTAACGCAAAGGACCGTTTTTTTTGTTTGCTATAAGTTCTTGTGCTTTAAGATATGGATATATTTGTGGCAAGGATTTCTGCTTTTTATTGTGATGTCGTTGCAGGTATTGGCTTAGCGGTGGTATAGTTTATTGCTAAAAATTATGATATTATATTATCATAATGTGGAAATTGTCAAAAAGAAATCAAAAGATGGTACCGTAAAAGCAAACAAGAATTTTTCGCGGCATTGTATGGTTTTTGTTTATGTGATAATTTTCGTTATCATTGATATCGTTATGCTTTTTTATGGTGAGATTGGATGTTTTTCGTTGCAGAGATTATTAGTCAGATTTTTATGGTATATACCCTGATGTTGTTTGCTCGTATTCTGGGGTCGTGGTTTCCTGAGCTTCGAGGGTCGCGGGCCATGCAGTTTGTTTCATATTATACAGATCCCTATCTGAACCTATTCAAACGTATCATCCCGCCGTTGGGTGCTATGGATATAAGTCCGATCTTTGCATTTTTTGCTTTACAGATCTTGAAGCGTATTGTTCTGGGCATATTGCTATGACACTGAGAGAGCCTTTTCGTATTGGAAGTCTTGTCGTTCCAAATAATATTTTCTATGCTCCATTAGCTGGATATACGGATATGCCGTTTCGGCGTATTATCATGAAATATCGCCCTGGATTGTTTTTTTGCGAGATGGTCAAGATGGAGGCCTTGACGCGGAACACATCCAAGACGTTGGAATATCTTAAATACACCGCTGATATGCATCCTATAGGGGCTCAGATCGTTGGCAGTAACGTGTCGCTGGCGGGTTCTTCGGCCGGGATTGCAGAGGATTTGGGTTTCGACGTCATAGACTATAATTGTGGGTGTCCCGTTGATAAAGTTACGAAAGATGGTAGCGGTTCGGCTATGCTTAAAAATCCGCAGAAGATTGGTGAGATAATTTCTGCAATGGTTGCTGTCGTCAAGGTTCCCGTTACGGTCAAGGTCCGCGTTGGATGGGATAGTTCTTCGGTATGTGTCGAAGACCTTGTACGTATTGCCGAGGATGCTGGTGCGGCGATGATAACTATTCATGGGAGAACCCGCACTCAGGGATACTCTGGGAAGGCGGACAGAGAATTGATCGCCTTGGGAAAACGTGCTGCGAAGAAAATTCTTGTATTTGGTAATGGCGATATTTTTACTGGTGCCGATGGCAGGGATATGTTCGATACAACTGGGTGTGATGGTGTTCTTGTGGCAAGAGGTATGCTTGGAAATCCGTGGCTTGTCGAAGATATTGTTGCAACCATGAAGGGGGAGACACCCGCAGATCGTTCGTTCGAAGAACGCAAGAAAGAGCTGATAAATCATTACAATGCTATGCTCGAATACAAAGGAGAGCATCAGGCTGTACTGGAAATGCGTCGCGTCGCGTGTTGGTACTTTAAAGCTTGCCCGGGCTCTCGCGATTTCCGAAGAGTCGTAACACAAGCTCATAGTAATGACGATGTCCTGGAAGCTATAGCGCGGTTTATTTCATAAAAATCCTACTCAAGTTTGGGAGCTTTGTCGACGGACCAAAGTGGCAGGATGCATAATGCTCCAATGACGCTGCATACGGTTATGATAACGAAGAAATAATGCCACCCGAAGTTCTTTATGATATGTCCCAGCGGTCCTCCTGTCATGGAGCAGCCTACATATGCGATGATGCCAAGGAATCCTGCGGCGGTGGCGGCAGCTTTTTTATGAGAGAGCTCCACAGCAGCAACGGCCAGAAGCATCTGGGGTCCGTAGACGAAAAAACCAAGCAGGCACATTATTGCCCGTGTAAAGCCTACGAGTGTCGAAGCATGCTCGGATGTTAGCCAGAAAGTATAGATTGCAGGGATTATTAGGATCATGAATATGGCGTTGACGGGTCCTCTGCGCCCTTTGAATGCTACGTCCGAAAGCCATCCTGCTGCGAGTCCTCCGAAAAATCCGCCGGCTTCGAACCAGAAAAGTGATTGGGCCGCGAGACGGTTTGTGAATCCCTGAACATCGACGAGGAACAGAAATGACCACTGTGCGACGGCCCAACGGATGACATATACAAGGAAGTATGATACGGAAAGCAGCCATATATATTTATTGCATAAGACATAGGTTACCAGTCTTTCTTTTAACGAGAGCTCCTTTTCTTCGCCTTCAGCGAGAGGGGTGTGGATGTCTTTGCGGTATTTTTCTATGCGGGGGAGTCCAAGTGATTGAGGGGTGTCCCTTAGGAAGACGGCAAGGAATATCCCTGTGATGATAGCCATTATTCCGGGGACGTGCATCGACATACGCCATCCCCATGCATCGATGATAAAAGCAGACATGATTGGTAGAATTGCTGCGCCGAGGTTATGGGATGTGTTCCAAAGTCCCCACCAACGACCTCTCTCCGATACGGAATACCAATGAGTCAGAATTCTGTGGCAGGGAGCTGACCCCCATGCCTGGAACAAACCATTGAGGCCCCATAGTGCTGCGAAGAGATATATCGAGTATGAAAGCCCAAAAGCGATATTGAGGAAACCCGTGATGATTAGCCCTATAGACATGAAATAGCGAGGGTTTGCCCTGTCCGACAAGATACCGCTGCCAAATTTGCTAATGCCATAAGATATCTGAAAGGTTGTTATTATCCAGCCGAGCTGTACTTCATTGAAGCCACTATGTTTAAGGCTTGGCATGATGCATGCAAAGGTCATGCGTGTAAAATAATAGATGGCGTATCCTGAGAATATTGTCAGTAGAAGGCGTATTCTCCAATATGTATATGTTTTTCGTATTACATCAGGGTCCTGTATCCTGTCTATGTGTGCGGCTGGTCTGAATATACGAAGTAAACGATTCATACTGGTCCTCTTTGGTAAAAGTTCATCCTCAGTAGGCTGTTAACGAGATTTTCTGGAAAACATCTCGTGCTACCGAAGTGAATAGTATTTATGGTAGAATAAAATGTCTAGGAAAATTAGATCTTTTTTACAGTTTTTGGGGCCGATGCTAGATCAATTTCTGAAGAGGTAAGAAACCTTGGCCGTGCTGTATCATTGGTACGCGTAGGTGTGATGCGAGAACTTTTATATCTTGCAAATGCTTGATTATAATGCTGCTCTTCTGCGTTGTGATTTTTCTCTATTGAAGCTTTTTAAAGCGTTCTTCAAAAATTTTCACGTAATTATCAAGCTCTTTAGGAGAGGGGTTTTTCGGATATCGAGATTGGGAGGTATTGTCATTGTTGTTTTTCTTGTTAATACGATGGTCTAGGAGGTCCATAAAGTCTTCTGCAGAGATGCTTCTAGCTCCGAGATGGCGAGCCTGTCTTGCGAGTGGGTTGTCTGAGGTCGCGACAGTATGTTGTCGGGGATTTTTTACTCTTTGGAGCTCTTCTATGATAAACTCGTCGGCGGTTTGTCCTTCTGATGAGAAGATTATTTCTAGGTCGTTAATATGTTCTCTTGACCATATACCAGTCTGGTATTTGGAGTCGAATACGAGGGTTATTGATATTTTGATGTTCGACGTTGCAGAGCTGAACTCCCTGATGAGCTGGTCGCGTTGTTGTTGCAGAGAGGTCTTCTTGACCGAGATGCGGAAGAGGATGTTGTATCCGTCGACAAAGTAGTGCATTAGAGGCGCAAAGCTTCTATGACCATAAGAATTTTTTCAAAGGCCTTGCTTCGGTGTGATATTCGATTTTTTGTTGTTTCATCAAGTTCTGCAAAGGTTCTCTTATGGTTGTGCATTATAAATATTGGATCGTATCCAAACCCATTGCCTCCGTGTTCTTCGGCACAAATTGTTCCCTCACAGCGTCCTGTGACACACTTTTTTAAGGTTCCCTGAGGCATTGCCAAGGCTATGCAACATTCAAATGCCGCAGATCTTTCGAAATTTTCGAAGTCTTTCATAGCGCTGAGGAGTTTTATGTTGTTTTTGCGATCGGTGGCATTGACGCCAGAATAACGTGCAGAATATATTCCAGGGTCTCCATTGAGAGCGGGGACGGAGATCCCTGAGTCATCGGCGATAACCCATTCTCCAAGGGCTTCTGCAGCATGTTCTGCTTTATGTATAGCATTTTCTTCCAGGGTCTCTCCTGTTTCTTCATCGGGTGTATAGTCGGGAAAGTCCTTCAATGACATCGTTATTATATTAGGAAATATCTTGAAGAGACCTGTGTATTCCCGAATCTTACTCTTGTTATTGCTTGCAATAATAAGCTTCATCCCTATTCCTCAAAGTAGTTCCGCAGTGATATAATGGTATATGTCTCGTCCAAAAACTTGATAATGTCGCCGACCTTTCCGCCGTCAAAGGCTTGGGCTAATTTTGACTGGAATGATAGGACATTGTTCTCTGGAGAGGCGTCCCATGGTCCAAGGATTGTATAGGAAACTTTTTCTCCAGAAGACTTTTCCACCTCTGCGATGATTCCTACGCCTATTTGTTTTTGTGAGATGTCGTCTTTGGTGATAATTCGTGCGCGGTTAAGCTGTTCTGTAAGGGTTGTCAATTCTCCCTGTAGTCTCGATCTCTTTTCCAGGGCGAACTTATATTCGGCGTTTTCGCGCAGATCTCCGAGGGCTCGCGCCGCTTCGATTTCCCTTGCATTTTCGACGGTTTCTGCTGTTCCTATATGCTCTATGCGATCCTTTATCTTGTTAAACCCTTCTTGCGTTGTCCAGATAATATTAATTTCTTCTTTTTTACCGTACTCCTGTGGTGTGTAGACTTTTGATAGGTCTGGGTTGGCAACTTCGGCAAGAGAGTGCATTATCTTGGTGTTGTGATCGCCGAGAGATCGACACTTTGTTGTCAGGAGCAGGAATTCGTGGAGGAATTCTACGTCGGTACCCTCTATTATGGAACGCACAATGGCAAAGCGCTTAGCGGTGATGATTGCAATGATTTTTTTCATCATATCGCGGTATTCGGGGATTTGTTCGACATAACTTAGAAGAATAAGCAATCCTTCCAGGAATATACCTTGGTTGTGTTTGTCTTTGAATGGTACGCGTGCCTTGCCGACAACTTTCTGGAAGTACCACACGAAGGCCTTAGGGAAGTCGACGGGGTTCTTTTGCAAGAATATGATCTTATTGTCTAAAGCGGTTAGATCTTCTTCATTGGAAAGCTCTTTGAGGAGATAGTCCTTCAGAGTGTGCTGGGGCAGGTAAAATATATTTTCGAGGAAAATTTCTTGCCAGTCATCGCGATTCTTACGGATCATCATTATGATTCGTTTTTTGAAAGATGTAACCTCTACATCATTTATTATATCGCAGACGTTTTGGATTGATAGGATTTCTTCAGAGAGCTGTTGCTGTACTGTTTCATCTGAGAAAATATCGGAAAACAGGATTTGAATGGCAAGCTTCTGGGGTAATGTAATTTCTTCAGATAACATGTCCAAAAGAATTTTCCTTACCAATGAAGAGGCCTCTTCATTTTTCAGTACATCGGGAAAATCTCGGGAAAATTTGTAAATTGTTGCGATGGTGGTGTCGATATGTATTTCTTTTTTCAGTGTTGCTATAAGCTGCATTGCATGGCTTTGTTCTGCTTCTCTCATCTCAAAATATCCGCGGACATTTTTTGGTGTTTTTATCATGGTATCTTTTTTTATCTTTGCTCTTGCTGTTTGCCACCATTTCGTCCAGTCTTTCTGCGGAATCACTAGTTCGCAAAGTTCATCTTTAAGGTCTGCGGCAGTTTTTGGCCCAAGATCGTGAAGAAGCATTCCGACAACCTTCACGGGGTCTTTGCGGGCCTCTTCTTCGAGTTTGTCGGGGTATCCGAACCGTTGTGCGAGGAAATGCGAGCCGTCAAGAGATATAAGGTTTTTGAAGGCGTTTTCGAAAGATACGTCTTTACGTCCGACCACATGTTCGAATTCGATAACAAGCTGTTCGCGAACTAGTGAGAGTTCTACGATTTCTCCAGCGCCCCATCCTCCGGTATGGTATACAAATCGGTCAGCGTCCATATGAGAAAGAAGGTCATAGCTTGAGATAGCCCTCTGGAAATCTACGCGTTGTCGTAGGCCTATAAGTCTGATTTTTTCATTGAAATATTCGTGGTCATTATAGCGTTCTTTGAGTATGCCAAAGGCTATGTTGGCGAGGTCGGTACTATTTGTTGTTTCTAGGTCTATGATAAGGCGAATGATATCGTATGAGAGGTCTTTGTCTGAAATTGTTTGCCAGAGTGGGATAGCCCATTCAACACATTCTCCGAAGGGGTCATTAAGTTCTGAACTCTTGATAGCTTCCAAGATATTTTTAAATTCTTTTGCGTCTATAATGTCACAGGAGCAGTACTCCTCCCAGAGGTGACGCAGAGCTGGAAAATCATGATTTCTAATATGGATGACAAATTCGTCTAGATAATTCATAGGACTCCCTAAATGTAGGTTGTGTCGATCTTATTGTAAAAATATATTCGGCATTTAATTGTTGACAAATTTTAACATACTTTATCTCAATAGGCAAGGGAAAATATTGGATGTAAACCTATGATTACAATCTAATTTCAAAGCGTTGATCTGCCGAAACAAATTCAAAAATAGGAAGGTTTGAGAGATCGAGTATAGTGGCATAGAGCGCTGGTCGTTATGAGT
>Ga0307991_1003182_pt1 | contig 10752 bp, 12 predicted proteins | sample EllFjometagen131_FD_203146 | JGI IMG/M metagenome (GOLD analysis project Ga0307991, IMG submission 203146) | Marine microbial communities from Ellis Fjord, Antarctic Ocean - #131 | ecosystem: Environmental > Aquatic > Marine > Unclassified | place: Southern Ocean | collected 2014-10-08 | reverse complement strand
ATTTACCCTTTTTTGGCACAATAGTCTGGACGGAACCGACTGCTGCCGGTCTTATCGGTCCGGTCCCATAATATCGCGTCCGGCGGCGCGTTTCATCGTCTCGCGAATAGCGTTTTTTCCCTTGCCGGAAGAGCCTTTGACCGTAGGTATCAAAATCACAGATGGCAGCGGAAGGTATCTGACCTTTTCGATCTCTTCCGCAATATTGTCGGCGATCTCCTCGGTAATAAATATCGCGCCGAACTCGCCGGACTTTGCGATCTTGTTGAATTGAATTGCGAGGTCTTCCGTTTCCTCGGCGACTATCGCTTCGATGCCCATCGCGCGGAACGGCAGCGTCGTTGCGAGGTCTCCGATGACGGCGGTTTTATATTTCGCCATAACGCACCCTTTCAGCGATTATATTTTTCTCGATTCGCGCGTTTTTCATTCGCACGATTGCCCCGATAGCGCGGATTTCGCGATACTTTAGCAACGCGAAAGCGACGAGGACCTCGAGGCCAAAGCTTATATAGACATTCATTCGAAGGAAATCCTCGAGCATATTCGCGAGAAACCTCGACAGCGGTTGAAAAGATTCACTGCGGATGCTCTCCACAACTGCATCCGCGAGCGGTTTTCCGTAGATCGAATATACGAGCCGCGATGGAATCGCGTCGATCTCCATCTCCTCGAAGATCGAGAAATCGGACTTCGATATATGGCCTCCCTCGATGAAGAACCGCTTGAATAAATCGATTTCGATTCCAGATGTTCGGATTCGCAGGTAGCTTGTTAGGTTCTTGACATCCGCCCAGCGCCGGACATATTCCGCGAGGAATTCGCGGCCGGATGCATTAAACCGCCCGACGAATGTCCTCGCGAAATGGGAATCTACGGCGACATCGATTAGCAGCGGAATCTTCGATTGTTCGTAAAGCTCTTGCGATTCGCGCATAGCTTCGCGAACCTCTTCCGGGATCGATTCGCCGTTATCCTCTTCAGCTACGAATTCGATCATATCTTCTGCAGAAACGGTGCCTCCGGGTAGAAAAAGCGGCGCGATATCGAGATCGAATTCCGCGCACTTCACCGCCAGCGATCCATTCGTAAAATCGACGAACATCCGCATAAGGTCCGTAACCTCCGGGTCCTGCGAGAGGTTCTCGACCAGATCGAGCGTTCGTTCCCACTCCGCCGCGATAGCGGCCTCCGTATCTGAATCCGCGCCGGAGAATCCAAGTTCCGTTAGTATCTTGCCGATCTCGTCCGGTTCGGCGTCCAGAAGCCGTGCGAAATCAGCGCGCACCGGCCTCTTCGCCCATTTGCCGCGAACGACGCCGGTCGCATAAGCGTATCGCGCATCGCCGGAAATCACCGGCGGCGCATTGAGGTTCATGTGTCGTCTCCTTCCGGCGGAAAGAGCTTCGCGGCGACGACGTCGGTTTTGCCTTCGATAATCTCGCGAAAAAGCGACTCGAAACGCGCGTCGTATTGAATCTTACCGACGATGAGCATGAATCCGTGCTTGAAATCGGCGCTTCTCTCCATCTCGAAATCGCCACGCGTCGAGGCTTCCGCAAGAAAGCTGTCGTCGAAGATCGCATCGTCGGCGCTTCCGGTTACGATAGTTCCGCTCTTCTCGCCGAACGATTCGAGCGTTACGAGGAACATCTCGCGAAGCTCTTCCGGCGAAAGCTCGATTATTTTTTTTCGAGCGCGCTTGAAAGTATCGGCGACGATTTCCTGCTTAACCGCGAGAAATTCCTTGCGAAGCCGCGCCTCCTCGCGAGCGAGTGTCTGTTCAAAGGCACGCTTCTTTTTGGTTTCGGCGAGTTCTTCGGACCCGGCGATACGCTCTTTCTCTTTGTTTTCGGTCTCCGCCTCGATAGCCTCGATCACCTTGCGCGTTTCCTTTTCAAGCTCCGCAATCTTCGCGTCGGCGTCGGCGGAAATCTTGTTTATAATTCCTTCGATGCTCATTTTATCGAATGGAAAGCAGGATTAGCACGCTCGCCAGCAGGCCGAGAATGGCATAGAACTCGACGAACGCGGCGAGAGTCATTGCGCGCGCGACGTTTGATTTATCCTTGGCAACCAGCCCGACACCAGACGCGCACACCTTGCCCTGATGGATCCCCGATACGAGGCCGGCCAAACCTACCGGAACTCCGGCGAAAAGGAAATGCCAGCCCTGGACTGGAGTGAGTGTGGCGAGTGCGGACGGATCGTTCAACAGGCCTGTCCAGAGGATAATCAGGAATCCCGCGACGAAACCGTAGATTCCCTGCGTGCCGGGAAGCGCCGACAGCAGAAGGAATTGCGGGAAAAGTTCGGGTTTCTCGTGCATAGCTCCGATCGACATATTCGATGCGATTCCGATTCCGATAGCGGAACCGAAACCGGCGAGCACCACGGCAAACGCGACGCCTATGAGCGCGAGCGTGCCGGCGTCCCAGTCGAACCAACCGGCTTTAGCTTCGGCGGGTGCATCCTGCGCAAACGCCGCAGCGACGGTGCAAAGTGCGATAATCGCTATCGCGAGTGTCAATTTTTTCGTCATCCTACCTCCTAATGGGGTTGTTATCTTGATAATTTTTTTAATTCGTTACGAATCTGTATATTTACAATTATTTTTTTTCATTACAACGATAAATTTTTTTCTCATCGTGCTATCGACTACGCCCGGCTCGGGGTTATTTGCCCCTCGATTCCGCATAGGCAATCGCATGGGCGCTCAGGGATGTCGCGAATCGGGCGAAAGCAATTTCCTCGTTAGGTTCGCGGTATTTTCCCTTCGCGCCACCCTCGCGGTCGGTCAAAATCAAGCACGTGCCGTCATACATGCGCTCGCGCAAGAGTCGTTCGCAGAAAATCTCATAACGAGTCGCGTAAGAAGCCTCTTTGAACTCGTCGAATACATCGAAATGCGGTTCCGAAACCCTCACCGGCGAGGCCGAACGCGCCGTTTCCTCCAGCAACATTAGCCAACCGAGCCACGGCTTGGCCGAGGGTTTGAATTTGCCTTCCCGATATGCGGTCAGAAGGTCGAGCGAACTCCCGAGTGCCTCCTCGATACGGTTGTTGAAATTGTTCCCAAACGACGGCCCGACATGCGCCTTGAACTCAATCGACGCAATAAGCTGGTGGTCGGCAACAACAACGAGGTCCCAGTCCTTGGTCGCGCGGAAATATCCGGGGAGCGTCGTCGTGCGTTTATGAATTGTTGAGTCGGGCAATCCGGCTTCGGAAAGGATACTTGCGAGCAAATCGATAAAACCGTCGAGATGTTTACCGCCCGTGACCGCGCCGCGCAGTCCGGCGTCGGCATTTTCCGCAGAACTCGTCTGTCTCGTATATTGGCTGGTTCTGACCTTCCAGAAATGTTTGACCGCTTTGGAAACTTGCTTTTTATAGTCGGCCATATTTAGACCTCCGAACGAACGTCGATATTGGAAAACAGAGGGCTTGCGTGTTTGAAAATTCTTTTTTCGGCATATTCAAAATATTTCGGGTCGATTTCCACGCCAATCGAATTGCGCCCCCATTTCGCGGCGGCAATATTCGTGCTTCCGGTTCCCATAAACGGGTCGAGAACGGTATCGCCCACGAATGAGAACATCCGAATCAATCGCTCCGCCATTTCGATTGGATAGGGCGCTGGGTGGTTTTTCGTCGATGCACCGGTCAATCCCGACCAAATCGAGCGAAACCATTCTTTGTGGTTCTTGTCGGAGATAATCGAGAGAATTCGTTTTGCTATCGTGGGTTTGCGATAGCCTCCCGGTTTGCGCTCCATAAGGACATACTCGATGTCGTTTTTGATTACTGAATTCGGCTCGTATGGCTTGCCGAGGAACCCGCCGCCGTTGCCGTTCGATTCGAAGCTGGCGTTGGCGATTTTATACCAGATTATGGGCGAGAGGTTGTCGTAGCCGATTATTCGGCAATGCTCCTGTATCGATGAGTGAAGCGGAACGACCGTATGGCGGCCATTGTTCTTTCTACGCGAAAGGCAGACGTCGCCGACGACGCAGCAAAGACGGCCTCCCTGCGCAAGCACGCGATAGCAATGTTTCCAAACCCTGTCGAGTTCGAGCAAAAATTGCTCGTAGTCCTCGACCTCGCCGAGTTGAGAATCGTTGTCATTATATTTCTTTAGTGTCCAATACGGCGGCGAAGTTACAATCAGGTGGACGGATTTGTCCTCGATGAACGACATTTTGCGGGCGTCGCCGAGAACGAGTTCGTGGTTGGACGGGATTTGCCGCGCGGCGGATTCGATTTTGTGGATTAACTCTTTATCCTTCGCAATTCTTGGAATATCGGTTTGCGGATTTTCCAGCGAAGAGACCTCGTCAGGTATGTATTCTTCGAGTTTCTTTGCGCCTTCTATTTCAAACAGGTTTTGCATTATTAAGAATCGCCTCGTATTTTTTCGCCGCACTCGGCGCAGATTACCGAGCCGAATTTCAGTTTTCGGGGATCGACTTTCTTCTGTAACTTTAACGGGTCTCTGAATAAATAAGGAAGCTCCGACAGCTTGTTTGCCGTCGGTTTTGGATTATCGTCGGTGATTATCTCATATTCGGCGTCTTTAAAAAGCGACCTGTCCGTGAATCCTATCTTGTCCTTTATCACCGGCAAAAAATCTCCGTTGATCTCATAACCAATCGAGTTCCTTTCGAGCTGTTTTGCCGCGAGTGCAGTCGTGCCGCTTCCGAGAAACGGGTCGAGAACCGTGTCGCCGACGAACGAGAACATCTTTATCAGCCTGTGCGGAAGCTCAAGCGGGAACATCGCGATATGCTTGTCCTGTTTTTCCCCGCTGAAATTCCAATGCCCGGTGAAGAACTCGTTCCATTCCTCCTTCGTCATTTTCGATTTCTCTTTTATTTCTTTAGAAACGTGATTTGCCTTGCCATGCTTTTTGAAAATCAGGATAAACTCGTAATCGATTTTTAAAATTCCATTTCTCGGATACGGGAAAGAACCCATTATAGTGGCGCCGCCGGTAGTATTACAGGTCGTGACCTTCTGCCAGATAATCGCGCCCATATAATCGAAACCGACGGTCTCGCAAAATCGTATGATCTCGGTCCTTATCGGTATAACTTTGTATCTGCCATAATAGACCGAGCGGGCGAACTGATCGCCGATATTCACGCACAACCTGCAACCTTTTTCCAAAATCCTATGGCATCCATTCCAAACAAGATTTAGATTATTAATATAGTCTTCGTAGCTATCGTTGAAACCTATCTGGTTATCACCGCCGTAATCTTTCAACTGCCAATACGGCGGCGATGTTAAAATAAGCTGAACCGATTCTTCAGATATTTCTGACATGTCTCGCGAATCGCCGATAATAATTTTATGTTTCGTTTTATCCATTAATTTTTACAACGCCTTCTGCGAGTATTAAATCCGGTGAATAAAGTCTTTTATTGAAAAAGCTTAGCTCATTAATGTCGCTGATTATAGACCTTTCGGAAATCCGCCATTGGGTGTAAATCTCTTATAGGAATGTAATAACAAGAATACCCTCCCCTTCCACCACGTTTTGATCCGAAATCCTTTTTCGGTGCTTTTTCTACTTCTTCACTAATAGTAAAACCACAAATATAAGCCTTCGTATCCTCCTTAATTTCGTTTGCCATCCTATCTTCAACTGAAATAATTATTTGGATATAGAAAGGAGGTTTTCTTTTATCTCCATAATCTTCCCTTACAAGTAAGTTTAAGTTCTCGCTAAATGGATAAGCGGAAGTTTTAATTTCTATTCCATCGAAATCTAAATCGCCTTTGTTCATCCCGACCTTGTTCTTTTTCCAATCATCATAAAAATATTCAGCAAAAACAAATTCACCGAGTATTCCGGTTATAGTATCAATATTGGATGCTTTAGTCCTTTTGACTTCGACACTTTTCTCTAATGCCCTAGCTTTTTTTATCATTTCTTCAGTTATTACAACAATAGGTTTTTCCATTTATCACACCCTTTTGAAAAAGCACTATCCTGTTTGTATTCGTGCCGCCACTGTTGTTACTTACTCCCCAGATATTCGATGTCTTCGTGAAGCTTTGCTCATTGATAACAACGCATTTGCATTCGAAGCCAGCCCTTTCGCCGATCGGGACTATATATTCTTCGAGTTTTATCTTGCCTTTCCTCAGTTCACCGACCTCGAATGCGACCCATCCACCCCTTTTTGTAATGCGAAAAAGCTCCTCGAAAACTCCACTCATAATCGAAGACCATTCGCTTATATCTCCCGTCACGGTTATATTACGCGAAATCTCCTCGTCGTCGATATCGTTGAACCAGCACCGCAGCCAATTGTCCTTCGCATACTGAACGATATCGAGAAATGGCGGCGAGGTAACCGTCAGTGCGACGGTCTCGGATTCGATCTCTCCTGTTTTTCGTGCATCCTTCGTCAAAAATAATCCCGCTTTTCCGGCTTTTCTTAAGGTTGCGGCTTTATTTGTCGTCAACCCACTTAATAAAGAAGCCGTTTTTCGCAGAATTATTTGCCGGGTATTCCGGTATTCGGGAACTTGCCCCCTTTTTTCGTTTATCTTTTTTTGTCCCTTTGGCGAAGCCGCTTGATTTGGAGGGAGCGTATAGACCGAGAAAAAACCTTTTGAATGTCCGGTAAGTCTATTTGTAGCTACCATGCGTATCCAAGAATCTACCTCATCCTCGACGCCATTTTCTTTTTTCTCTTTTAAATACTCTTTAATCGATATGATCTCGGCTTCCGTTTCGGGATGATAGAACATCGATAGGTCTATGTCGGCTTTGCAAGCCGGATCAAATTGAATCTCGTTAAGTCTTTTTTCTATATCAGAATAATTCGGAACCATCAAACGTGGTTTGCAAAGAACGATGCTTAGAGGATTAATATCGTTAGCGATTATCCTGCGTTTCATCAATCCGGCCTCGATCGGCGTCGTTCCCCTACCACAAAAAGGGTCGTAGACGATATCGCCTTCGTCGGTCAAAAGCTCGATAAAAAATCGAGGCAATTGCGCTTTGAAACAAGCTCGATACGATATTTCATGTATTCTCGCCGCCTGCCTTTGCTTCGATGTCCAAAATTCGTTGACGAATTTGGGTATTCTTTTATTTGCATATTCGATATAATCGAGCTTTGAACGTGACACGACTTGCTCTGCGAACAGGTCGGAGCTTCCGATAAGCGAGAAATCCTCAATATATTTTAGCTTGTTTTTCTCCATAAAATTAACTTAAATAATCCCAAAAACATGTTCCTTATTCCACTATCTCGACCCCGTCGATCTTGCGCTCGAACGGTTTGAACGGTTCGCCGCCGGCCTCGTAAAACTTTCCGAAATACTCCACAAAATGAAGCCTCGCCGGATGAACGAACGCGCCCAACGCCGATATTCCCGTGTAGGCAACGTGCCCGACGATCACCAGAAAAGCCGCTATCACGATTCCCGCGCCCGGAAGCATCTCGATAATCTGCTTGGCGATGATGTTTATCACGCCCGCGATGACTCCGGTGGAAAGGCCGAGCGCGAGTATCCGCGCATACGAAAGCAGATCGCCGAATAGGTTCACGATGCCGTAGAGGCCGTCGAATCCGAGTCCGTCGCCGATAGACGAGCCGAGCCCGCGCCTTCCGATAACACCGAGGATAAGCGAAAATCCGGCGATTCCGAGCGCGCCGAATTTCAGCATGTTCACCGCCACCTTGATAAACGGCGCTATCGTATCCGGGATAAGGAAATTCGTCACGAAAACGCCAGCCCCTATCGTTACCGAAATCCACGAGATCGCAAGAAGCGCCGCGCGAATTTTTAGCGCGCCGTTCGGAGCCTCGCGGAAACCGACCACGCCGCTCAGGATATAACCAGTCGAGACCTGAATCACGCCGAGGAATATGCTCGCTGCGAAGAACTCGATCGCATTGCCCAGCGGGTCGAAAAGCTTTATTGACAAAAGCGCGCGCGAAAAACCGTTGTCCATCGAAGCGAGGTCTATGCCAAACCATCCGCCCGCAAAAGCGCCGATAATCACCGTCGCTATCCCGGAATAAAGTATGAACCGCATGAATTTGCGTGCGCCGGCGCCGAGCTTTCCGAATGCCAGTCCCGCGCCGCTTATCGCCGTCAAAAGTAGGCCGTAACCGGCGTCCGTAAGGCACAACGCGAAGAAAAGCGGGAAGAACGGCGCGATAAACGGCGTCGGATCGATCATCCCCGCGCGCGGACGGCCGTATAGGTCGGTGATCACCTCGAACGCCTCGATCACCGGCGGATTCTTGAGCGCGACCGGCGGAGCCTCGCCCTCATCCGGCGAGATTTGATCGAGATCGACCGCATCGAATTCATGCGAAATCGTCTCGAAAAGGCCGTCGAAATCGAATGACTTCACCCAGCCGGTGAGGAGGAGCGTCTGCTCGGTGCGTTCCGCCAGATCGCTGAGCCTCGCCTTCGAAAGCTCCATGTCGAAATATCCATAAAGCGCGTCGAGTGTCGGCAAATACTCCCCGGCGGCATAGCGAGACTCCTTTTTCGCCGCTTCGAGCGATTCCTTAACCACGGAAAGCTCCGACCGAAACTTTCTAAGCTCGTCTGCGGGCAAGCCGGTGCGCTTCCCCGGATGAAACTCCGCAAAATCGCAGCTCGAAAGCAGTTCATCGATCTCCGATTCGATCGATTTGTGAAAAACGATCAGGACATAATTTCCGTTCGAGTCCGAATTGAATATCTGATATTCGCAGAGTTCGTCCGGGCAGTTCTCCGAAAACCCGGCGTGCAGCGCCTTCGGGATAAACCCGACACGCGAATGCACATCGGACATCGAAGCGAGATCGACGAATGAAACGGGAAGCGGAGAGAAAGGAGCAACGGCGAAGATCGCCTTTTCAATCGATTGCTCGCGCCCGGAAAGATCGTCGATGGAATGGTGAATGTTGTCTATTCCGGAGATCGTTTTTTCAAGCGGGAATTTTTCCGCCAGATCGACGAGCGACTTATAAGAAAGTTTAAGCGGTTTCGCTTTTTTGGCGATTTTCGATGCAAGGAATGTCCTCGCGCTTTCGATGTCGGAGATGCGCGATTCAAGCTCCCTGCCGGACTCCGTTAGACGTTCCTCGCGAGTCGAAATCTGCACGACGCCGAGTTCCGCGAGCCTCGATGTCAATTTCCCGAAAACGGATCGGTGGGCGACGATACCCACCTTACGCATCGCAACAACCGCCATCTTAAAACGCCTCGACGATCTTTTCTATCGCTCCGTCGATACGCATTTCCGCGGCTTCACGAAGGGCGACTATACCAGTTTTTTGCTCGATTTCGAGCGCTTTAATGCTCTCCATCGCCTCGCTTTTGCCGTCATCGACCGCCTTTGAGATGATACCCAGCGCCCTTTCATCGACGGTTTTCATCGCCTTTTCCGCTTCGGTCTTTGCCATCGAGACCTCCTCCGCAAAACGCTTTTTTGCTTCGGCGATTCGCTCGTTGGCGTCCATTTCGGCATCCTTAATTTTCTCGACATCTATCGGCATCGCTGCTCCCTTTTAAACTAATTTAAACTAAATACGCTTTTTCAATATCTTAAACGGCTCGACATAATTCTTGAAAACGATTTGGAACATGAGCTAACTACCTGCTGCTTATTAAAATAAGTTGTTGATAAATAGATTTCGCTCAAAGCTACACGCGTAAAGCGTTTAAACCTAAGGTGCTATACAATAATCCACAACTTATCCACAAGTTATTATTTGTTGTGAGGCGCTTTACCTGCGGCCATATCGGAGTTGCCGGTGAATATTGCGCCCTCCTCGACGATCAGGACCTTCGTGGCCATATTGCCCTCGATAACCGCCGATGGTTCGAGGCGGATTCTCTCCATCGCGGTGATATCTCCCTCGACGGCTCCGCCGATAGTGGCACTCGAAGCCGAGATCGACGGCGCTTTAATGGAGCCTTCCCGTCCGACGGTCAACGGCCCTGCGGCGACGATCTTCCCTTCGACCGTGCCATCGACGCGAAGGCCGCCCTGGACCTCAATATCGCCGATAATTTTGCTCCCCGGACCGATTATCGTGTTTAAACGCTGTTCTGATTCTACCTTGGTCATAATATATCAACCTTTCTTTTTGTTTTCAGGTTCGGCGAGTGGATCGATTGCGATTCCGCTGGATTCGAGGGTGTAATGAACGTGCGCGCCCTCTGCGTGTCCGGTGCTTCCGACGGTGCCGATCCTTTCGCCGCGTTCGATCCAATCCCCTTTTTTAACGGTTATTGCTTCGAGGTGGCCATATTGTGTTTTATAACCATTTAAATGATCGATCACGACCTCGTTGCCCATCAGCGGATCGTTTATCGCAGCGGCGACGATCCCCGTGGCGGTAGCGGCAACGATGCTCCCTTTCGGCGCGGCGATATCTACGCCGGAATGGGGCTTGAGATACCTGCTGTCCATCTCACCGAAACGTGCTGTCAGCGCGCCCTCGACCGGCAATCCGCGAGGCACGAAATCGCGGCGTCGAAGTGCGGCGGCGGCAGATGTTTCAAGCTCCGGAAAAAGCCTCGTATGAAATGGTGATTCGATCAGCGACGAAAGACCGGTTCTGGCTGCGGAAGCCATGTTAGGAAGCTTTTCATCACTCCTCTCGATGCCGACAATATCTTCCATCCATTTTCGCAACTTCGATGTGCCAGCAATCTCCTTTTCGAGCTTGATTATTTTAACCCGTTGCTGTCGCAGCATTTTGTTTTCGGCGCGTATGGCGC
>Ga0307991_1003181_pt1 | contig 10752 bp, 8 predicted proteins | sample EllFjometagen131_FD_203146 | JGI IMG/M metagenome (GOLD analysis project Ga0307991, IMG submission 203146) | Marine microbial communities from Ellis Fjord, Antarctic Ocean - #131 | ecosystem: Environmental > Aquatic > Marine > Unclassified | place: Southern Ocean | collected 2014-10-08 | reverse complement strand
AGGTTTTCTGGGATAATCGAAAAAACTGGATCCCCGTTTTCACGAGGATGACGACTTTTGATAGTTTATCAATAGTTTACGTGGCAGCCGATACATAGCTCGCGCTTGGAATCTTTAACCAGGCGATATTTCTTATTACTGCTGTGTACCGAATGACATGTCATGCAGCTCATCCGCCCACCGAGTAATAGTGGGTATTCAGCGGGAATAATCATACCTGGAGGTGCAATCACATCTACCGGGTGTGATGTCCAACCGAGCATGTTCTGATGACAGCGGTAACAGATGGTAAGGTTAATCGCGCGCGCGGGAAGTAATTGCGCGTGTTCGTCTTTTGCTGATAATTGTTGGTTTGCGCTGATTGTTGTTCCCGGTGGTTCAGGTAGCGTAGCTATAATCTCAACTGCGGATTGTTGTTGGTTGCAGGCCAGCGGCTCTGGATTTTCAGTTGTTCCAATCGAAACACTAAATTTTAGTGGAGCTGATAGTTCCAACCAGATATCCTGCTGGAGTTTTTTAAAATTAAAATTTATCTGTTCCTCTGTTAGTGATTGTTTTCTGTCTGTATTTCTTGCAGTGGAACGACGGGGCAGCGATTCAAGTTTTTGTGGCACTGTGCTGAGTTGCTGCCCGAATGGATCCTCACAACTAACTTGTACAAGGATGTTTTTACTGCAATTGTGTAAAACTATATTGTGCTGCGAGGTGAAAAGATCATCTTCTGCGAGTGAATATTCATTATTCGCGGTTATGTATGTTATACAGCAGCGACACTGGTTGGATGTTTCCCAGGCAACAGTGGCGTGGGATAACAACATGTCGTGGTTGTCAATTACGTGTATGTGCTCGATTTTTAACGGTTGGAACGGTTGCACTGTTTTCATTGTTGCCAATGGTGGTATTTTTATGTCGAAAAGTACCTTGTTCTGATCTGCCGACCAGGCTTCAACGGTGATGGTTGAGTGGGCATGTTGTTGATCTAACAAAGCAAAGTGTTGCGCTGCCGGTGTAAATGTTTCTGCCATCCAATTTATATGTTTTTGTTGTTGGTTAAAGTCGGCGATAATAGTGGTTATTGATTGCTCTTGCGTGATTGACTGGTGTTGGTCACTGTCTATGTCGCCGGTATGACAGCTGGTGCATTGTTTTTTGGCAACTGGCTCGTGGATATAACGGTTTTTTTGCGCCTCTTGCCAAGTATCATTGTGGCAATCCATACAGCTGCCCATGGCGCCAGAAGGCAGTATGACGGCTGTAAAAGTTATTGCCGCGGCAAACACCCAGCTGATTATTTTATGGTACCAATCCATTATTTTTTCTTTCCGATGAAGACTATCACTAATAACAGAAATCAGTAGGTAGATTAAATTATCAAATGAGTCTCTTGTAAAACTTTTTAAAATCCAGTAATCGTCATTCTAGCGCAGGCGGGAATCCAGAGGTTTTCTGGTTTTACCAAAAAGCTGGATCCCCGTTTTCACGAGGATGACAACTTTTGCAAGTGATTCTAATTAATGTCAATTTTACGTTTTAATCCTTCGCCATGAGAGATGAGATTGCCGCAGGTCAAATGAAAACCAACTATGCAAATACATGCGATTTTCTCCCCTCATCCTAACCCTTTCCCGTAGGGAGATAATGTTTAACAAACTGGCGGAAGATCAGTGTTGATCAGGTTAAATTATGGTTCCTGAAAAACTATAACAGTCGGGCTTGCTGATATTTCAATAGTTGCTATTTGTTTTTCCGATGGTAGGTCTATAACGCTTACCTGATGTTTCTGCGGTAGTGCGGCAAACACCAAACGTCTCCCCGTGGCAATGGTGATATCCCCAACTGCTCCGCCAACTTTAGTGCGCCGTGCTACAAGCTGCTGACCGAAAGGGAGAAAGGCGAGGGTGTCGCTTGTACTTGAGCCAATAATAATATTACTGTTAGTGGTATCTATACACAGGGTGCCAGGCATCTGTGTAGTAGCAATGCGCGCGGTAATATTGCGGCTTTCCGGGCTAATAACCAGAATTTGGCGCGCGAACATATCACTGACTAATAGTTGTTGGTCGGCGTAAATCACATCATAGGGTTGCAGCCCAGCATTCACTGTGTACTCCACAGTGAGGGGCTGTGCGCGTAAAACTGTTAGTTGTTGTTCTCGTGGCGAAAGCAATGCAACATAATCCTGATTTTGATGGGTAAATGGGTAAGGTTTGCCTAGCTGGTAACTTATATTCTGCTGCTCTAGTACTGTTCCATTTTCGGCATTTATCTTGAGTAATTGTCTGTTGTACCCGTCGCTTACATAAAGAATGGTGCCGTCGGCGCTTATGCCGATATTGTTAGGCTCATCAGCTAAAGGCAGCGGGATTCTGTCGGTAAAAGTCTGGGCAATTGTGTCAAAGCGTTGTACCAAGCGTTGTTGGCGGTCCAGCAGATATAGGAGCTGGTTGTTGTTGTCGATAACCATGTCAGCGATGTTGCTGCCGACTCCATACGCGGCAATGACTTGGCATGGATTTACCCGTGCCACATACAAGGTTTGAATTTTGGGACACAAAATATACAGTAGTTCATCGGCAAGCGGGCGCTGTTGCGTGTACACCATGAACTGTTGTGCCAAGGGTAAATCAAGAGAGTTGGCGGCAACTTGGCAGGTTATAAATAATGCATTGCTGCAACCAGCTTTTAATTCCATTGCCGTTGGCAGATTGAGTTCTGTTTGCTCTTGACGCAGTAGTTTACCCGCAGGGTTAATGATCTGTAGTTGAAAACGGATACGGCTAAAATTGCCAGTAACAACTTCGCCAGCCGCTAGTAGCTGTTGGGTTGTACTGCCAGAAAATAAATTTTCTGCTGCTGAATGTATGTTGAGCGGATACCATACAGGCTCGGCATATATTTCAACATCGCTGATGCGGATGTCTAATTGTTTGTCAGGTTGAGGGGTGTTGAGGAATAACGTTAGATACGCCGATGTTGTCAGATCGAGATCAACAGCTGGTGTCGTAGCCTTCAAACAGCCGCTACTAATAGCAATTATAGTCATAAGTGCAATTAAAAAAAGATTTTTAGCGATCTTCACCATGACTGCTCCCGACTAATTCTTTGAAGTATGACAATTGTTGCATAACCCGCCATCATTGCTTTCAGCATAGCCCCAACGCATTGACTTATAATATGGCGAGCCGTGAGCGCGGTGACATGACAGGCAGGTAACTATGTCGCTGCTACCGAAAGTTATATTCTCCACAACAGTGGTTACCGTACCACTTGCCAGTGGTGTTGCCGGCAGATAGGGATTGCCACTGCCGCCGTAACTACGGTACTCCGAACCGCTAGCTGTTTGTCCCATAGAATAGTCTGTGGGATGGCGCAGCCACGGCGAGTTATGGCTGCCGTCATGGAATTCACCATGACACTCGGCGCATAGATAACTTATCGTTGAGTTAACACCACCACCATGAATCCCTTTGTATTGATTGTGGTCGGTGCTAGAGACTGTGAATTCCCAGTCCGTATCTTCTTTTCCCAGAATGCCGAGTAAAAAACGGTAACTCTTGGCTACGGTTGATCCATCAATGGTGCTGTCATCACCGTGGTGCCCGCCACGAATGGCAACAGAATCGCTGGTACTGTTATGTGAACCATGGCAGCCGTAAGTGCCAGCGCAGGTTATCTGCGTACCACTTGTCCAGCTACCATTGCCGGGGATAGTGGTATCTGCTGCTGCCAGACCTCCAGCATATCCAGGTGGAACAAGCAGGGTCTCATCCGTGTTGCCCAAACCGACAACGTTGTGCCCGTAACTGTCCGAGTTAACCTCTGGGTTAAGGGTGACACTGGTGTCACCCTCGCCACTAGCTATATATTTGAATGTTCCTCCTGCCAGAGTTTTACCTGTTAGATCTATACCACTAGCACCATAGTCAACTGTATCAGTGTCGAATACATAGGGTGTGATGTTACTGCCATCGTTGGTGCCAGTATGGCAGCCTAGGCAATCATCATTGAGCAGGGATTCGTGCAAATCTTCACTATTTACAACGCTGCTAGATTGACTGTTGTGCATGGTGTGACAGCTGGAGCAATTACCGCTTACTTTGGCAAACGCAGTACCACTGAATACCATGCTGGTACAGAGTAAGAGTATTTTTATGTGTTGTTGATGCTTCATAATTCCTGCCTTAATCAATCAAAAGTCGTAACTGCTAAACTGATTACCATTACTGTTGTTGACTAAAAACTTCAATGCGATCATTACCTTGATTAACGACACACAGTCGCTGTTGCCAATCAAACATCAGCTGAGAGGCATAGCTCAGTTGCCCACGCCGTGACCCTTTTTGCCCAAATTCTGCCACATATTTTCCCGCGGCGTTGAAATGGTAAATTTTCGCGCCAGCGCGATCTAGTATGTACAGTTGATTGCTACTGCTGACGGCTACAGAGTAAGGAAAATGCAACACTTTATCTAAGGTGATCCGTTGCTGTTGCTTGCCATCGAGATTAAATTGATACACGGCTTGCTGCTCGCGCTCTAAGGTCCATAGTCGATTACCGACTATTTTGAAATCAATAAAGTGCCCACCGGCTTGCGGCGCAAAAGAAGTAACAACCTTTAAGTTATCATCCAAAGCATAGATTCTGCCACTGAACCGGTCACTAACGTATAACTTATGTTCACTATCGCTGGCGATGCGACCAATAAATATTTTTTGTCCATTGGTAGCCATTGGGGCAAACTCTCGCACTTGTTTGCTGTTCATATCGATGTACAGCAGGCAGTTGCGCGCCCGCTCTACTACCCATAATTTCCCCGGACGGGCAAAAGTCATATCTGTCGGGTTCTGTAATTCACCTGCGGCATCAAACTCAGTCAATGCTGCACCGTCGGCAGCATAAGAGAGCAGTTTACCGTTGTGACTATCCACTACATAGTAGCGCTGGCGTTCACTGTCAATTGCCATGGCTATCGGTGCTGATACCTGCTGCGGCGCTGGAAATACCAGTTCACTTACCCATGTCGGTGCTTTAGCATAGAGGGGAGAGACTGTTAATAAACTCGCCAGCAAGGTAATTGCTCCAACTTGCCAGATAGAAAAGTGGATGGTTTTATTTTTCATATCAATACCCCGCGTGACATTGTATGCATAACCCCTTGTCGCTGGTACCGCGCAGGTTATATTTATAAATGGTGCCATTACATGGATCGTGGCAGGACGTACAGTTCATTGGTTTGCCATTGCGTGGATCGTGGGCCTTGTCGCCAGTGGGGTGGCTGAAATTGCTGTGGTTTTCATGACAGCCCAAGCAAGAACTATCGCCATTGTTTTGCCTGTCACCTTTGGGCATGGCTGGCATGCTGGAACCGTGGAGTTGATGGCAGTCAACACAGTTTTTATCGTTGGGATGACGATGCACACTGGATTTGCGCTGTGCAAACTTTCCCGCGTGACAGCTGCGGCAGGCCTCGCCAGGATAGCCACGCAATAAGCCTTTTTGTTGACTGGCGTGGGGGGTGTGGCAACTGAAACAAAACGAGGTACTACTATCAGGCAAGACGTGATTTAACGGCTGGTTAAAGCTGGCCATGATATTTGGATGGCAGGTTAAACACATATCAATACTGCTGTTGTTGCTGTTGTGACAAGTTTTGCATTTTCCTTGTTGGAAAGGTTGGTGCTGGATGTCGCGCAATAACGCTTTATTGTCAGCCTGGTGGGGTTGATGACATTCTAAGCAGTCTATTTTTCCCAGATCACGATTGAGGTGCTTGGTGCGCAACTTGCTGGTGTTGGCATGACAACTTAGGCACAGTTGCTGAGCCTGACTGCGTAACAGCATGGGATTGTCACTGCTATGGGCGTTATGACATGCTGAACACTCGCCTTGAGAAAATGGGGCATGCACAAACTTTTTTGCCGCGCGTAAATTATCATGACAGCTTAAGCACAATGGCTGCGGTTCATCGTTTAATAGATGTGGTTGATTAGCTGCATGCGGATTATGACAATGGTCGCACTGCCCCTGTAGTGCCGGCTGGTGGGTAAACTGTTGCGTCTTTATTTGCTTGGTTAGTTTTGCGTGACAACCAGCACATAACTCGGCACCTTTTTGATGCAATAAACCCTCGTGGCGGGCAAGATGTGGATTGTGACATTGGTCACAACGCTGCTGTGCTACCGGTGCATGAATAACAGTTTTGTTGAATGCCGCCTTATCATGACAAGCATAACAACTGTTCTTTGTTGCGGCGCAGGTCATATTGGCTGTGAACAGCATAAGAAGCACCGAGCAGAGCATAACCGCTGTTTTTATAGTGCCGCTTGAATTCATGGTGCCACCTCCTTGTGGCAAGCTGAACATTGTTTTTTACTGAAAGGTTCATGTTTGACCGGGAAGGTTAATGATCTATCCGGTCCACCGTGACTATCATGGCACCCAAGGCAACTATCTACTCCAGGGGCTATGCCGCCGTGATAAACCGCAAGTTCCTGCGGCGTTAAATTGTGACATGAGACACATAGCTGGCTTGGCTCTTTGTTGAGTAGGTTACGCCGCGCAGAGCTATGCTCGTTGTGGCATTCACCACATTGCCCCTGCTGTGCCGGAGCGTGTGCCGCCCCCTCGCTCCAATAACGGTCTATAGTGTGACATTTTAAGCATAGATCTGGCAGCGGTTGTTGGAGATAGCTATTTTGAGCGCTGGCATGGGGCTGATGACAGTTGGTGCAGTTGCCCTGAGCAAATGGTTGGTGTTGATGTTGCTCGTTGGTGATTAACTGTTTATGGCAGTTGAAACAGGTTTTGTCCTGTTGTTGCACGCCCAACTTGGGATAATCGCTGGCGTGAGGCTGATGGCAAGTAAGGCACTGACCTTTAGCAAAAGGGCTGTGCTCTTTGTTGCCACTGGCACTGTCCTGCGCCTTGTCAATAAGCTCCTGATGGCAGGGGGTACATAGTGCTTTGCCCTGGGCACGCAATAATTGGGCTTGACTGCTACCGTGCGGATTATGACAGCTGGAACATTTGCCAGTCGCTACCGGGGTGTGAAGATTCTGTTTTGCCATATCACTACGCATGTCAGTGTGACAACTAAGACATAACTCCTGCTGTGGTTGGGTTAATAGTGATTTTTGTGGGCTGTAATGGGGCAGATGGCATGTTGAACACTGCTGTTGTGCGGCAGGTGTGTGAGTGAACCTGCTGTTGTGTTGTTGCTGGTCGTGACAGTTGTCACACAGCTTGTTTATGGGAGCCGCCAACAGTTTTTCCTGCCCGGCGCTGGCCTCATGAGCATTATGACAGCTCAGGCAGTTGCCATCCTTGTAGGCACTATGAACACTGCCTTGGGACACTTTAGTTTGCTGGTGACAACCCAGACACAGTTTTTCCGGGGTCTGTTTTAATATGCTGGCATGATCACTGGCATGGGGATTGTGGCAGGCAAAACAATCACCATCACGAACTGGTTGGTGCTGATTCATATTGGTGTTGTCAGGGTGGGGCGTTTGATGACAGCGGCTGCACAGCTTGGCATCCTGTTGTTTGAGAGCAAAGGGGGCAGCAGCCGTAGCCGCGTTGTGACAGCTGGCGCAGTTGCCCTGTAATACCGGAGAGTGTACTACTGCGCGCAACAGATTGTTCTTTTGTGCTGAGTGTACTAGGTGACAATCATTGCAGCGCGTAGCCACAGGATAACCAGCGTGTTTGACCTGCATGTTGTCGCTGTTATTGTGACAGCCTAGGCATTGTTGATCACTTTCGGTCTTAAGTAACGCTGGCTGAGCAGAGTTATGGGTGGTATGACAAGTTGCACAGCCTTGTTCTACCGGTTGATGTCTGATGCTGAGGCCGAATGGTTGGCTATCGTGACAGGTGAAACACAATTTATCCGGTGATTGCTTTAATAGCGCTGGTTCAACACTGTTATGTGGTTGATGACACTTTAGGCACAGCCCTTGCTCAACCGGTTGGTGAATTGAGACACTTGTTTGATCGCCACTGACAGCTTTGTGGCAAGATAGACAGACAGTTTTTTTATCCAACTTCAGATAGGCTGCGCCAATCAAACCATGGTTACGATGACAGCTTTGACATTTACCCTGTTTTAAGGGAGCGTGCACCTTATTATCAGTGCTGAAATGGGTGTATTCGACATGACAATCCAGGCAATCTTTAACCACCCGTTTGATTGTTGGTGACGATGGGGCGCAGCCATGAACCAACAGGGTAAGTGTTAACGAAATCAACAGTGAGAAAGAAAATAATTGTTTGCGCATTAGTTCCCCTTCTTTAATTGATCAAGGCAGTTTTGCCACTGTTGTTGATTCAGATTTATACTGGAGCGCTGGCGCAGTTGCTTGAGTATCTGCGCTCTCTTTTTTTGCATGGCCTGCTGCTTGAGTTGTGCGCTGAGGGCACTTTTGATCTCTTCAAAGGCAACAGTCTGTTCATGTAGTGATTGTATTAGGTGCACGAAGGTAAAAGTACCCTGTTCCGTGATCATTTCAAATTCACCGTTTTGCATATGTTGTAGTTGTTGTTGCAGTTGCAAAGACAGCTGATCAAGGGGAACTTTTTCACTCTGTGGTTGTTTGTGCCCCAAAACAGCGATGATACTAGCAAAGTCCTCGCCGTTGCGCATTCTTTTCTGTAACTGAGCAGCCAGTTGGGCATCAGTTGTTTTAGCGCGCATAATTTCTACTGTACTTGGTCCCATAAGCTGTTGTTTGCGTGTTTCGTATGCCTGTTTTACCTCTTCTGCACTAATGTTGGCTGCTGGCACAATGAGTTGTTGTTCCAGCTCTCTTATTAGGCGATGTTTACAGTAGAAATCAAAAGTAGACTGCAGCGGTGGGCGCAATTGATAGTTACGCGCTAAAGCTTCGGCGTTGGTCAGGTTTTGCGAGATAATGCCATTGAGTACTTGATGCAATACACGCTGAAAGGCTGATTGTTGCTGTTGTTGGGGGGCGAGGCTGTCAAATTGTTTTTTTGCTGTATTGTACAATTGGGCGGCACTTATTTTATATGAAAGTAGCTCTAAGACTATTTCCTGTGCTTGGTTTTCGGCAACGCCAGCATAGTCAATGGTATCAAGAAGTTCTTGATTGATTTTAACTGCATATTTTTCGCGCAAGTTTTCCAGCAACTGGGCAGTTAATTTAGACTGTTGATTTTTAATGTTTTTATCCGCTATGTTGCTGTGTAAATTGGCGAAGTCTGCATCAGATGCCGGTTCAGTTGTTATCACCTCAATTATTTGCCAAGTGTTATCCCATGGATACGGAACGCTGAAGCGGGCGTTTGGGGTCTGTTGAATCAGGGAGAGAATCTGTGGCGGTAAATGGTTGGGGCGTTCCCATACAGTTGATGACATGGTGCGATCTTTTTCGTCCACAGCAATACTGGCTAAAACATCCTCACTGTTAGTGGCTGGAGCCTTGGCGTGCGCGTCAAGGAATAAATTCAGATCATCATGCTCTTTGAAAGTTATGGTGCGCAGTTGCCAGCGCGGCGCATAGTCTTGCAGGTAAGTCTTGTGCAGTTCTTTATCGTCGGCAGTGACAATCTTGTCATCAACTTCCTCTTTTTTGAGCAACATCAGTGAGCGTACTTTGAGAAAGGTGGCAATCTTGACCTGATAACTCGGTTTGTCTTGCAGTTGCATCTGTTCCGCTTCGCTAGCCAGCAACAACCAATCGATGTAAGTATCAGCGCTTTGCGGCAGTTCTGCTGACTCGCGCCATTCATGCCACCAGTTCACATAATCTGTAATCTGATAGTTGGTGCCATTGATGGTCAGCAGTGGGGCGTCGTTGCCCCATAGCCTCCATGCTACGGCGGATCCGGCACTACAGTTAATCAGTACAACTGTTAACAAACTCAAGATAATTTTATTCAAAGAATTACTCCCTTATGTTGCCATTCTTCTATGGTGTTATTAATCATCAATTCAAGCAGTTGCGTAGTAGTACGCACGACCCCAAAGCGTAGGACGGTGCGATAATCTTCGCCGCGACTGTCAATAAAAGAGCGTACTAGCGCTGTGCCGTCGCTGGCGTCGAGCAGTTCAAGTTGCAGGGTGATTTCCGGCAGTGATTCCCCTTGTGTCATTGGATGTTTTATTTCCAAGATTTTACCTTTAATCATGGCGTTAACCTGTAACTCTTCAGATAATTTTTTAAATACCTCAGTTTTACTCTGTTCTGTTAGTTGGGACATAAATAGATGCTTGCGTTGCAGATAAATACGTAAATCTCCCAAATTGCTAAGCTGGTAACCTCGGTTGGTGCACACATTTTCACATATGCGCGTTGCCAGAATCCCCAGTTGTTGTTCATTGCTATTGTTGGCAAATGGAAAAACGATTATGCGCTTGATCGCAAACGGCTCACCATGAGTCATTATCGAGGTGAGGGTTTTATCCGCACAGCCTGAACTGCAAAGCACCAGTATTGCCAGGATTAATTTAGTTATATATATCAGCATATTAAAAGTCTACTAGCCAGGTTTGCTGCTTCTGGAGTTGCGCCAGCATCCCCGCACTATCAACTGCCTCTAAGCGGGCATCGGCAATATCGTAGTGGTTGCCCAGTTTATCCAGTGCGCGAAATTGATATACCAGCCCCGGTTGAACCACATCAGCAGGGATATCTATAGTAGCCGGTAATTGGTAACCCTTAGTGGTGAATACTGCCTGCCCATTTTTAGTTTCCAGGGTTAGTGCCCAATTGTCAATTGGCACCTGTA
>Ga0307991_1003180_pt1 | contig 10753 bp, 12 predicted proteins | sample EllFjometagen131_FD_203146 | JGI IMG/M metagenome (GOLD analysis project Ga0307991, IMG submission 203146) | Marine microbial communities from Ellis Fjord, Antarctic Ocean - #131 | ecosystem: Environmental > Aquatic > Marine > Unclassified | place: Southern Ocean | collected 2014-10-08 | reverse complement strand
TCGTCTTCTTTGGGTTTCTTCACTCGCATGGTCATAAACTTGACACTACTTGTATCACCGATCTCCTTTAATATCTCCTGTATTTCAACAGCAGCGAGGGGCGGGGTTCCACCGGTTAAAAGCCTGCGTTCCATCTGCTTGAACTGGCGTTTATAATATTTATTTTCACGAACTGCCTGTTTTTGCTGTTCAACAACCCGTAAATATTTTTCAATATGATTTTGTTTCATGACAATTTCATCGGAAACAGACACAACTGAACTAATAACCGGGTAAAAACGGTATATTGCACCTAAAAGCAACAGCAAGGCACCACCGATCAGTATAATTTTTCTTTCTTTCATCAGTTCCATTGAATTCAACATCTGATACCTTATTTTCCGGCGTTAATTGTACACCCTATACGAAAAACTTCTTTCCCGTCTCTGTCTTTCCTGATAGCAGCGATGAACTCAACATCTTCAAATAATGAGGATTCTTCCAGCAAAGAAATCAGGTCGGATGCGGATTCCGCCGTTCCGAATAAACGAATTTTGTTTTCAACCAGTTTCATTTCAGTCAGATATGCATCTGCCGGAATAACACGACTGAGCTCCTCAGCGATTTCAACAGCATACGCTCCACCCGATCGAAGTGATCGAATATACTTGACATTTTTTTTAAGCTGTTCTGTTTCTGATTGAATCTTTTCAACTGCTGAAGCTTGCGTTCGCAATCGCCCCAATTCCGCGTCAAGATTTTGCAATATCTGTCGCTGAATCATCAAATGGCTTCCGGCCCATATAAGCCCTGCCAGCACCAAAAGAGCCGCCAGACCGAACATGATATAGATACCGGTCTTATTCGGTTTTTTTCTCAACTGCGGCGGCATCAGATTCATTTCAACCGGAACATCGCGAATTCCGTTCAGCGCAATACCAAAAGCCGGAATAAACTGTTCTCCCCGGTTGGGTGTGTGTGTCAATCCGACGGTCAAATTCCGGAATTCGGAAGCAAGCCGGCAAAATAAGTCATCTGATTCTGAAACACCGTACAAAACCACACACACATTTTCCGCATCCGGACAAAAAACATTCCACAGCCGAACAAGTTGATCACTGATATAGGAAAAATTATCGCCAGATGTTTCCATGGGCGCTTCAGCGGATGCTTCCGGAACAACGATTGATTTTGCATACACCAGAGAACCCTGCTTAAGAACCGCCGCATCATATCCGGAATCTCTTGATAAAAGAAGGATAAGCGGTTCCTGCTGTGGTTCCTGATGGAAAACGCAATAATTTGCGATTGCTGCGGGAACGATTTCAATACCGGAAACGCCGATGTCTAAATCTTCTGCAATCTCTAAATAGAACGCCAGTACATCCTTTTTTACAGCCACCAGCAGAAGTTTCAGCGTCTCTTCTTCTTTGTTCTCCCCAGTAATCTGATAATCGAAATAAATATCATCAGCAGATACGGGAATGTATTTTTCGATCTCATACGCAAGTGTCGTCCGAAGATTTTCCCTGACTGCCAGTGGGAACTCAATCTCCCGCATCATCACATGTGCAGCAGGAATCCCGATAAAAACATCCGCCGCAGATATTTTGTTCTCCCGAATGAATCCGTTAACAAAACTGAGAATATCCGATTGCCTGTCCTGTATAGACTTTCCGGGATCTATTTGGCAACTCGATGTCACCGGAGGGGCCTCCCCCTTAAAAGAGCCTTTTAGGTAGACAATATTGATCTGAAGATCATTTATTTCGATGCCAATGCTTGATTTAAAAAGCAAACTTTCCCCTTTACTATTGACACTATATGGCTCTGCAAAATCCGCAAATATTATGAAACCGATATGCCTTTAAAACGCTTTTGAATCGGAATCTCATCAACCCACTCAAGTATCTGAAACTTTTCCCTAATCTGCTTACTGATCTGAATAAGCGCTGTCACCCCTTCTGAAATCCGGCTGCCATGAATCTTTCCCGTTGAACTTACTCTATAATATGACGTCGTCTCAAGGGTTAAATACCTTGAAAGACCGCGATAGACTTCCGCCCCGAGGAGGCGCTGCACGTCACTTAATGTATTAAAATCTTTTTCAGCCCGATATGCTATAATTTCAGAGGTCAATTCTTCAGTCATCCCCGGCAATACCGCCCACATTTCTGCAGGAATCGCATTAGCATTCAATTTGTTATAATCAAATTCTTTTTTTTTAGACTTTTTTCTCAAGCCCCGCTTTTTCATTTTCGGATATACCGTCACAAAATTCTCAAACCCCTGGTAAAAAACTTCAGGGGTCATCCCCCGGACAAGGAGAAGTTCCTCAACAGAGTCAAAATCATCATCCTTGCTGTCATACGGCTCGGGTAATGACTGATAGTAATCATCTTCAGCGCCATTCAAACGGTGATTCCGATCCGCATCCCGCCAATCCAGTATTGAATCAGCGATAATATCCTTTTCCGACTCTTCAAGATCAAACCCGCTCAGCATGGTCTGCAAAAGGGGCTTATCCGCCAGATTAATATTGATCCTGCCGCTGATATTTTCAATCCAGACTTCATATGATCCGCTTCCAAAAGCCACTGGCGCTATATTTGTGTTAATCCGCCATTCCGGCTCAAGTTCATCCTCAGAATCCGTATCAACCGCCACAATTCGCTGCGGCATAAACTCTTGCCGAATGATCTGTTCAATCGCTTTGTTCAAACCGGCAACGGCAATATAGTATGCTTGGGTCGATTCCTTAAAATTTCGTGTGATATTCACACGGGTCCTCATGGTAAAACAGAATTCACCGACGATAACCGTCAGGAGCATCAGCACCCACAATACCATGAGCAGAGCAACGCCTTTTTGACTGGCCCGACAACTTACCATACGTTCATGCCTGAATCATAATCTGATGCGCTCATTATGATGCCGCTCATGCTTCAGGAAATCTCCTCTTGCGATAAAATTCGCGCAACAACGACCACCGGCAGTTTTTTCTCATCCATTTGCAGGATACATTTAACCGCCAAAGGGAGACCGGTTTCATCGCCTTCATTCCATACCGGCTGCCATTCTTTCACATTATCCTGAGCCATTTTTAAATATTCAAACCGGACGTCGTACACATCGGCAATCAACTCATGAATCATTTCATCATCCAGCATATCAATGGTTTCATCAACGCCCCCGGTTAAAAAATTTCGCTCCGCAATTTCAAAATGATATCGATCATTTTCATTATTCCGACTGACCCGGTATGTCACCCGGACATTGCCGATATCATTGCCCGGAATAATGGACACGGTGGAAATAAAATCGATTAATTTTTCATCCCCGTTAAAAATAAATGATCCCCCGCCTTCAATGGAAATCGGCCGCCGGCAAATCGAAGACATTTGCCGCTTTAAAATTGAAAGAACAATCTGCTGCCGCTGAAAGCTCTCCACATCCCGTTCACCCTTTTCCCATGCCCGGATGCCGATCCGGAAAGCACCCATAATAATGACCAGGATCACCCCCACAATAGTAATGGATATCAACAGCTCAATAAGCGTTGAACCTTTATCGGACCTGAACGTCATGGCTATTTTAAAGTTTCCTCAGTCTCTATTCTATCCGTCAGCGCCGTGGTCGACAGGAGGTAATGTTTTTCCCGATTACCATTCATCCATCGAACATCCAGCCGAATACTCATCGTGGAAACAGGCAGCTTCTCCGCGACATCGTCTTCTTCCCCAACAAAATCAATAACGGCCTGCCATTGATAACCATCCCCGAAATCTCCGTTGAGACTTCCCGGCAGTAATTCATCTGTGAGCAGCAACTCTTCCATCTTTTCTCTTGCATGAAATATGCCATATAAATAATCATTGGATATTTTATTCGATTTCAACCCGCCGGAAAAAAGCTGCATCACCACAACCAGAGAAATCGAAAGAACCATCACCGCCACTAAGGTTTCAATGAGGGAAAACCCTTTTTGGCTGATAACCGGCTTCACGCCATGGCAGTATAGAATCATAAATTATTATAGATAAAATTTTAAAAACAGGTTCATCAACCGTTATACTCCGGCGTCGTCATGGCAACCATGCCGGTAATAAAGTCGATTTGAATACACGCGGATCTTCCCCGGTCATTTGCCAGAAATATTTCTCCGCCACTGGCACTGCCATTGGTAAAAAAAATAACCTGAAAAAGGCCGGCTTCAACATCCATGTCACCGGATACGGCGTTTTTCAGAATAACCCCCTCCGGGAGTTGGTACCGAACTTCCGCCCGAGCACTGGCCAGAACCTCCTCCGGTTCGACAGAATCAAATGCGGTCGTTAAAAAAATCAACATCTGCTGATTATCAAAATCAAAAAAGCAGACACGACTTTCTTTTTCAGAAACCGCCAGGCTTCTGCTGTAACGCATGGCACCGGCAATTCTTTTTGATGCGGTTTTCAATTGCAGGTTGCCTATGGGCGCTACTATCCTCGGCGCCACAAAGGCCGACACCAGACTGATAATCACCAGCACCACCAGCAATTCGATTAAAGTAAAACCGCGTCCCATTATTTAACAATCCTGTAAAGAGTCAGATTCTGATGGCAAAGAAAAAAGCTTCACCAGTCACATAAAAACTAGCAAGGCGCACAAATTCAGAGGAATGAGGCGTAGCTCGCCTACTCCGCAGTGACGAAGAATGCAGTGCAACACAAAATTTGGACTTTTTGCGAAGCCATCATTATTTATTGCTTTTCCAGTTGAAGATATCCGCATCCTCATCATCGCCGCCAGGTTGTTTATCTGCACCATATGAAATAATTTCATAATCGCTGTGCTCGCTCGGAAATTTATATTCATATGATTCCCCCCACGGATCCAGCGGAACTTCCTTGGGCAAATACGGTCCGTCCCAGTTATCCCCGTCATCCGGCTTTTCCCGCAAGGCCGCAAGCCCCTGGTCTGATGTCGGGAACTTACCCATATCCAGGCGATATGTATCAAGCGCTGTTTCAAAAAGCGATATCTGGGCCTTGGCCGCCCCCTGCTTTGATGTTCCTATTTTACTAAACATTCGAGGGGCAACCAATGCCGCCAGCAGCCCCAGAATAATCATTACAATCAACAACTCAATTAATGTAAAACCACGATCGTTTTTTTTATTGTTCATTACTAATTTAACTCCTCTAAAATGGTACTTCATTCATACTAAATACCGCCAGCAACATGGAAATGACAATAAACCCCACCATCAGTCCCATGCCAAGAATCATGACCGGTTCCAGCAGACTCACAAATCGCTTGATCATATTCCGGACCATCTTTTCATAATTTTCCGCAACCCGCAGCAGCATCTCGTCCAGTTTGCCTGTTTGTTCACCAACGGATATCATTTGAACGGCCAGGGGCGGAAAGATATTTGCCTGAAGTAAAGGGGCAGAAAGGTTATCCCCTTCCTTGACCCGGTGATATACCGTCTCCAGTTCACCGGCAATCTGCTGATTGGTAATAATTTCCTGAACCAGGCGCAATGCCTGTAATATCGGAACTCCGCTGTTGATCAATGTCCCCAGCGTCCGGGTAAACCGGGCGGCCTCCACTGATTTTACCAGCGTTCCAATGACCGGCAAATTGGCTTTCATCCGATCGGTTTTTAAGCGGCCTTCCGGTGTCTGAACATATTTTTTGGACAGATAAATAATCGTACCGATAACTGCGATGATCAGCCACCAGAAATCTCTTAATCCATGACTGATTCCCAGCAGCAATTGGGTTGAAAACGGCATGGCCTGACCCAGATCAGAAAAAATAATGGCAAATTTCGGGACCACAAAAGCCAGCATGATAATAATTGAAATTCCGCCCACAAACACCAGAAAAAGCGGATAGACCATTGCCGATTTAATGAAATCTTTTAAATCCTGCGAATTTTCCAAAAAAGTCCCCAACCGCTCCAAAACCACCGGCAATACGCCACCGGTTTCCCCGGCCTTCACCATATTGGTATACAGCAATGGAAAAATTTTCGGATACGCTACCAGGGCTTCAGAAAGAGAATTACCACTTTGAACACTTTTCAATATGGCTGAAATAACTTCTTTAAATTTTTCCTTTTCCGACACATTTATCAAAAGAGATAATGCTTTATCCACCGGCAAACCAGCCTGAAGCAGTGCGTGCAGATCCAGGGTAAACATCATCACATCTTTTGTTGTCACCCGTTCAAACATACTGGAAACATTAATCGATCCGTCAAGCTGAAACCGGTTCCGGCTCTTACCTGCCGACTGAATCCGAATCGGGATGTAATTCATTGCTGAAAGCTTTGCAGCAGCCTCTTTTTCCTCTGCTGCCTCCAGCGTTCCTTTAAAAACATTACCGGCCGAATCACTGGCTTTATATGAAAATATCGGCATATTATTTCTCAAGCGTTACTCTTAAAATTTCCGGCAAAGTAGTCACCCCATTCTTTACTTTTTCCCATCCATTTTGCCGCAGTGTAACAAGCCCCTTGGTCAGGGCTACTTTTTTTATGCGTTCCGTATCCGATTTTTTTGAAACTTCATTACGGATATCCGAATCAATGGCAAGGTACTCAAACAACGCGGTCCGGCCTGAAAAACCGGTATATCGGCATTCCTCACACCCTGCCCCGGAATAGAATGTCACATCTTTAATATCCTGATCATTTAACCCCATGGCACTTAAATGCTTTTCATCCGGTATTATCGGTTGTTTACAATCCGGACAAATCACCCGGACCAGCCGCTGGGCCAAAACACCCAGAAGTGTTGAGCTTAACAGAAACCCTTCAACCCCCATATCCAGCAAACGGCTGATGGCCCCTACCGAATCATTGGTATGCAACGTAGAAAACAACAAATGGCCGGTCAGGGCTGACTGAATGGCAATTTCAGCGGTTTCTTTATCACGAATTTCACCGACCAGAATAATGTCCGGATCCTGGCGTACAATGGAGCGCAAGCCATTGGCAAATGTCATCCCGATCTTCGGATTGACCTGAATCTGGTTAACTCCGGACAAATAATATTCCACAGGGTCTTCTAATGTAATAATTTTATTTTCCGGTGAATTGATCTTGGCAAGGGATGTATACAATGTGGATGTCTTACCGCTTCCAGTGGGACCTGTGACCAGAATCATTCCATATGGCTGGATGATTAAGGTCATGTATTGCTCAAGAAGGCGGGGCGGAAACCCTATTTTTTCCAGATCCAGAATCAGCATATCCCGATCAAGCACTCTTAAAACCAGGCTTTCACCAAAAAGTGTGGGAATGGTAGACACCCGAAAATCAATATCCCGACTGGAAATTTTTAACTTAATGCGCCCGTCCTGGGGGAGACGGCGCTCTGCAATATCAAGGTCCGCCATAATTTTGATACGGGAAAGAATCGCTGCCTGCAACCGCTTCGGCGGGGACTCCACATCATGCAAAACACCATCCACCCGAAACCTGACTCTAAATTGATCTTCAAACGGTTCAAAATGGATATCGCTGGCCCGAAACGCCACTGCTTTTATAATGATACGATTGACCAAACGGATAATCGGAGCCTCTGATGCCAGATCTCTTAACTGATCCACATCCTCCTTGCCGTTATCAGAAATCTGAAAGATATCCCGCCCGGCTTCTTCTATGATCATTTCCATAGACTGGGTGCCGGCCCCATATAATCTTTCAACCGCTTCAAATATATCGTCTTCGTTTCCGGCAACCACTTCAACGTCCAGCCCAACACCTTGCTTTAATGCGTCAATCGTCCAAAAATCCCCCGGATCCGCCATGGCGATCCGCAACGTATTTTCATCCACTGAAAGGGGGACAAATTTTGATTGTTTCATAAATTTGGCGGAAAGATTATTCAGAACCACCGGTTCTGACGGATAATCGTTTGAAAATAGTGTTTTCATTAACGTCCTGTTGTATCTATAAAAAATCCTGTTTTAATGACTGCTTGGCAACGGCTGTTGAATATTAACCCTCTGTCGACAGAATATTAAGCAAATTTCATACCATACGCTTCAATCCATAAAAATATCACATTCAATTTGGTCACTCTGTAGAAAATTAAATCCCGCATCACAACACCTGCCGCCATCGCCATAAGCTTTTAAAATCAAAATAGTTTATTATGTTACCGCCAAATAGACAATATCTTTATTTGTCTTGTCATATGTATAAATTTTCTCTCATTTGACGGCATACCAGCGAAAATCCTGTCCAGGCAGAATCACTGCTTAAAAAAAATTTAAAAAATCAATCCAGCGCCAAAGAAAGAAAAACCAGCCCTTTTCCCTTGACTCTTTTCCTTTGTTTTATCTATATTTCTTATGTTACATAATACTATCAGGCTAGCACAGGCCCTGTATAATTATTCTGATATCCTTTCTGCCCATGAGCAACGATATTCATCACAAAGACGCGTTTATCACTGTTGCAGTGATTGAAAATGTCATTGAGGCGCAGCTGCTCGAATCGATATTGTCTGAACGGAATATCCCCCACCGCATCCGTTCCCATCATGATACGGCTTATGACGGCCTGTTCCAGACACAAAAAGGATGGGGAGAGATTAAAGCGCCGATCCGCTATCAAACAGAAATTAAAACAATCATTGATCAGGTGAGAAATGATAATAAAAACAAATAATGCATTTTATGCTAATGATAAATATGTATCAGTAATTTTAAAATATTAACAAGAGGTTGACTATGACTGAGGCTCAAAAAGAAAAAAATAAATCTTTTGAAAAAGCGCTTGAAATCGGCCGACCGCCAAATATTGTATCACTTTTTCCCAATTCAAAAGCGCTCATTGTCAGCGGCAAATTCATTGATCGGGCCATGCTTGCCAAAGGAAACGCCATTACAATAGCGGCCAACGGACGAAATCTGTTTATAATCCAGGGCGCGTTAAAAGCCGCGCAACAGGCCAATTCGGCGATCATTATTGAAATCGCGAAATCCGAAGGCGGCACCAGTGCCTACTGTGCAGTCAATTACTGGAACATGGCCAGACTGGTCGACGATATGTGCAACCAGTTCAACATTACCATCCCGGTGGCGATCCACGCAGATCATTACGGTATCAAAGGACCGGATGATATCAAAACGGCAAAAACGGAAATTCCCTCCATGTTTGATGCCGGCATGACTTCCATCGCCATTGATGCATCGCATCTGCCGGACGACCAAAACCTGACGGCCAACATTGCGCTGAATCCGTATGTCCCCAAATGGGCGGGTTATGAAACGGAAGTCGGTGAAATAAAGGGAAAAGACGGTCTTTCAACCGCCGATGAAGCCCTGTTTCTGATCCAGGGCTTAAACGCACATAATATTTTTCCGGACTGGATCGCTTTAAACAATGGCACCACCCATGGCATTGAAGCCGCCGCCGAAGGAATCCAGATTGATTTGACCGCTCAAATTCATGACGCCTTAAAGCCATATAATGTCTCAGGCGCCCAGCACGGGACATCCGGCAACAGTTCGGAACGTTTGCGGCAAATTGTTGCAAAAACCCGGACAACCAAGGCAAATTTCGCCACCGCGCTTCAAATGATTTCATGGGGTCTGACAGTCAACGATTACGGCAATGCCCAGTTAGATGAAAACGAGGATTTCATCAAACTCAAAAATGAAGGAATGACTGAAGAAATATGGCAAAAAATGACCGCCTATGCCGATGCGCACGGCCTGAAAAAAGGAAATTACAAAAAAATCAACCTGCCCTTTGAAAACCATCTCTTGGCACAGCCGATTGAAATCAGAAAAAGAATGGCCCGACGGATTGAAAATTTTGTTTATAACCTGCTGGTGAATGTCTTTAACAGCAAAGATACGGCGGATTTTGCCATTGATGCCATCATCAAAGCCGGTTCCCATGATCCCGGTCCCAAAGGGACACGTATTGAGCAACCGGAAGAATGGACACCGGAAAAAATAGCTGCACGAGCAGCCGCCATTGAAAGTGATAAGGGGCCGGACGGCGACTTTGACGATTAGATAACTTCCAATAAAAACAGGAGTAACATCAATGAATATTGTGAAGGAAGAAGCAAGAAGATTAATTGACAAATTACCTGAGCAGGCGACCTGGGACGACATAATGTACGAATTCTATGTTAAAAAGAAATTAGAAGTTGCCTTGAAAGCGGCCCAAGAAGGGCGGATCATCCCCCATGAGGAAGTTAAAAACAGGTTCTCCTGATTATGGAAATCCAATGGACCGAACCGGCTGTTTCTGATCTGGAGGGTATTCGAAATTATATTGGAAGGGACTCGGAATATTATGCCTCAAGGTTTGTCTCAAGGATTATAGAAGCGGTCGAAAGACTGAAGGATAGTAATAGGAAGGAGTGTCCCGGAGGCAGAGGGAAAAACCGTCCGGGAACTTTTGTTTAGGAATTATCGTATTATGTATTGCATAGAACCTGAGCGTGTTCTTGTTCTTGCCGTTGTTCATACTGCAAAAAATATATCACAAAAAAAACAAAAACCCTGGGAGATCATCTAAAACCTTTCAATGCAATTTAAAATCCAATGATCAAAAAAAAATTTTGCCATTTTTGCGGCGGCGATTTATCGGAAAAATTTCATGAAGGGCGGGACCGCCTTTTTTGTGATGATTGCCGGATGCCGATTTATGAAAACCCGGTGCCGGCGACCTGTCTGGTCACAATTGATGATCAGCAAAGATTGCTGCTGGTCAAACGCAGTGTTGATCCGAAAAAAGGCTGGTGGTGCCTTC
>Ga0307991_1003178_pt1 | contig 10754 bp, 7 predicted proteins | sample EllFjometagen131_FD_203146 | JGI IMG/M metagenome (GOLD analysis project Ga0307991, IMG submission 203146) | Marine microbial communities from Ellis Fjord, Antarctic Ocean - #131 | ecosystem: Environmental > Aquatic > Marine > Unclassified | place: Southern Ocean | collected 2014-10-08 | reverse complement strand
CCATGTTAAGAAGGATGTGAATCTCCCCTATTTAGGGCCACTGCTGGATGCCGGGATAGCCGCAATTTTTGCAGAGGAGATTGTGGAGGCTATTCGTTATGTGGAAGACCCGGATTTTTATCAGCCATCTTTGGAGGATCCGGATATAGATAATGGGAAAATCTGGCTTGGCGCGGCAGACGATGCCATAATGAGGAAAAGAGGTGTAGAGTTTGTTGACGGCACAGCGCCGGGCTTTGCAGCCATTGTTGGAGCGGCCCCAACGCCTGAGATTGCCAAGGATATAGTGGAGGAGTATCAAAAGAAAAATCTTTACATATTCCTCGCCGCCAATCAGAATGGAACAACTGTAACACAGCAGCTTCTTGATGCAAATGTCCAGATAGGCTGGAATACAAGGATTGTTCCCTTTGGGCCTGACATCTCAGCCGCTGTATTTGCCCTTGGATTTGCAAACAGGGCAGGTCTTTCCTTCGGAGGAATACAGCCTGGGGATTATAAGAAGATGTTGAGATACCAAAAAGACCGTATTTTTGCCTTTGTTAACGCATTAGGGGATGTTAATGCGGAATGGGCAGCCAATGCAGCAGGCGCCCTCAACTGGGGTTTTCCTACTATCGCTGACACGGATATACCGGAGGTACTGCCCTGGGGTGTGTGTACATATGAGCACGTAGTGCCGGAAGTGCCCCATGATCAAATTGTGGCAAGATCTATAGAGGTCAGGGGATTAAAGGTAAATATTACAGAAATTGACATACCCCTTACCTATGGCCCAGCCTTTGAGGGTGAGCGTGTACGGAAGGGTGATGTATATCTGGAAATGGGCGGAAGCGCTTCTCAGGCAACCGAGCTTGTCCGTATAGCCGACATGAATGCTATTGAGGATGGAAAGATTATTGTCAAGGGCAAAGATGTAGGAGATGTTAAGAAGGGCGATAACCTGCCCCTTGGTATTTTTGTCGAGGTAGCAGGCAGGGAGATGGAGGAAGATTTTGAACCAATCCTTGAGCGTCAAATCCATCATCTCGTTAATTATGCCCAGGGTATAATGCATATAGGGCAGAGGGATATCTCCTGGGTGCGGGTCGGTGAGGCAGCCGTGGAAAAAGGATTTACCCTGAAGGATATCGGCACGATTATCCATGCAAAGCTTCATCAGGATTTTGGAAGGATATTTGACAAACTGCAGGTTACCCTTTATACCGAACAAAAGGATGTGGATGAACTAACAAAAACTTCCAGAAAGATATATGCAACAAGGGATGCCAGGGTAGAGGGCATGACCGATGAGACAACTGACATGTATTACTCCTGCACCCTCTGTCAGTCCTTTGCCCCAACACATGTCTGTATAATCAGCCCTGAAAGGACGGGTTTGTGCGGGGCCTATAACTGGATGGACTGCAAGGCCTCGTATGAGATTAATCCTACCGGCCCAAACCAGCCTGTTCCCAAGGGTGAAGTCTTAGATGAAAAATATGGCCAATTTGCCGGCGCTAATGAATTTGTCACCAAGGCATCAAGGGGGGTTATAGATCACTATAACTTTTACAGTATTGTTAATGACCCCATGACAACATGCGGGTGTTGTGAATGTCTCGCAGCTATACTCCCTTCATGCAATGGGGTTATGACCGTTGACAGGGACTATATTACTATGACACCTTGTGGAATGAAATTCAGCACCCTTGCTGGCACAGTCGGGGGAGGTGCATCAACACCGGGCTTTGTTGGTCATTCCAAATACAATATTTGTCAGAGAAAGTTCATAAAGGGAGATGGCGGCATATTCAGAATGGTATGGATGCCAAAACATCTTAAGGAAGAAATCAGGGAAAGGTTAATAGCGATTTCCACCGAGTTGGGAGACCCGGATTTTATTGACAAGATTGCAGATGAGACAATTGGGACCACGGAAGAAGAGATACTTCCATTTCTCCAGGAGAAAAAACATCCTGCCCTTGAGATGGATTCTATCCTGTGATAAAAATATTTAGAATAATAAACTATAAAGAAATAAGAAGGAGATTATTATGGGTTTAACAGGTATTCAGATCTTTAAGATGCTGCCGAAAACAAATTGCAAGGAGTGCGGGCATCCTACATGCCTGGCCTTTGCAATGGCGCTTGCATCCGGGAAGGCTGAGCTCAGTAGTTGCCCTTATGTAAGTGATGAGGCAAAGGAACAGCTTGCCGAGGCATCGGCCCCTCCAATAAGACCCATGCAGATAGGTGAGGGAGACAGGTCCTTTAAGCTTGGCGGCGAAACAGTGCTTTACAGGCATGAGAAGACATTTGTAAGCCAGCCTGGTGTTGGTGTATTGGTGACAAGCGATACAGATGAAGGCGCATTGTCGGATAAGCTGAAGCTATGGGATACATTTCAGTTTGAACGTGTTGGATTTAATCTAATGCCCGAGGTGGTGGCTATAAAAGATGTTAATGGTGACTCGGGTAAGTTTGCAGCCCTTGCTAAAAAGGTATGCGATGAAAGCAATTTCTGTCTGGTGCTTATGAGTGAGGATGCAAACGTTATGAAGGCGGGCCTGGAAGCGGCCATTGAAAGAAAACCGGTAATATATGCGGCCACTAAAGACAATGTTGACGACATGGGTGCCCTGGCCAAGGAAAAGGGACTGCCTCTCGCTGTCAAGGCAGATGATATAGATGGCCTCATGGAGCTGACAAATAAATTAACGGGAATGGGCCTGAAGGATTTGATACTGGATTCCGGCTCAAGGACAACGAAAAGGGCGTTTGAGGATCAGGTATGGCTTCGCCGAGAGTCCATCACTAAAAAGAACCGTGCCCTTGGTTTTCCAACTATCACGTTTCCCTGCGAGATGGCGGATAATCTTGACAAGGAGACGGTTATTGCCGCAATGTTTATAGCCAAATATGCCGGTATTATAATCCTCTCTGATTTTATCGGGGAGAGTCTTTTTTCCCTTTTGGTTGAGAGATTAAATATCTATACAGATCCACAGAGGCCTATGACGGTAGATCAGGGAATTTATGATATAAATGGACCGGGTGAAAATTCACCTGTAGTCATAACTACAAATTTTGCCCTTACATATTTTATTGTCAGCGGTGAGATTGAGGCAAGCAGGGTACCAACCTGGCTAATGATTATGGATACAGAGGGACTCTCTGTTATGACTGCCTGGGCGGCCGGCAGCTTTGTTGGTGATGCAGTAGGTATGTTTGTTAATAAATCCGGCATACATGATAAGGTAAAACACAAAAAACTTATCATACCAGGCTATGCTGCGGCTATAAGTGGTGATCTGGAAGAGGAAGTTAAAGACTCTGAAGTTCTTGTAGGCCCTCGAGAAGCATCCCAGATCGCAAAGTTCCTTAAGGACTTTTCCGCGTAATTTAAGTTGAGGAGGGTATTTTAAATGTTGTTAATTGGAGAAAGCCTGAATGTAATATCTACAAAAATAGGTAGGGCATTCAAAGAAAGAAATCCCCTTCCTATCCAGGAAGAGGCCAAAAAGCAGAAAGAATTAGATATGGATATTATTGACATTAATTTAGGCCCTGCCAGGAAGGGGGGTCCTGAATTAATGGAATGGGTCGTTAAGACGGTTCAAGAGGTAGTGGATGACGTGCCTCTTGCCCTTGATACCTCTAACATTGAGGCGTTAGAGGCTGGACTGGCTGTATGTAAAGGCAGACCTCTCATTAATTCAATTATGTGCAGGACCGCAAGGTATGAAAAGATGCTCCCAATATGCGCAAAATACAATGCAAGGATGGTAGGGCTTTTGTGGGGCCCTAACGGCATGCCAAGGGATGAACATGAGAGGGCTGAACTGACAGTGGAACTTGTTTATGCAGCCAATGAGGCAGGCATAGCAAATGAGGATATCTTTGTTGATGGAATTGTTACCCCTGTAAATGTGCAGCAGGATCAGGTCTTTTCCCTGCTTCAGTTTATGCCTATGGTCCAGGACCTTGGGGAGGGACTAAGATCTACCTGTGGGCTTTCTAATGTATCTAACGGCTCTCCTGACCATCTGAGGCCGATTTTAAACCAAACATATATGGTTATGCTTGAGAAAGCAGGGATGTATTCCGCCATTGCAGATGCCTACGACAAAGATCTGGTTGATATTGCCAAGGGCAGACGTCAGGATATAGTTGAAGTAATAGGAAAGGTGGTAGATGATGAGAAAATTGATATGGCATCACTATCCAAGGAATTGCAGGATTATGTAAAAACTGCAAAAATCCTGATTAAAAAATCACTATACTCTGACTCATGGCTGGAATTATAGCTTTTTAGAAAATGCTATGATGCTATATACCGAATCAGCCCTGGGTGCATAGAAGATAGAATTAAAAAGGAGCTTGGCTTGTCAGTCAAACTCCTTTTTTTTACAGTGCGGCTATACAGAGAGCTTTATGCCAAGTTTCATGTTTATTTTTCCTGCAATGCGTGAAGAGCATCGAGCAATTTTTCCTTGAATCTGTCCAGAGTAACCTCATGGGGAATGATGGGGATAGCCATCCAATCAGAATAATCAAGAATCTCTTCCGCATGCTCCTCTATGTAGGGATTAAAAAAATCGATTCCATCAAACAAAATTGCGCCACCTGTATGTTTTGGAAAATTTTCATTTGCTAATCCCTTGTCCCAGTCTTTAAAGACATCATGCCTGTACAGTATCCAGCCTGGAGTCATCCACCATACCTTTTCTCCGTTTGCGATTTCTTCCCTTTCTTTTTTCCCTACAAGCATATCTACACAGTGTGATGCCTGGATCCTTACAATCCCATTACCCTGTTCTTCTATAATTTTATCAATAGTCCTGAAGACGTCATTGCTGTTTACATAACAAAATTGCCCTCCATAAACTACAATTATCTTATCCGAGAACTCTCGCGCTTTTTTGATCTTATCAATCAACTGTTTTTCCAATTCTCGAGGTATCTCATGAAGGCCTGGCGTAGTAAAAATTATTTTTTTTGCGTCTAAAAAGCCTTCTTTTTTCAGGTAGTTTATCTCCGGGCTCATAGTCCCGCATGCAATTACAACACAATCTTTAAAAGAGTTATCTGTTTTCATCTTTCTCCTAACATTTTATAGTATTATTAATAAATGAGTAAATTTTCCCCAAATACCAGATCAAACCCACCATCAAGCCAACGGTGAAGATAATAAACTTGACATAAATGAACGTCTTTCAGTCAAAAAGATTATCGTCCGTTTCTTCATCTATCCTCAATCAGATCCTATATAGTTTTTCTCCACCTTCCTCAAACATTTATACCCTGTGGAGTCAATCTCTTCCACTATAACTTATCCTAACTCTTTGCACTGGTCCAACCAGTTTCTGAAATGCTCTTCACCACCAAAGTATGCCTTTTTCCATTTTCTCCCTTGGCCATCTATTTTCTCCTTAATCAGTTTTTCCTCGGCCATCATTTCCTGGATTGTTTTACCCTATGAGGCTGTCCGAGAATATAGATTTCAAAATTTTAACTACATTATATTGCATTTGATTTGATATAGAAAAACAACATATTGTATACAAAAAATATTATTTTGTATTCTCGGACAGGCTCCCTATGTGCCTCTTTTATCAATGGTATGCTTTTTTTACCCCACCATGTATTATAATGTAACGGTTTATTCGCATTCCAGAGACAATAGGAAAAATTGTAGGATAACAATTTCAGTCAGACCATCAGACCATCCCTTAAGTGTATTTATCCACACCCACTGTATTAAGAAATACTGAAAGCTGAGCCCTTTCTTTTTCCTAACTTATCTATCCTATTCAAGATACCTTCAATCCTCTTTGATAATTCCCCTACCTCTTTTCGTAATAATTCCAAAGACGAAATTGGCCTTAATCTTGGGCCGATAAAATGTTGATAGAATCTTTGTTGGTATCCAAATGCTGGAACTCTAATCCCAGCAATCTCACTTATCCTTTACCCTGCTCCGGGATCCTGCCTGCAGCCAAAGGGCGAAGCCCTGCCCTCCGACACTGCCTTGGCGAATTGCCCACAATTGTCATACCCACAAAGGCCACAGTTTATGTGGGGCAAAAGTTCATAGATTTTTTTTATTTTATCTTTATTTGCTACTGCCATATTTCTTTTTTTTAAAAATTTTGTAGATGCAAAACATCACGACTTATTAATCAATATAAAATGATTAAAAAAACGCTTATAGGTTATCTATAGTTCTATAGATGCTTTGTATGAATGCTCATTTACTTCTTCAGTTTTTTTCTGCTGTAAGATATGGATGGAATTTCATCATTCTCAATTATTGCAATCCATTTTCTGGATTGTGTAAATATGTGTAATACTATTTTGGATTTATGCATAGATCCTTAATAGTTACAAAAATATTATTAGTTTTTATATCCGATCCTAACAAGGGCATAACTTGTTTCTGAAATTTATTACCTTACCTGTTTCAATATCCTTGTTGTCATGTATTAGCGTTCCAAGATATTCCTTTTCCATTTAAAATTAGCATTTTCAATCTCATCCCTTGCCTCATATTCCATATATTTAGGCAAAACTGAGACGAACCCATTTGTTTTTGTAATTCTATAAAATTCATCTAATAGTATCTTTCTGTCGTCAATTTGGGGAAAATAGTAACGATGAAAGATATCAAAAATAAGGCTCACATCCACCGATTCATTTGGAAGATCAATGCTCAGCTCTCCTGATGTTGCAATTCTCCTTATATTTTTCAAACCACCTATCTTGGCCTTCTTCATCAAATTACCTAAGGCATTTTTATTTTTGTCCAAAGCATAAACCCTGCCTTCTTTACCAACAATTTTAGCAACCGGAATGGTATAGGTACCGGGACCGCAACCAAAATCCAATACGGTCTGACCATTTTCTATACCTATCCTTTGTAATATCCTAATAATATTAGGTTTTGTACCAAGCCTCTGTCCCTCTTCGCTATCCTTTTTAATCTCGTCTTCCTCTATCTTCACGTATTTAACATATGATCCCAGAGAAAATACAATACCCAATCATCCCTTCTAATACTTAAGCCAGTACCGCTTCCTGGTTAAATGGAACCAGATAAACCTTGCCATCTTCTTTATACCCTTTAACAAGCTCACAGTGCCTCAGTATAGCGAGTTGTTTCTGAAATTCTTGTTCGGATATGTTAAGAGTCCCCATCAATTCTTCCCTTGCCACCTTACCTTTGCTTTTAACAAACTCATAGATTTCCTTCTGCAATTCGTTTAGACCATCAGCCCCCACAAGACCTGAGTTCTCTCTAAGCCTTATTGCAGAATGGACGGCCCATGGATCGCACGCCTTTACCCCCAATCTGGCATCTAAGTAGCAGTCCTCACACAGTGTTTCACCAAAATGGGTATAACTATCACCCTCTTGAATTTCCCGACCGCATCGATTACACTTCATTTATACTCTCTCTGCCTTCATCTTCTCTCAGTCTTTTTTGTTCCCATCAGGTAATATCCCCCAGACCAGGTTTATTAAAGGTTCTATTATTATCTTAGAATTTTTTTTATGTTTTCTTCTGACAGAGAAACTAATATTCTGGATTAGCTTTAAAATAAGTGAATCGAATACATTTATAATCTCCTCATTTGCCTACCCTTTGCCAAGGCTGAGACCTTTTAAAGTAGATTGGAAGATATTTTTATCATAGTTGATAAATTTGATCATATCGATGACCATCGTGTTCAATATAGCCTTTAGTTTTGCGGGAATCCCATTTAAAGAGCCCTTGTTCAGGACAGTTCAAATCATAATTCCTTTATAACTACAATTTAATTACGAGCGAAAATTATTCAATCCACTCTGGTCTTGTTTGAAAGAATCATCCTCTTTCAAAAATATAATTCTATTTATCTGCATATGCCGGCACTTTAAGCCAGTTCTCTATAGGCACAAACGGGTACAAATAGTTAACGCTATAGGTACACCATGGATTATATGCTTTATTTAAGTCAAGAACCCATTTTCTTTCAGGCGTATGTTCTTTCTGATAATCAAAATCAAGATGCCGCCCCGCCCCATACGTCTCCTTGCCACTGGTAGTATAGTATCCTTAAGCGGGATAAACAGTCGCTCCTCATGGGGGTCACTCTTATATGTCTTAAGGGTGCAATCCACATTACCTATTTTAAAGCGAAATTCACCCCATCGTATCATATCTCGCATATTTCCACGGGTTCCCTCAATCTGCACCGCCTGTTTATCGCGGGTATGGCCTTTGCCCATATATCACCTCCCATAAAGGTGAAAAGTGTGAGGAGAAACAGGAGTGCCACTATGATTCCTAACCCCAGCATAGTGTCCGCACAGTGATTACTATCCTTAAGGCAGGTCTTTTAGAAATTTTGCTTTCCAACTTGGTGGCTACAAACAATTGAGGCAAAAGACTTCCAATGCCACCAAATGTGGTCATTGCAGCGGCCGATAAGCCTATAATGGTTCTTGAATCAGTAAAATTACCTAAAAATATGGGCAAGACCATGCTCGGATCACTAAAGGCTAAGCCTCCAGTAAAGAATATGCCATAGAGCATACCCATGGAAAAGTTCCATTTTAATTTATCAATTGACTGTAATAAGGGTCTTTGATTTTCTATGGAGTTTAGAAAGGCCATTTTATCTCATAAATTTTCCCATCATTTCATCATATGCACCAAAGACCCTTGCATAATTAAAACCACACTCTAATATTAGGATTATACGCATTCAGGAATACATCAGCCATAATTGCTGCTTTTATTTTTTATTTCTATTAAGGAAATCAAGAGTAAATTTTAGATCTATGGTACATTTCATTTAAGGCTCCAAATGTATCCCATAGCTTAGGATCTTAAACTAATAAAGCACAATCATATGCGCTGTGAATAGCATCCATTGCCTTGCCGACTTCTCTGCAATCCCCTATTGAATAGAGCTCTACTTTCCCATTTAGTTGCTCTTGTAAGGAATTTTCCGGGACCATTCCCTTTGTATACACAATAAAGTCTACATCCTTAATTAAAACCTCGTTAGTGCCTACTGCGAGGTAGACCTTGCTGCCATCCATTTTCGTTATATCGGCGTCCGTGAGAATTTTAATATTTAAATCCTTTAAGGCCTTTAATAGAAAATTTCGGGCCATTGGCTCCATGTCAGGTGCAATCTCCTTTGACTTTTTTACTATTGTTATCTCGTTTCCATTTCTGACAAGGACTTCGGCAATCTCTGCTCCAATAAAACCACCGCCTACAATAACCCCTTTTTTATCATTGGGCATATTTTTTTCTTTCAGTATTTCCGCCCAGCTCCATTCTTTCAGACCCGGGATAGAAGGCGTCTTAGGACTGGAGCCTGTTGCCAGTATCACGGTATCATATTTACCTATAAGCTCGTCTGAACCGGCCTCTTTATAGACAATATTTATTTTCTCTTTTGCCAGTTTTATAAAATAATCATTAATTTTTTTTAGATTTTGTTTTCGCGGTGTTAAATAGGAAAGGTTAAATAGGCCGCCGAGTGCGTTTTTTTCATAGAGTGTGACATTGTGGTCTCTTTCGCTCAATACGAGGGCTGCCTCCATTCCGGCAAGACCACCGCCTATAACAGCCACGTTCTTAGGTTTATCAGCCTTTGTCAATTTCTCCTCTTCCTTACCTATCGCTGGATTTACTACGCACATAAGGCCCTTGCCGCCTTTTACTCCTCCAAGGCAGCCCTCGAGACAGGATGCGCATGGACGAATAGGATCGCTTATATCCCCAAGTACTTTGCCGGCAAAGTCAGGGTCCGCTATTAACGACCTTCCGATGGCAACTGCATCTGCCATACCATTCTGAAGTATTTTCTCAGGATCTCCCTTTTCGTTGACTTGACCAACGGAAATTACAGGGATGCCAACCTTTTTCTTGATATTAGACGCAAAATCCCATGTTTTTCCCTTGGGCACAGCCATATGCTGAAAATACCAGGGAGGTGTTTCACAGGCGGAGCCACTGGATACATGAATTGCGTTTGCGCCTTTCTCTTCAAGGATAACTGCTAATTTCATCATATCCTCAAGTTTGAGGCCTTTTGGTGTCATCTCATCTGCGCTAAAGCGTACAATTATGGGAATAGTTATGGCCTTTTTTACCTTTTCAAGCACCTCAATGCCGTAACGAATCCTGTTTTCCCAGCTCCCACCGTAACTATCAGTACGGTTATTAACATCTTTCGAGAGGAATTGAGCAATAAGGTATCCGTGCCCAAATTGAAGTTCCACAAAATCATAGCCTGCCTTTTGTGCCCTGACGGCGGCCCTTTCAAAAAGCTCCTGAGATTCCCCAATTTGGGATTCATCCATTGCCTCGGGTTCTTTTCCTCCAGTAGCGCAAATCTGCCTTGAAGAAGAAAAAAATTGATTTCCAGGAATCTTGGGATTTGCCATCCTTCCCGGGTGATTCAAATGGGCGATTGCAAGGGTCCCATACTCATGGATGACATCTGAAAGTTTTTTAAGCCCTGGTATCATATCGTCATTGTAAATTCCTATCTGGACAGGCAGTTCGCGTAAAGAAGGATGAAGGTAAAAAGGCTCCGGCGTAATTGCCCCTAAGTATTTGTTTCGTCTTCCAAAGAATTGCAGATGGTGGTCTGTCACTTCACCTGTTTTTACTCCATATGCCGTCTTTACAGGGGCCATGATAAACCTGTTCTTAATTACCTTGTTTCCAATAGATAACTCCGTTGACAGCAAGTCCATACAAATTC
>Ga0307991_1003177_pt1 | contig 10757 bp, 6 predicted proteins | sample EllFjometagen131_FD_203146 | JGI IMG/M metagenome (GOLD analysis project Ga0307991, IMG submission 203146) | Marine microbial communities from Ellis Fjord, Antarctic Ocean - #131 | ecosystem: Environmental > Aquatic > Marine > Unclassified | place: Southern Ocean | collected 2014-10-08 | reverse complement strand
AGCACCTAATTCAGGATTTTGTTTCGGCGTAAAAAGAGCTATCAAACTCGCCAGAGAAGCTGCTGAAACCAATAAACAGATAGTAACACTGGGACCAATTATCCATAATCCGCAATTAGTTGAAAGTTTGAGAGAAAAAGGGGTGGACTCAGTAAATGATCTGGATCAGATAACTTCTCAAACAGTTATTATCCGTTCTCACGGTGTTGGTCAAGATATTCTGGAAAAGCTGAAAAAGAAAGGTGTTGAAATTATTGACGCAACCTGCCCTTATGTTGCCAAAGCTCAGGAACTGGCAAAAAGATTGAGCAATGAAGGTTATCCGGTAGTGATCATGGGTGATTCCAATCATCCTGAAGTGAAAGGAATTAGATCATATATTGATGGAGAGGTATTTGTAATTGATAATAATGACACTTTACCTGATAAAATCTTCCCCCGTCTGGGGCTGATTTCTCAAACCACAAAAAGCCTGGAAGATTTTCAGCAGGTAGCAAGCTCATTGGTACCCAAAGCCAAGGAATTACGCATTGTTAACACAATCTGTTCAGCAACAAGTGTACGGCAACATGCAACATTGCTATTAGCCAAGGAAAGTGATATAATGATTGTCATTGGTGGCTTCAATAGTTCGAACACAAAAATGCTTGCCAAAATTTGCCATAATATTATTGAGACACAACATATCGAAACGGCTGTAGAACTGCAGGGAAAGTGGTTCAAGGGGAAACATAAAATAGGTATGACAGCAGGAGCATCTACACCGGATTGGATTATTGTAAATATTTATAATGAAATAAATAAATATACCGGGAGCGGTTCGCCGTATGTCTCCAGAATAGAAGAGATTCCCGGTTATAAGGAGTGAAAATGTTTATTATCGATCAAGAAGAAGAAAAAGTAGTTGTTCCTGTCAAAGAAAACACAGAAGAGACTACAGAGAAAGACGAAACACAAGAGCCGGTAGAAGAAACTCAACCGGATGAACCTGAAACCGAAGCAGTGGAAGAAGAAAAAGAAGTTGAACCTGTCGAAGAAAACGCAGAAGAGACTAAAGAGAAAAATGAAACAAAAGAACCAGTAGAAGAAACTCAACCGAATGAATCCAAAGCCGAAGCAGTAGAAGAAGAAAAAGAAGTTGAACCTGTTGAAGAAAACACAGAAGAGATTACAGAAAAAGAAGAAACAAAAGAGCCAGTTGAAGAAACTCAACCGGATGAAGCCAAAGTCGAAGTAGTAGAAGAAGAAGAAGCAACTCAGGAAGTTGCAGAACCCGAAATTGAAGAACCAGCAAAAGAGCCAAAAACACCTGAAGAAGATATGATGGAATTGATGGATCAGCATTTTGCTAAATTCAAAGAAGGCGAAATTATTGATGGTTATGTTGTCAGCGTAGATGAACGTGCAGTACTGATTGATATAGGATTCAAATCAGAAAGCCCAATATCAATCAAAGAGTTCAGTCCTACAGATTTACCTGAAATTGGCACACCTATCAAAGTTTATATTGATTCAGTTGAAGATATTAGCGGCAGAATCAAGCTTTCTAAGAAAAAAGCAGATTTTTACCTTAATCTCAAAGAGTTACAGCGCTTAATGGAGGAAGATGAAACTGTTAATGGCGTCCTCCGTCGCCGCGTTAAAGGTGGAATGATAGCTGAGATCATGGGCTTGGAAGCCTTCCTGCCGGGTTCACAAATTTCTATTAAACCGATCCCGAATTTAGATCAGTTTATTGGAAAAGACACTGATTTCAAAATACTTAAGATCAATCAGGAACGCAGAAATATTATAGTTTCCCGTAAAAAAGTTTTGGAAGAGAAACGCTCAGAACAACTTTCAATCCTAAAAGAGAAAATGGTTGTGGGTGGTGAACTTGATGGTGAAGTAAGGAATATCACTGAATATGGTGCTTTTATCGATCTTGGTGGGATTGATGGGTTATTACATATTACTGATATGTCCTGGGGACACATAAATCATCCCTCTGATATGCTGAATATTGGAGATAAAGTAAAAGTTAAAGTCCTCGATTTTAACGATGAAACTCAAAAAGTATCTCTTGGTCTTAAGCAATTAGTACCTCATCCATGGGATAACATAGAGATCAAATATCCTGAAGGTAGCATCGTAACAGGAAAAGTGGTTAATATCACTAATTACGGTGCTTTTATAGAACTGGAATCAGGTGTTGAAGGTCTTGTGCACGTAAGTGAAATGTCCTGGACCAAAAAGATAAAACACCCCAAGCATGTAGTTAAATTAGGCGAAACAATCAAGGCGATAGTGCTTTCGATTTCCAAAGATGACAAGCGAATTTCACTTGGTATCAAGCAGATGGAACCAAATCCATGGCTTACTATTGAAGAACGCTATCCAGTAGGTTCTAATTTGAAAGGAAAGATCAAAAGCCTTACTCCCTTTGGTGCATTTGTAGAAATTGAAGAAAACATTGAAGGCTTGATCCATATCTCTGATATTTCCTGGACAAAGAGAATATATCATCCTCGTGAGATATTCAATAAAGGTCAGGAGATACAAGTAAAAGTACTTTCTATTGATTCAACGCTTCATCGTATTGCTCTTGGTGTGAAGCAATTAACCAGAGACCCATGGGATAATCTGGATGAATTCTTACCTATTAATACTGAAATAACTGCCACTATAGTTAAGATAATCTCCAAGGGTATTTTAGTGGATGTGGAAGTAGAAGGTAATTTAGTAGAAGGTTTTGTACCTCTCTCTCATCTGGCAATTCCTGGACTCAAGAAGGCTAATATTGTATTTGAGGTAAATGAAAAACTTCCTCTTAAAATAATCGAACTTGATCTGGAAAACCGTCGTCTTATCCTTTCAGTAAAGGCATATTTCTTTGCACGTGATAAAAAAGAACTTCAAAACTTTATAGATTCTCACAAAGTAGATCATTCTCATGATCATGAAGCAATTGAACCTGATGCTAATATTGATAAAATGATAAAAGAGCATGGTGATGTAGGTTTACATGAATCATATCACAAAAATGAGGAAGAAACTGTTGCAGAGAAACCAAAGGTAGAAGAACCTGTTGAAACCGTATCTGAACCAGTATCTGAACCTGAACCTGAAACTAAGGTTGAACCTGAACCTGAAACTAAGGTTGAACCCAAACCCGAACCTGAACCTGAACAAGAACCTGAAACTAAGGTTGAACCTGAACCTGAAACTAAGGTTGAACCTGAACCTGAAACTAAGGTTGAACCCGAACCTGAAACTGAACCTGAACAAGAACCTGAAACTAAGGTTGAACCCGAAGTTATGCCAGAACCAGCAGAAGAACCAGCAGAAGAACCAGAAGCTGTACTCGAAGAAGAAACTGAAAAAGAAACTTCGGAATAGTTAGCTAATAAATACAGGGCGACTTATAAGTCGCCCTTTTTTTGTATGAAAATTTTTATCATTGGATTTATGGCTTCAGGAAAAACTACATTAGGTAGGATTTTAGCTGATAAACTAAATATGCCATTTCACGATATCGATCAAGAAATAGAGCTTCAAGAAAAAATGACTATAAAGCAGATATTTGCCAGGTCAGAAGAAAGACATTTTCGCCAGTTAGAATCAGAGATGCTTAATAAAATTACCGATGAAGCTGTTTATTCATTTGGTGGTGGAATCATCTGTAATCAACACAATCGCTCGACATTGAGCGATAAAGCTGATCTGATAATCTGGCTTAATCCTGATTGGAAAGTTATTTATGATAGGTTATCCGTGTCTGACAGACCTTTGGCAATAGGAAAAAACAGCAAGCAGTTACTAGAGCTTTATGAACAAAGACTTCCATTATATAGTAGTATTGCTGATATTGAATATCGTGGAACTGATCTTAATGAATTACTCAAGGAAATTTACAAAGTGTCAAAATAAAATGTCTCTTCTCTCAACCCTGCAAAAAAATTAGAGCCGGCACATAAGTACCGGCTCAATATTTATATTCTATTTCATCAGCATCATCTTACCAGCTGAACTGTATTCACTGGTTAGAAGTCTGTAAAGGTAAATTCCGCTTCCAATTGCATTACCGGAAGCATCCTTGCCCTGCCATACTATATGATGATCTCCTGCTGACTGTTCACTGTTAACCAACGTAACAACTTTCTGACCTTTAATATTATAAATCTCAAGCATTACTGCTTCTGACTGTTCCAGTGAATATGATATCGTGGTTTCAGGATTGAATGGGTTTGGATAATTGCCATACAACATAGTTACTCCTGTGATCCCATTATCATTTGCGCTGGGAGCGGTTATTTCCATAGTTACAGGGATCCGCGTTTCCACTCGGCTATCTGTGATCACTATCTCGCAATCATATATTCCAGCTTCCAATCCTTCCGGATTAAGACTGACTTCAATAAAATCTGTTTGTCCATATTCCAGTTCACCTTCAGTATTATCAAGACTTATCCAGCTTAATGGATATGATAATTCAAAGCTGCCATTTACTACATGTGGTGCTGCTCCATAATTATCTCCTATCATCTCGTAATCACATATTATATACCCTGTATAGGCATCATCCACAGTTAAAAAAATCACTGCTTCAGCAGATTGACCGTCATGAAGGTAACCATATCCTGAGGGAGTTGCGCCATGCCAGGTGATCGTTATTCCGTCTCCACTGGTAATATCTGGCTCCATTGCACCACCACTGCCACCTAACATCTGACCAGTGTTTTCTACGTATACACCTTCAGGCAGAGTAATGCTTACATCTGTTACCCATTCACCATCAAGACTCAAATTATTTGCTGTAACTATCCACTGATATTGCTCACCAGGTTCAAAATGATGATGATCACATTCCACATAGCAATTTGTCAAATCTCTGCCTCTATCATCAGATTCTGTCCTGATACTATATACCACCGGATAATCAAGGTAATTTGAAATTGCAAATGTTGTGGTAAAAATATCTGTGCTATCCACTTCTGCCTCGATCATACCCGGATCTATCCAAAGTCCTGGAGGTGCATAAGCCGTAAGATTAAGTTCTTCTAACCAACTACCTCCTGAAGATGTAAATTCAAGATCCATTCTGATCGGATGTCCAAAAGGAATATCTTCTGCAACTTCAAAATTTATCAATTCATCATATTCCACAAGAGTTTGTGCCGGAATAAGTCCCAGATCGAGAGATGTCGATTCCAGAGTTATATATTCATCAAGGCAGCCTATGGTCATCACTGTTTCCTCAGCATCTTCCATCCCCAGATTCTCAACGTCAAGTGAAATTGATGTACTCTCTCCACCATTGATCACATAATCGCCACCACTCATCACTTCATAAGCATCAAGTATCAGATAGGCTCCTTCGTTAGGTATTACCTGTACTTGTGTTATTAGTGGCATTAGATTTTGACCTGTTATTGTCAAAGTTGCCATACATGGTTCATCAAATGGTTCATATTCCAAATTGATCACACCATTATCACCTACAAGTCCCACACCTTTGATCTCTCCATCATAAGTTAATGCCACATAAGAATAGGGCTCACAGGTTATTTCCATACTATTAAGTCCCAAAAGTAATTCTTCGGGATATTCAGCTTCATTTTCTTCTGCTTCACTAAAAAATACGCTTAAGGAGGGATCTCCCATCAATGCATAAATCTCCCAGTAATAATTTATTCTACTACCACCTTCTACTACTGCCAGATTACCTGCCATGATATAGGCATATCCCACGGTATACCATTGTGTGAAATCCTCATCATGATCATGCCACATGCCGTCATAGGCTCCTGCACTAGTTTCTTCAAAAGTAGGATTTGTTTCTACATCACCAGCTCCAACACCCCACCAGTAATCTTCATCCCAATATGTGGAATTTGTTCCTCCGATATATCCTATTGCACCCTTATTCTCTGCCCGTAACCAGGCTTCGCCAAAACAGGTTCCTACTTCAAATTTATTGGTCAAACAGCAGTTAGCTACAGCAAAACAATATTGCCCTTCATTAACAAGACTATTGATATTAGAGATTGTAAAGGACGGATTTGACCAGGAATCCTGACCGCCATGTGCAGTGTAATTAATATATGCTACTCCATCGGACACGTTCTGGACGATATTGGCTGCATTATCACCAGAATCTGGATATAAATATGTATGAGAAGTTAGATCATGATCCTCATTAAAATAATAAGTTGTGCCATAATTGATCTGCCCATTTCCCCAGGTGCTGCCGTGACTGCTATCCATTCCTGCTATCATCACTACTTCATTCAAATAGCTCGGATCTTCCATCATATACCTTTCATATTCAAGTGTCTTATCTATCTGTGGCTGCAATTGTGAAGTATTCTGCGCACTGAATCTGCCATAATAGATCTCCGGCATGAAATCTGTGCCTTCCAGACGAACATAATTCAAATCCGTTACATGACTGCCCTCGCTACCGTTATACGCTGGTATCTGCTGCGTATCTCCCACGAACAATATAAAACTTGGTGCCGGATCATCTGGCGTTGCTTCATCCCATAATCCAGCTATATAATTATGGATCAACGTAGTCGTGCTGCCGATCTCATCTGTATAGCCTATTATCACATCATAACCTTGAGTTGTTTTCCAGTCGATAAATTCTTCTAATTGATCTTCAAACATCCGGTCAGATATGATCACATATTTGATCGGATAACGCATCAAGTCATCACGAGTTTCCAGTCTGTGATAATTGATAACTTTCTGAGCATAGATGGGCTCATATACTGGTGACCAGGTGCGACTGCGAAGCTCTGCTGTGGCAAGTGCATCTCCGCCATTAAATTCAATATCGATATCTATTGCCGTATAAACCAGGATATCATTACTCACTGGATTATAGCGCACGGGATTGATATTAACTACGAATAACCGCATCCCACGTAAAATCCCCAGTTCTTCAACGCTTGCCAATTCCTGTGCATTAAAACTATTCTGACTATAGATCGCTGGATCATAAATAAATTCTACATCATTCGCGGTTTCACTCTTAGATAATGAAGGCTGAGCTGGCATCACCTGATTGCTGATACCAAAAATTCCCAATTCATACTGATCCACTTGAAAATCATTTACTCTCACGCTTACTTCAGCACCTACTGGTACACTGAATATTCTGCGAACTCTTGGTAATTTTGGCTCCCCAACTTCATTTGTGCTCGTAAATCCACCAATTGATAAGTTCACAAATTCCCCTGCCTGTGTGTTTACATCAAAAAATCCAATCTCATTGATGTTGACACTAAGTTCCAGATTGTTGTCACTTTCTCCTGTTAATGTTACCCCCGTAACTTCACCAGAAACTGGTATAGCCCCCATACTGCCTGACAATAATACGCCAAGTGACAGCATTAGAGCGATTAAATAACTCTTTCTCATACTATGCTCCTTATATATATAAAATTCTATAAATAACTTTCCTAATTATATTAAGCAACTTTCATACCAATCTCGCTCAATTCATATAGTATTGATAATATATTTATTTTTCAATAATTTAAACATTTCCCAGTTACTACTTGGAAACTGTCGTCATTTGCGTCCCACTTCCGGAGTACCGTTAGCGGTATACATCTGACTTATCTGTCTTAACTCAATACCTCTCTTGTAAATAGATTAAATCCTGTTAATCGCTGCTTTTTATACCTTGCGGCTCTTTTATTCCATTCATCACGCTCTGGTTGCGAAAGTGTTTGCCAATTTACACCAATTTCCTTTATCTTATTATTAAAATAGAGTGTTTGCGAATTCACGCTGTGGTCATACCTTCGCCGGTGATAGAGCCAGGGATTTTCCCGCTTGCAGTCTTTATAGCTGTAATACGGCACTTCATAGACTACTTCCTCGTGGTACTTTCCAGTCATGGCAGTGATCCAGTTCACTTTGCTGCGCAGTCCTCTGCGATAGGTCTTTATACTCTCATATTCAGGCTCAGGCAAGCTTAGCACATTCTCCAGATTAGCAGTCAGCCAGGCTTCATAAGCAGTTTCCAGATCGCCGGAGGTAATGATAAAATTCCGCTGGCAATATAATTCACCTTGATAATAACAATCCAGCCTAAATTCACCTTCTGCATGAAAGCTCAGTTCCACATTAGTACGTGGTGCGATAGTCTGATGAAAGCCCATTGGCGTGCCTTGCCAGCGTAATTCATAATCACCCCGCTGACGTACATAAAACGACGTCTCACCGAGGAATTTCTGCATTCCAGGATTCAAAATGTACGGCGTGTAATAATTAAGCTTTTTGATCACAGACTTATATTCAGCCAGCTGAGGATTGGAAACCGTAGCAACAAAGCGTCTGACAGCTTCATTTCTGATCACCAGCGGAGTCCGCTGATAATAGGATACCGGGTTATAGGGATAATGTTCCTGTGTGCCGTTTCGTTTAGTGCGATACACGATGCCTTCAAATTCACCATGCATCTCAAAATTCCGCTGAACGAAATCGATCGCATTCTTTCCTGATAGATTTTTCATCTTTTCCACCTTATCTAAAACTATTTTATGATGCTCTCGCAAGCATCCCCCACCCATAAAATAATCAAAAACTGGAATCAAACAAGAACAACTTAACACTATCTAACAAAATAATGTCAGTACGTGCTTAGTTGTTGTGGTGTATGAGCAGGGTAAAGGTGGTAAAGCAACTAACTTGCTTATATTATGAGACTTATATGTCTTATTGGATTTATAGGACCTATAATGTATTTATATTAAACTAAGAGGATTGAGGCAAGTCCGAGAAAGCTTATGTATCCGCCGATATCTGTGAGCATTGTAATGATCACACTTGAAGCAAGGGCGGGATCTATCTTGAGAGATTTTAGAATAACTGGAATCATTGAACCAACCAGCCCGGCAATGAACATATTGCAGACCATGGCAACAGCGAGTACAAAACCGATGCGGGGATCACCTTTTACCAGATAGGCAATAATACAGGTAATAGAACCAATGATAATACCATTGATCAAACCGACCGTAATTTCTTTTGTGATCGCCTGCCAGGTGTTGTGAATAGTAAGTTCACCCAGAGCAATACCACGAGTGATCACCGTGAGAGTCTGAGTACCGGAATTACCACCGAGACCGGCAACAATCGGCATAAGAACAGCCAGAAAACTCATTTTTGCAATTGTTTCTTCAAATATTCCCACAACTGAGGAAACAAGCACAGCGGTGAAAAGATTAAGAGTAAGCCAGGGGAGTCTTTTTTTAACAGAATTAATGGGTTTTGTAAATACGCGGTCTTCTTCATTCAACCCCACCAGACGGTAAGCATCTTCTGTGGCTTCTTCTTCTATAACATCAAGGATATCATCAACTGTGATCCTGCCCAGCAGATGATTATCTTTGTCAACAACCGGCAAAACCATGAGATCATATTTGCGGAAGAGATTTGCCACTTTTTCCTGATCCATATCTACATCAGCAACCATTGTGGCGGGTTCCATGATCTGTGATACCTGGGCAGTATTAGCTGCCAGCAGTAACCTGCTGATATCCAGAACTCCCACGAGACAGTTCTCTTTATCAATAACATATACAAAGTGAATATTCTCAACTTCTTCATAATTTTTGCGGATGTATTCAATCACCTGATTCCGATTAAAATTCTGCCTGACAGCGATGATCTCAGTCTGCATGATACCACCAGCAGAATCTTCAGAGTATGACAGCAATTGACGATATGTGCTGCGATCATCTTCCTCCATACCAGCCATAACGTTTTTTGTGACCGTGTCAGTAAGTTCTGCCAGGAGGTCAGCAGCTTCATCTGTTTCCATTTCATTAATAATATTGATCAATCGGTCACGTCTGATATTCAGAATAATATCCGTACGGAATTCATCATGGATTTCAGCGAGGACATCAGAAGCCATTTCATAATTAAGAAGCGAAAATACGCGATGGTGATATTCTGTAGGTATTTGATTAATAAATTCTGCTACATCGGCAGGATGCTGTTCACCCAGAATACTTCCCAGTATCTTATAATCTTCATTCTCAATTAGTTCAATCAGATGATCATACTTAATAGCTTCCATACTCACTCCCTTACCATAAGGAACTTACAGGCAAAAAAAAAGGCTGCTTGAAGTAGCAGCCTTGATCTATAAATGCTGATTTATTCAGCCAGGTCTTCAGCCTTGATATTATCTGCTTTGGCTGATTTTTCACTTCTTTCAACGAATTCGATAACTGCCATAGGTGCACAATCACCACGGCGATAACCGTTTTTCATAATTCGCAGATAGCCACCATTACGGTCCATATAACCAGGTGCAAGTTCATCAAAGACCTTTTTAACTATAGTTCTGTTACCCAGAACTTTGAATGCCAGCCTTCTATGATGAACACTATCGGTTTTACCATAGGTGATAACTCTTTCAGCCAGAGATCTAACTTCCTTTGCTTTTGCCAGAGTAGTATTGATCCTGCCATGTTCAACCAGAGAGATAACCAGATTACGCATAATAGAATTTCTGTGTCCGGTTTCTCTGCCAAATTTTCTACCTTTTACTTTATGTCTCATACTAATATCCCTATCTTACAGTAACTTTTTTTCTTGCTTCAGCAATTTCTTCGGATTTTCCGTCAACATCATAACCTAAACCGAGGTTATATTTTTCCAGGAGAGCATTGATCTCTTCCAGTGATTTCTTTCCAAAGTTACGATACTTAAGCATTTCGTTTTCATTTTTTGAAACCAGTTCGCCAATA
>Ga0307991_1003176_pt1 | contig 10759 bp, 8 predicted proteins | sample EllFjometagen131_FD_203146 | JGI IMG/M metagenome (GOLD analysis project Ga0307991, IMG submission 203146) | Marine microbial communities from Ellis Fjord, Antarctic Ocean - #131 | ecosystem: Environmental > Aquatic > Marine > Unclassified | place: Southern Ocean | collected 2014-10-08 | reverse complement strand
CATTGGGGATAAAGGAGGTTAATCGAACGTCTGTTGGCCGGCTTTTGAAAGATCTTGGCTATTCATTAAAAGTGAATCACAAGAAAAAGGCGTTAGGCACAAAAAAAACGCCTGAAGCAAGGGCACAGAGAGATAAACAGTTTAAATACATCAATGGTATTCGTGTTCAGTTTACCGATGAGGGCAATTCTATCATTAGTGTGGATGCCAAAAAGAAAGAAATGGTAGGCGATTTCAAAAACAATGGATCGGCATGGCGTAAAAAAGCCTTTGAAGTAGGCGATCACGACTTCAGGCAATATGCCGAAGGAATCGCGACAAACTATGGCATATATGATATTCTCGCCAATAGAGGTTCACTGTTTGTAGGTATTGATCATGATACCCCAGCTTTTGCAGTGGAGTCGGTTGCCAAATGGTGGAAGCATGACGGCTCAAATAAATATAAAGGCTGCAAAAAACTTCTCATTTTGGCGGATGCCGGGGGAAGTAATGGATATCGCCCAAGAGCATGGAAATATGAGTTGCAGAAGAAGTTATGTGATCCATTTGGTCTATGCGTAACGGTTTGTCATTATCCGCCAGGAGCATCAAAATGGAATCCGATTGAGCATCGCTTGTTTAGTGCCATCAGCAATAATTGGAAAGGGGTGCCACTGAACAGCTACGAAACAATACTCAAATATTTGAGAAAAACGAAAACAAATCCTGAAAAAGGCTTTGGATTAAAAGTAAAAGCAACATTGGTTCGGAGGAGATATAAAAAGGGTCAAAAAATTTCTGATAAGGAAATGTCTCAACTTCAATTGAAAAATCATGATACTTTGCCTAATTGGAATTATACGATTTCGCCAACAAAAATGTGAAATTATTTATTGTTGAGCCCTTAGCTTGTTTATCACGAATTGTGAATACACCGGTCCCATAATGCCCTGGAAGCATCTTCTTTTTTATATCAAACTTACGAATTACAGTAACCATTAACTTGTGTCCGGAACCTCCAATTCGAGGCCATGATCATAAAATCAACTTGAATACAAAGCTATCGGCAGAAAGGTCATCAAAGCGGGCGATATTTATCAGCTTAAAGAAAATGAAGTACCCATGATTAATCAAATGAGGTGCTTTTTAAATTTAAACCGCTGTATTTTCAAACAGGTGACTTATGCGGCCTTTTGAATCATGATTTCCCGGATTTTTTCGACTTCCGTGCTTTCAAGATACGCGTCAAAAGCCATGAGCCGATCGATGATGCCGCCGGGGGTAATTTCGATAATCCGATTGACCAGGGTGTTCACGAACTCGTGGTCATGGGAGGTGAACAGAATGACCTCATTGAATTTGAGCAGGCTGTCATTTAAGGCCGTGATGGATTCCAGATCAAGGTGGTTGGTGGGTTCATCCAGCATCAGGACATTGGACTGTCCCCTGTATTCTATCGATGTTAATCTGCCCCGATTAAATACGCTGCGCTTGTCCTGCGAGCGTACACCCCGGTTAAACAAAAAAAAATAGTTTCACAGGCAAACAGATTACAATGTATTCCGTCAATTTTATTTATTCAATTAAACGAATGCATATCAAATATCTCGCATTCAACCGGTTCATCGACGGCAATGGCTGTCTTGCCTTCCGGCATCACGATAAAACAGTTCCCGGCGGTCATGGCGGAAATCATACCAAAACCTTTCCGGCCGACGGAAGACACTACCAGCTCACAGCCCTGATGTTGGAGAATGCCCCGAACAAAGCGAACCTGATCCGGTTTGTTTTTTAAGGGGGTCTTGAGTTTCGCGATCATCGACGGCAGCAGAAGATTTTCAGATCCCATCATTTTCAAAATCGCGGGCCTTGCAAACTGGTAAAAAGAGATCAGAGTGGCCGCGGGATTGCCCGGCAGTCCGATGGCGGGAGTGCCATTGATTTCCCCGAAGGCCAAGGGTCTGCCCGGCTGCATGCCCACCTGCCGGAATTCCATATGGTTGTCGCCGGCGGTCATGACCTTCCAAACCAGGTCGTAATCGCCTTTGGATACCCCTCCCGATGTCAGAATCAGATCAGCCCGCGCTGCCCCGGCAAGCTTATCCGCCAGAGCATGTCGTGTATCCCGGGCAACACCCAGATACAACGGAATACCCCCGCACGCTGTTACCAGGGAAATAAGCGTATAGGCGTTCGATGCAAACACCTTTCCCGGCATAAGCGCTTCATCCAGATCCACCACTTCATCTCCGGTGCCCAGAATCGCTACAACGGGTCGTTGATGACAGGAAATGACAAAACGACCGATGGAAACAAGCACGCCGATCCCATGAGCCCCCAGCCCGGTTCCCCGGGTCAGCACCATATCATGCGGGGCAATATCCTCGCCCGCAAAACGGATATTGGCATATTTTTCAGGAATACGGTTGATAATGACCTGTTTTTCAGCTTCTTTTGTTTGTTCCCGCATGACCACGGCATTTGCGCCCGGCGGTATGGGGGCTCCGGTCATGATCCGAACGGCCTGATTGGGCCCCACCGGTCCACGGGGCCATGACCCGGCCGGCAGATCATAGGCAACTGACAGCCGAGTCCCCGGCGCGGTAACATCCTGCCTGCGCACGGCATATCCGTCCATTGCCGAATAATCCACCGTGGGTATGGCGATGGGTGATCTCACATCCTCGGCCGAATATCGTCCCAGAGCGTCTTGAACAGACAGTTTTTCAGACGCCAGGGCCTTTACCCGGTTAAGAATCATCTTCCGTGCATCTTCTATTTTTATCATCAATATCACCGTGAGCCGGCTTAAATGACTGCCGCAAATCAATCGCTCTGAGGAGCCGCCTCTTTTCGATACTTCTGATCATAAAGAGCCTGAGCAAAAGGGGCTTTACGCGATGGGCAGTTTTCCGCCGGGCATAACTGGCAGCTTTCAAATCCGCTTTCGTCCTGGAAATAAAAACCCGATACGGACTTATCGGGTACCATTAGCATGCTGGATTTCAGGGTAACCCCCACGGCCTTTTCGGTATCGCCCAACAGGTCAAACATAGGCACCTGCTGGTCTATGGGCCAGTCCTTCAGAGAGCCTGGGCACATCTGGGAAATCTTGCCGGTATCAAAACGGCCTTTTATCTCCTGTTCCAGAGAGCGAACGGCCACACGCAAGACCGCCAGTTTCAATGCATCGGCATAAAATTGTTCCAGCATACCGGAGATGCCGTCGGCCCACTGTTGCATCTCTATCCCGCAGGTGGCCACAAAGGGGAAAACCCGGCCCAATGATTGTGTATTGATGGCCAGCACCCGGCTCTTGAAACGAATTTCCGCCGCTACAATAAAATCATCGCCACGCTCTTTGATGGGGGCCAGGCCATAGAGTGCCTTGGGCCGGGCCACCTCAGCGGCCTGCTCAGCCAGGACGTTGAACACTTCCGTGGCCGCCGGACGAGACGGTATGTGGAGCTGTTTATACAAATCTTCAAGGTCGGGCTTGAACGGGGTGTTGTCTAAAATAATGATTTCCATGGGTATTTTACCTGTCCTTTTCGCTTTAAAACACTAATAAATGCCGGCATAGTGTCAAATTGGCCCGATCCGATCATCAACGGACTCCGGTCATATTAATGCCGACGGCAGCGGCCGTTTAGATATTGTCATTTTTTTTACACCAGTTTTAATGCGGGTGCAAGGCCGAAGTTGCCAATAATTCATCCTGCAGCTCCCTTGGAAGGTTTGCGGGGTATCCTTAAATATCCGGCATACCCCCGCTTTGCGGCGGGCCGTCTGCACAGAGAAAACTGTATCCGACTATGCCGTCTGAATCCACCATAATCTTCCCGGGTTTACGGTACCGTCCAGCGACTCGCCTCCTCGGCCATCACGTGATCAAGAATCGTCCGGCGGCTGGTTTGAATCTCCTTGATCAGATTTTTGCGTGCAGCGGCAGTCTCCTTCCTGCGAATCGCGCTGACAATACGATCGTGAGTGCTTTTCATGATTTTTCCGCTTTTGCTCAGTACCATAAAACGGGCCAGACGATCCATGATCCGCCCGATCTGACCGGCCAGCTCCGCATTACCGGATGCTTCGGCCAGGCCCACATGAAACCTGCGGTTTTCATCGGTGTAGCGGTCGTAAGCGTCCGCGTCCTCTCCGGTATATTCTCCGTGAACGGTGGCCAATTGGTTTAACTGGTTGTCGGTGATATTTTTAACGGCCCGGTCAATGGCGGCAGTCTCCAAGATCTCCCGCAGATTCAGCAAATCCCGCAGCTGTTTCAGGGTCATGTGGGTCACAAAATAACCTGCGCGGGGCCGGATAGTCACCAGGCCTTCCTGCCCAAGCATCTGCAGGGCATCTCTGACCGGCGAAACGCTGGTGCCGAAATCGGCGGCGATAACATCGACCTCAAGCCGGTCTGCCGGACGGTATTGATCGGTAATGATGGCCCGTCGCAGGTCGTGATAAATTTTATTTTTAGTTGTGCTTTTCCGTCCTTTGGTCATAGGCTGCAAACGCCTCCTTTTCCAGAAACTTTCTATAGGCGATCCATTTTACCTGACCCGCTCGGCCATAAAGTCATCCAAGGCCTGCAACATGCCGGTGGCGGGACCGTATACCGTACCGACTTAACATTTCGATAGCCGCTTTGTGGAGAATCGGCAAATCCGAATCTATCAGGTTGTTGATGCGCCATTTCATGGATCGTTTTTCTCTCATATCACAAACACTCCTGAAGCGAAAAGACGCTCCGGTAAGGCCGCATGAAGACACGATTTTGATTTCGTCCCTCAAACTAGATAACCCCGAGTATTCGAATAAATAAAATAAAAAAATTATTTTTCTTGTGACAAATGCTGTTTTTTTCTTTTATTTTATAAATTATTATGTTAATTTTTACAACAGATATTTCAATTATATTTTTTGATATTATATAAAGGGCCATCACAGAGGTCACTGGAAAGCAACCGTTTCGTTGAATAACACGGATAAGCCGTATGAATTGGTTTTGAACCACTTATTCTATTCAGGGGGTATTGGAAGATGATCAGCACACACGTTACGAACATGGCCAGCGCCCGATATGCCCGTATGGGTGAAACGGAATGTCACCGGATTCACCTAGCCACACTCGAGGTTCTCGATCGAGTGGGGGTGGATGTCCACGACAGCAAAGCAATTGAAATCCTGGCAGGCGGCGGTGCCAGGATCGACGGCATCCGTGTTCAAATTCCCGAATTCATGGTGGAAGAAGCCCTTCGCAAAGCTCCGCAGCGAATGACCCTCTATGATCGACTCGGCAATGTGGCCATCAGGGCCTGCGATTACAACACCTATTACGGGGGCGGTTCCGATTGTCTGAGCATTCTGGACCACCGCACCGGTAAGCGCCGGGACCCCCTTTTGCCCGACGTGGTGGATGCTACCCGGGTGATCGATGCACTACCCGAGCTGGATTTTACCATGAGCATGGTACTGCCCAAAGATGTGGACCAGCGGATCTATGACCGCTACCAGATGGAGGTCATGCTTAATTACACCACAAAGCCCATCGTGTATGTAACCCCTGATTTTGAAGGGTGCAAGGCGGCAGTGGAAATGTGCGAAGCGGTTGCCGGCAGCCCGGAGGCATTTTGCCGAAAACCTTTTGCCGCCTGCTATATCAACGTGACATCGGGGCTGGTGGCCAATGCGGAATCCCTTCAAAAATGTATTTACCTGGCTGAAAAAGGGCTGCCCATGACCTATATTCCCCTCAATGCCGGCGGGGTGAATTCCCCGGCCACGACAGCCGGCTGTATGGCCACCATGAACGCCGGCATTCTATTGGGCATCGTGCTGGCACAATTGGTCAATCCCGGCACGCAGATGGCGGTACCCGGATGGAACGGCGGGCCCTACAACTTGAAAACCATGGTGGGCAACTATGTTCTGGCCGATGAACAGGGCGTTCCCACCACCATGGGCAAACACTATAACCTGCCCGTCTTCGGCCTGGGCGGCTCCACCGACGCTAAACTTCTCGATCAGCAGTCCGGCTTCGAGGTGACCATCAGCCTCATGACAGCGCTGCTCCACGGTGCCAACATCGTCCATGATGTGGGCTTCATGGATGCCGGACTTCAGGCCTCTCTCCAGCTCGCAGTCATCGCAAACGAGTATATCGGATTCCTCAGGGCTGCAACACGGGGTGTCGAGGTCAGTGAAGAAACCCTGGCCCTGGACGTCGTGGCGGAAATGGGCCCGACGGGCAACTATCTGGACCACCCCCACACCCTGCGGCATATGCGTGAACCGTTCTACTCCGACATGATGGACAAGGGGATCTATTCCCTGTGGGTAAAAAAGGGCAAAAAATCCATGGAACAGCTGGCCTCCGAAAAAACAGACCGAATTCTCGAAACCCATAAGGCCAAGGCGCCCCTTTCCGGGGACACGCAAAAGGCCATCAGGGAAATCATCGATCGGGAGCAAAAATGGATTAACGCCAAAGGATGAGCACCCAGCAGTATGCGGTTTACCGTATACCGAATGGCCAAAATTAAATTAACAGATTAGACCTGGCCTTTGAACCCCGGGTCAACAATACGGTGCTAAGATGCGGTCCTCTATCGAACCGACAGGCCTTGTGCACCGATGAAAGGAGAATGCCATGCACGACAAAACTCATTTTTTTATGCGCGATCCCTGGACTTATGATCCCAAGGCCCTCAAAGCCGCTCCCATAGATACCCATCTGGGCTTTAACACCCGGGCCCTCCATACCGGCTTCAACCCGGCCGATACCCGGGCGCCGTTTCGGTCCTTTGTGCCGCCCATTGTCCAGTCCATGACCTTTCCCTACGAGACCTTCGACGAAATCCCCTGCCCGGTCTATGGCCGCACCCGGACACCGACCAACACGGTCCTGGAAGACCGTCTGGCGGCTCTGGAGGGCGGTGAGGCCTGTGTGACCGCAGGCTCCGGGTCCCAGGCCCTGTTCAATCTGATCTTCACCATTGCCCGCCCCGGCGACAACGTGGTCACCTCCCTCAATATTTTCGGCGAGGGTTACAAGCAGGCCGCCAACATTTTCCCGGAACGCTGCAATGTGACCTTTCGGTTTGTGGAAGAGCCCACAGATCAGGACTCCTGGGATGCCCTTATCGATGATAGGACCAAACTTGTCTGGCTGGAGACCCCCAGCAACCCGGTTCTGTTTGTCACCGATATCCGGGCCGTGGCCGATGTGGCCCATGCCAAAGGGGTGCCCCTGATGGTGGACAACACAGCGGCAACGGCAGCCCTTCAGCGCCCCATGGATTTCGATGCCGATATCGTTCTGTTGTCCCTGACCAAATTTATGGCCGGCAATGCCACGGTGATCGGCGGGGCTATTATCGGCCCCGAGCCTCTCATCGAAGACATTCGCTGGAATACCACCGAATTTTTAGGATCGGTGGTGCCGCCCCTTGAAGCCTTCATGCTGCTCCAGTATATGGAAACCCTGTCCATGCGCATGCAGCGGCATAGCGAAAACACCCAGAAAGTGGCTGAATTTCTATCTTCCCACCCCAAGGTCGGCAAGGTCAATTATTCGGGGCTCAAAGACCACCCCCAGCACGAGCTGGCCTGCCGCCAGATGTCCGGGCACGGGGGCCTCATGTCCTTTGTGGCCGTAGGGGGCATTCCCGGTGCGGCCGCTCTTGTGAACGGTCTCAAACTGATCATCCATGCGGTGACCTTCGGGACCAGCCGAACCATCTGCATGCATCCGCCGACCATAACCCACGAACACATGACCTCCGAAGAACGGGCCGCTGTCGGTATTGACGATGGACTAATCCGGCTTTCTGTGGGGCTGGAAAATCCTGAAGATCTCATCGCCGACCTGGATCAGGCGTTAACCGCAATTTAAGATTGAAGGGAATTGGAGAAAAAATGAAAAACCCGTTAAATCTAGGTTTATATTTAAACCGTAAAATTTGAAATCGAAAAAACATCGGCACGTAAATACACCGCCCAATTTCTAATTTCAGTATCGTAATCCAACAAGAAGAGATGTTTTTAAAAAAAAGTGTAAACCGATACAAACGGACAGATTTGGACAGATAAGGGGAGTATACACTATTTTTGATTTTTCTGCCGCGCAGCGGCTTCGTTCAACCAATCAATGGAGAAGGATTTTTTAAAGCGTGGCCGCTTTAAAAAACCTCTCATCTCAACCGTTCCTGGCGGCTGCGCCGCCAGGAATCGCGGTGCCGAGTGAGAATTAGACCTGCAAACGAGCAAGATTTACAGGAACTGTCTGGTTGGTTCTTAACCGAATCAGAGGCAATAAACTGGGGAGGACCATCAATTCACTTTCCGCTGAGCCAGGAACAGCTAAAAATTGACATCGGATGGGATGTCGCTCATTCTTATGCTCTGGTTGACGAAGGCGGTAATCTGCTTGGTTTTGCTCAAGCTTTTAATAAGTTTGGCTGCAAACACCTTGGGAGAATAGTAGTATCCCCAAAAATGCGCGGTAGAAAACTTGGCTACAAATTGATGGTTGCTCTTTTAGATTCCGCTGGTACAGATGAGGTAAATTTCTCGCTATTTGTTTATAAGGGCAATATTCCTGCCAAAAACTTATACGAAAGCATCGGGTTTGAAGTTCGAGCCTATCCAGAGGGGCAACCAGAAATTAAAGATTGCATATTCATGGTTAAGGAAACATAGCAAAGCAAATTAACACGGACTACCAAAAGCTGCGTCGCTTCGCTCTACAACTTTTAGCATCCGGTTATTTGGTTAGGCAGAATCATCGGAGGCAGCCTTGAAAAATACCGACATTGAACTTGCCTTTGAATTCGTCAGCAGCGGAAGCCCTTATGAACACACCGCATACATATCGAAATCGACGGGCGAGACGTTCTTTCAATCTGACCTTTCCGGCGAGGACGATCTACCTGAAGGTTATGAAGAAGATGAAGATCTATTAGAGATTCCCCACAAAAACGACTTGGACCTCGGCACGGCACTTGTTTGGGAATTCGTCGGTAACAATTTACCCGAAGATCATGGCCGTATTCGTGGAATCTTCTCGTCACGTGGAGCTTACGGTAGGTTCAAGTCTTATCTTGACGGCAAGGGAATCCTGGACTCTTGGTACGAATTCGAGGAGGCAAAAACTAAGGAGGCTATTCGAAACTGGTGCCAAGAGAACGGCATTAGTGTTGAGGAGTAGCCATCAAAAATGTACGCCAAGTAATTGAAAAAATATATATTTAAATCGCCTAACCAATCGCTGCAATGGACCGAAAAACATCGCTCACCAGCAACAGCCGCGCCATATTTTTCGTCCATTGAGCTACAAGTTCCTGGCGGTGCCGACTACGTCGAGTACCTTGCCCCGTCGCTACGCGCCGGAACAAGGTACTCGACCCGACTGCGCACGCCGGGCGTGAACAGGCCTCCGGCCTGCTCCCACCCGACGTGCTCGCGGGTCAGCACCGCGATTAAGTGGACTAGGAGAACCAATTATGTCTCTGATGAAACCGAAAAATGGAATGTTTAGGAAATTCTACGGAATCAACTCGCTAATATCACCGGTGGATGAGTCAAAATACAGGGAACTTCTTCCTGATCAGTTCGATGAGCATGAGGCACCTCAAGCATCTGCTTTTATTGTGCACTACCAGAGCGTTTTTCCTTGGCCTATGACGAGCTATCATGAGGGTGCAATATTTTTAAAATGTATGTTTGATGGCAAGGAATATTGGTACACCTATACGATGCCAGTCACCAAGTACGTACCCATGTGGGGCGGACGAAACATGGGCTTTCCGAAGTACGTCGCTGACAGCATAACTCTGATACAGAGTGATCAATCATGGGAGGGAATAGTTTCCCATAGAAAAAGAACAAAACTCTCACTCCGATTTGTGCCGGGACTAGAAGCGGGACCTGGGCCTTCTGAAAAGTTCGTGATAGATCAGAAAGCTTTCTTTTTCGGAAACGGGATTAACCTTCTTCCTCCTTCAAAGGGACCAAAAGTAATAACAGTCGACTTGCTTCACCAAGTGGAACCGAACTGGAACCCACAGTATGGAATGGTTAAGATAAACAGCGACAAAACAGAGTCACATTATGGCTTGTTTGATACCAGTAAGGATTATTTCGGTTTCTATAACGAATTTGATGGCGGAATTAACCTGGACCCGATCCGGCTACGTTAACAGCCACCTAACCTGTCAGTCCAAGGGACAGCCAGGCTCAAGTCGATTTGACAGGTTTTTATAAAATTGGAAATTTATCAATTTAGTGAAGTCCGTGGAAGCCCCGGCTGCCCCTGACTTCCGCGATTCGGCGGTTAAGAAATTTGATTGTTGAGCGTAACTATAACAAGGAGGGCCATTGGTAAAAAAAATATTGACGGTAGTTATGCAAAAATCTTGGATGAGAAATTGAAAGCATGCAAATTTAAGAAACATATACGACATCTTCAATCTTGATCGTTTTTTGATATGTTGTGAAATATATAAATCTCGTCTCACTATTTTTCTAGCATCAACACAGATAGCATGTTAGTGCTGTTGCCCACCCACCCTTTAATTTAGGTTGTAATGTTTGCCTGGAAACCAGCTTAACATCAACTTATCATGGCAAATTGCCTTGATAACCAAAGGTCCTCTGAAATAGTCTCGAAGACTGGTTTCTCTCAATGTTTTGTTAAAATTGCCAGAATGCTTTGTTCATTCAGTTCAATTAAATCGTCCGAAGGAGGTATCTCATGTTTGCATTTGAT
>Ga0307991_1003174_pt1 | contig 10761 bp, 7 predicted proteins | sample EllFjometagen131_FD_203146 | JGI IMG/M metagenome (GOLD analysis project Ga0307991, IMG submission 203146) | Marine microbial communities from Ellis Fjord, Antarctic Ocean - #131 | ecosystem: Environmental > Aquatic > Marine > Unclassified | place: Southern Ocean | collected 2014-10-08 | reverse complement strand
CATTCAGCTTTGCAATTTTTGTAGCGTTGTTGCTTTTTTATAAATCAGTCTATTAAGATCAGAAACAATTCTCTTTTTTATATTGATTAAATATTCATTCTTTCGCAAAACATTGTCAAGAAGTTTTCTATGCAGCTTCACCATACAGCCATATTCCAAAAAATATATAAGTCCTATCAGTCCCATAAGTCCTATATTTTTTTACCCCGCTCGCCCAAATCCACGCTAAAGAACTCCCACAACCCGGACACCCATATCAAAAAAGTGTTATGGGTGTCTGCGTTGTGGTAATTCTCTGAGAGTGTTATATTGCATTTTGTTCTTTTAACTGCTTAAATGGGGTGATATTCGTCTTTATATCGATTTTCCTGGCAACAATGCGTCAGCATGTTGCAAAGCACAAAAGAAAATCAAGCCATACTAAATTTGTTGTCTTGTAATATGCTTTAGTTTTGTTGCCTGTCATTAAAAAAAAAGAGACCCCGCTATTGCGGGGTCTCAGAAATATTCAGTGGATCACACTATTTCATCAGAATCATTTTCTTAGAAGTAGTGTATTTTCCGCTCTTTGTTTTGTAGAAATAAACACCAGATGGAACTGTATTGCCATTGTCATCAGTACCATTCCAGATCAATGAATGTGATCCGGCATCAAAAGTGTCATTAACCAGAGTATTAATTAACTGACCTTTCACGTTGTAGATATCAATAGCTACATTACATTCAACCTGAGTCTCGAAAGAAATTGTTGTGGTAGGATTGAAAGGATTAGGATAATTCAAAGACTCTATTGGTCCAACAGTAAGTTCATTTTCATCAGCACCTGATACTTCATATGAAAATGTCATTGTAACCATATCTGATATTCCGTCCTCATAGACTGCTTTTAATCCAGCTTCATAAATTATTTCACTCGTAAGATCAGTAAATATCCATTCCAGATCAGTTGTATTTCCTTGAAGTACATCATCTAAATATACATCGTACCCAGTGGGATCACCTGATGAAGGTGAATTCCAGGTGAGTGTAGCAGAATTTTCTAAGGCATTACTTACAACAGTCAAACTACGGGGAGGTAAAAAAGCTACGGGTTCACCAAAGTAAATACGCATTGCTGCATATTCGAAAGTAGAACCGTTATTAAGTCCAGCCTGCTGGCTATGGAAAGAGCCATAATCATTATCATCAAGGAAGAATAAGTGAACGATACCATAACCGTCACCGTCATCTTCAATACGATCTCCAGGATAAGCAAAACATGGGATCATACCTTCCATTTCAGAAACGTAAGTATCTGAATCTGGGTTTCCATTCATAAAGATAGGTTCACTCCATGTCATACCCCAGTCATTTGAAACAACAACTGTGAGTTCAGGAGTAGCAACCCATGATTCATAACCTTCAGTACCTTCATTAGCTTCAGTAGCCATCATACCATCAACCCAGATATAAGCCATGTAGCCAGTATCAGGATTTGAAGTTAAGTAATATTCATTATAATGGAAAGCAGCTTCAGTATCGAAATGGAAAATTGGCCAATCCTGTGCCCACATCGGCATACCATCATCATAAATTTCGTCATATTCGCCATCTTCATCAAGATCCCATGGCTGCATTGGAATATTATCATTTGGATTTGCACCCTGTGGATAAACATCGCAGAAACTGAATGTTTCAGTTACAAGATCATAAGTGAAAGTTTTTGGATAAATCTGATACCAGAGTGGAATATAATATCCAGGTCCATCGCCACTATCAAATGAAATACCCATTGCGCCAGCCCATGTAACAGCCGTATTATTATGGGTAGGAACCAGGTTAAAGTGACCTGTATGAATAAGTCCCTGAGCTACAGAAGTATAAGGAACTGTTGGTGTAGTAGCCAGATCAGAATAAAGATAATGAGTATCTCCTGATTCCACATCAACATAACTTGGATTTTCTTGTTCAAATTCTATGCTTTCCATGTGTTCATCCCAGTCATCACCTTCACCATAGTTATCATTGATGAAGCAGAAAATCTGATTATCTTGGTCAGGAGCTTCATCACCAGAAATTCTATAACCCATGAAAATAAGCTGGTTATCGATTACTGTAAATGATTTGAATGGGCGATACCAGTAAGGGCTGCCAGAATTCCAGGTATCAAGCATTGGGACTGAATTATAAGTCCATTCCAGATCGCTCTGAAGATCAAGGTCAGCCTGTTCAAAATCAGCCATCATGATCATAACGTTTTCAGAAGGATTAGCTTCAGTTCCGTCAGCTATAATATTATTGCTTGCAACAATGTAAACTCTCTGCTTTCCAGCAATAGGAGATGGTCCGATTTCAATCTGGGGCCAGATAAATTCGTCATTAAAGGTTGGATCAAGTTCATCCTGACCATCAGAGTCAAGCACAGTAATCACTGGATATTTCCAGAGACCGTGTTGTAACATGATATGATAAAGGTCATAAATTCCGATAACATCATAAGTACCAGACCCGTCAGTAATGTCAACATGCCATGTAGAAAAAACATCACCAGTTTCTTGATCAACAACTGCATCTGGGTAATAACCTACATAACCAATACCTTGAGAAGCCTGAACCACACCGTTATTATCAACATAAGTATAGCTAATTTCGCTGATACCGGCCTGGTCTTTGTTACGATAAACAATATAAATACCACCGCCATTAGCTTCTGACTGAAGTGATATTGGTAAATGATTATAGCACTGGAAATAATCTGCATAATTAACAAGCAGATCTTGTGGGGTAACGTTCCATTCCCATTCGGGAACATCGCGACTAATAGTTTTTATTGCCTTAACAGACATATCTGACTCTACGGCAGTGTACTTATCAGTCTTCACTGGCATAATTTCTGCGAACAAGGCAAAAACAAAAACCATTAACAAACACATCATCATAAGTTTCTTCATTTTTCCTCCAAAACTTTTTTTTATTAAAAAACACTTTCTTTTAAAACATTAACTTAATGGTGATACGATGCGGAGTCTTGATAGTTGATTCCGAAAGATCACCAAAATCTGAATAAGAATAATCAACAGCATAAATTGCATAACTTGTGGGAATCAGTAAACCGAACCCGGCATTGAATCCTGCTGCATCATACCCAAACTGATAGCCAGTACGCAAGCGTAAAAGATTGATTTTATATTCGCCACCGAGATTATATGTTTCTTCACGATCCACATAACTGTCTAATTGCAATGATGCGAGCAGATAGGAATTATCATCGCTAAAAATTTCACCGGAAATCCCCAAAGAGAAATTCATTGGTATTTTAAACGGCATTTCTTCTCTGTCTTCATCAATTTTTCCGTCACCATCATTATCAAGAAGATCAAACGGGTCTTCATCAAAGATGCCATCGCCATCTTCATCAATGTCATATTCCATATCAGGACCAAAATTTCTCATTGCCATTCCGATTGTTACATTCTTGTAGCCTGTGTTGTAAAGTGATCCCAGATCAAATGCGAATCCATTAGATGTGAAAGTATCGAGTTCTTCACGAATGTATTTTCCTGTAAATCCGAATGAGAATTTATCGGTAAATTTATAAGAATAAGTAAGGCCTGCTGCTAAATCATAGCAGGAGAATTTTTCACCAGTAGGTCCGAATTGTTCTACAGTAGTAACATCCATTTCACCCATGTGGAGAAATGAGACGCTAAAAGCAAGTGCTCCAAAATCATAGAATTGTGAAGCTGCAAGAAACTCATGCCTGATATCAGCGACCCATTCGGTATGAGAAAGAATGACCTGACTTTGTTTTTTAAGGCAAAGTCCGGCAGGATTCCAGAAAACCGAAGAAATATCATCACTTACAGCAGTGTAAGCTTCTCCCATACCAATAGCACGAGCATCAATACCGATTTTGAGGAATTGAGCGCCTGCAGTACCGACTTTTGGAAAAATCTCGGCTGTTAGTAATAAGGGTAATACAATTATTAAGCTGATTATTAAGATATTTTTTTTCATCTTTCACCCCCTTACTTGATCACAACAAATTTGCCGACTTTTTTATCACCGGAATCTTTATCAATTACCGTAAACAGGTAAACACCTGGTGCGATAATCTGATCATATTTTGATAACAGATCCCAGGCATGGATACCTCCGGCAGCTTGAGCTTCCAAAGCAGCCTTGGATACTGTAATAATATCTTCGTAATATTCGTTACCATTATGGTCTATTTCATCAACAAGGTCACCAGCGAGTGTCCATATTTTGATTTTACACTCAGTAGGCAGATTTACAAACCAGAGACGGCGACTCTTATCACCTTTAGTATCTGTATCGCGTTTTCCGTCAAAACCACTAAATCCTATATATGGATTAGGCACTACATAAATATTATTTAATGATGAGTTGCCTGTAGGTCCCGGAAAGAATACTTTCATGTTTGCATCTGCATCACGAGCTGATTCCAATACAGGAATGCTAAGTGATGGCATACCTCGATCCCATGCGGAAACTGCGATATAAAATTCGATACCTTTTGGCGGGTAATTGATTTCTTGTTCGTAGTAGCGACGAGCTAATCTGTCCTTTTTTAACTTTAATAATGCATCTGGATCTTCATTACTACTTTGACCAAGATGACCATCAAGTGGAATCAGCCTGTCATCATAAATTTCCAGATACACTTCATCACTGATATCTGGATGTTTAAAAAGCAGAGCCTGATCATCGGGTGTTAAATCAATAGCAAGAGAATCGGCATCTTCAAAGGTCATATTATAATCATAAAGTGGATATCCATGTACCATGATTTGATCATCAATGTTGTCCTGAGTATATTTAATGAGTTCATACAATTCATTAAAATGATAATAATTGATATCTTCTTCAGCAATATAATGTGTATTTGGCAGGTCTTTGTCAATTCCCAGGTCTCCACCAAAATCGATGAAAAGATCTGTTCCTGCATTTACATCGTAATCTTCATAATCCTGATCCAGATCAATCTTATCCCAACGTCCTTTTTGAGTCCAGAATTCCTGAGAACCATTTCCTGAACGTCCCCAAAGCGAATAACCCTGGAAATCATGACGCAGACGATAGCCTGTCCATGGGTTTACATAAGCATTGTTATTACGGTTTATATCTGAACCATAATCATAGGTATCATTTTGTGTGTCATAAGTATAAGGTGCAAACTCGTAAGGGCAGTAGCCTTCGTACCAATTTCCAAGATAACTGTCAATATATGTCAATGAATCCTGCCAGCCAATCTGCTGAGCTTTCACTGTCTTGGTATCAACATTATCTATCTCAGAGCGATTATCCCAGAAAACTGTGATTTTATCGCCAGCATTGTCCATCTCAGCGTGCATCATAGGAATTTCTGGTGGTTCCGGTGGAACGTAATGTATAAAAGTATCAGGGACAGTAACTGTCACCAGATCCTGAGCTTGACCATAAGTATCTTTTGCATGAATGGAAGTCTGTTTCAGATCAAGCAGGTTTTCACCTGGAAATACAGCTACAACAATTTTCATGGTTTTTTGTGGTTCAAGATTCCAGCGTTTAAAGAAATTTCCCTCATCATCTGTTTCCAGATAATCATCAATTCCATAACCGTCTTCACCAAATTCGTCAGTATCACCCGTGTGTTCCTGTGCACCATAAAAACCAAAAAGGTATCTGGTATCAAGTCCACCGGAATTTAACTGAGCACCAGGATCATCTCTTAATGAAGTATATTTTTGATCATTAGGATTTTTAAAATCTGTTAAAAGCCAGTATTTATCATTATGCGATGTTGCACCGGAAGGGGGATCAAAACTCCGTGGATCAGTATCATTGGGTCCATCGCCCACATCCCAAGTCCAGCAGGCAAATTCCAATACATCAGGATCAGGAGTACACACGCGTGAACCTACTAAACCAGTTGTAAGTCCGGAATCTCCGTCATAATCAAATGTATAGGCAAATTCATATCCTGTACCTGTAACATAAGAGCTGGCATCATCTGAATGCACGTCATCCCATGCTTGCGGTCCCACATCAGAATCCATATAAATACCCATAGCACAATCAAAGAGAGTGTCACTATAGACATTATTAAAGTTCATATTAGTTATGTCAAATTCAACGTAAACAAGATTTTTGATATGCTCATAACTCCACTGATAACTTAACTGTCGAACTCTGATACCAAGCTCGTAATGAGATGAAGATCCTTTACTATCTCCCCAGTCACGTTCTGTTTCAGTATTAAATGGGCTGTAATCATAATAGTATGCCACGAAATCCTGTTCTGATACCGGATAACCGTCTTCGTCTTTAAGTGCGTCTCCATCATCATCAAATGGTTCTGTATAGCAATAAGTACCAAGACTTGGATCAACAGAGAGATCAACAAAACCCAGTGGGAACCAGATTTCATTATTATCAACAACAGGTCCAAATTCGTTAGTTGCCAATTCATGCAGTGATTTACCGCCATAATCTTTAAATACGATTGGCAATTCATCTCCTGATCTAAATGGGAATGCAATTCCGACGGGGTCTTCATCTATCATACCATCGCCATCATCATCTTCACCACGTCTCTGCTGACGAATGGAAGTAACAGCTACCACATCATCACCATTATAATCATTAAATGCCTGACCCAGAGGAGAAGTTTCCAGCGGGTTGTAAGCAGGCAAAAATTCTTTGAGGTCAAGGTCTCCGTCAAATCCGGTAGTCACGAGAGTATCCATCACTGCTTTCAGTGTGGAAACATAATCAGAATCATTTTTTGTTACAACATCGGTTGAAGAAGTGGCATTTTCAAGCCAGTATAATTTCTCTCCAAATCCGTCTCTTCTTACTTTCTTTGCACCAAACCATAAAGCTCCACGATAAAGGTAGTCAATACCACTGCCACCGGGAAATTCAAGAGAGGGCCATTCAGGAGTTATATCACCACCTGAACCGAAAAATCCATAGTTGCTGATCCGCAGCCAGATGTTTCCCACATTATGATAGCGGATAAGATCCAGCTTCTTACCAGATGCGGGGTTTTCAAGAGCTTTGCAATAAAGTACTCCTGATACCATGAGAAATAAAACGATTACAAGTAATAACCTGGTTCTCATCAATTTCATATAATTTTCCTCCATTATGTTCTATTCTAAGAAGAAGTCTACCGGGAAAGTAACCCAGACTGCGACCGGTTTACCATTGGTCTTGGCTGGCTCAAATTCAAGCTGGCGGGCATAACTTTTTGCCGCCTCATCAAGTCCTCCAGGACCCGGTAATACTGATTTAATTACATCAATTGCACCTACTTTACCACTGGTCAAAACTTCCAGTTCCAATTCTACAGTGCCTTGAATTCCGGCATCTTTAGCAAATTTGGGGTAAATTAGCGGTACTTCTTTTATCTTATGTGGTGGATCATCATAATAGATAAATCCTTTAGGGGTTTTACCAAATGCATCCACAGGAACGATTTCCTCGTAGGGATCGAGGTTTGTTTTAGCAATCGAATCCAAAATCAGGATATCTTCATCATCTTCATCGTCGTCAAATGAATCATCAATGATGATCTGAATCTTAGGTTTTACTATTGCTTCCGGTGGCTTGATATGTTCCCTGATTTCAGGTGGGATATCAATCGCTTCGGTCACTTTTACTTCTGCCTTATATGCTTTAATGTCTACCTTAGGAGAAACCAGGAAAGCAAATAATATTATTAGAATTGCTAAACTAAAGGACTTATCATAGTAACCCTGGGCAACATCTTTCCAATCTATCTGTTTGTTATCCATTATGCTTACCTCTTCAGTTTTGCTTCAAACTGCACGCGCAGTGTATTGGCTTCTTTTAATTGCTGCAAAATATCGCTCATAATACCGTAATTAGTATCTTTATCTGTTCTGAAACAGGTAATGAGATTAATATCATCGGCAATTTTCTGTTGCATAATAATGCTAACCAGTGGAATCTCCACAGCATAATCATCAATAGAAATCACTCCACTGCGATTTACATATATAGTAGCAGCATGTTTACGTGGAATTTTCACGATACTCTTGGCTTTGGGCAGCATGACATCAAGACCTTTTTCTTTAACGAAAACGGTACTAACCATGAAGAAAAGCAACAGAAGAAAAGAAATATCTCCCATCGATGTGGTTGGTATTCCTGTTTCCGGCTTTTTATTTCTTTTTACTTTTGCCATAATACCCTCTTAATTCGTTGATAAGGAGATTTTTTCTGCACCTGCTGCCTGCAGTAGATCCAGAACTCTTACCATATAATCATATTTACTTTTACGGTCTGTTTTCAAAGATATCACCATATCCGGGTTATCCTTCACTACATTCCGTATTCTTCTTTCCAGCTTATCAAGTGCTACGTCTTCCTCATTAACTCGTATCGCGCCATCTTTATTGATCCACACCTTAGTGATGTTTTCTTCTTTGATCTTAGCTTTCTGCGCTCCGGGTTCTGAGGCAGGAGGAAGTACAAGACCCAAACCTTTTTTTATATCAAAGGTTGTGGTCGATAGAAAGAAGACCAACATCAGAAAGGAGATATCAGAGGTGGACGTTGTTGGTATGCCACCCAGATTCCTTCTTTTTCTGTTCACCTTCATAATTCCCCCATATTAGTTTTCAATAAGGGTCTCGACAACCTTTTCAGATCCTCTCTGCATATCAAGCACAAGACCATCAACGTTACCAAGAAAGATATTATTGAAGAATTGTACAGGAATAGCTACTGCCAATCCGGCTGCTGATGTGATCAAAGCTACATTGATACCACTGGCAACGATTGTAGGGTCAACCTCTCCAGCCTTAGCAATAGCATCAAATGCTGCTATCATACCAACGAGGGTTCCAAAAAATCCAAGCATAGGCGCAAGGTTGATTACAGTTGATAATGGTACAAATCCTTTTTCCAAAAATGCCATCTCAATTGTTCCGGCACTTTCCATTGATTTTTCGACTGCTTCCACTCCCTGGTCTGCTTTCAATAATCCTGCATGGATAATTGCTGCGGCGGGACCTTTGGTCTTGGCACAGATATTTGCTGCATCATGATATTTCTTTTCCTTGAGTAAAGGAACAACTTTATCCAGAAGAGCATTAACATTAATTCTTGCGTAAGAAAGAGCAATGATTTTGTAGATTATCACAGCCAATCCCCAGATCATAAGGATCAGTATGGGCCACATTGCAAATCCACCATCAATAAACAGATCAACAAAACCGCTACCAACTATGGAACGAGCAAAGGCTTCCAATCCGCCAACCTGAGGTGATTCATCAAACATCATTTCCTGATCTGCCACAGGGGCTGCATTTTCCACCGGAATTACTGCTTCATCCACTGGAACTGCTGCATCTTCCTGTGCAAACAAACTTACGCTGAACAGTAATGTTATCACTGTCATTATCATGAAGAGATTATAAAACCTTTTCGTCATTCTATCCTCCTAGAATATTTATCTTAGTTTTTTTTGATTACCAATTAAAGGAAAAGCCCAGGCTGTAAGTTCTGTGTGGACCTTCACGGCTGGGATTATACAAAGCTAATTGATGAAGATCATAAGTTGCTTCTGACACATAATCATCATCGTCATCTAAATAGCCTTCACCATTAGGATTCTCATGATAAAGTCCATCATCATAAGGATCACCGGTTTTTGGATAAACATCACTGTAATTGGTCTTATCAAACAGGTTGTAAATCGTGAAATAAACCTTGAAAGATGACTTACCTGCAATTGAAAAACGCTTGTAAGTCGTAAGGTTGGCATTAGATGTATAGGGACGGTTAGCACTGTTCACGTCAAGAGCTGTGCCTTCTTCATTTACGGGTGTATAAGGTGCTCCTGATGCTATACTAAAATTAAAGTTTACAGAAAAATCATCCAGTGGAACCAGCCAGTCAAGATAGGGAAGATAAAATTCTTCATCTTTCTGGATCTTGAAAGCAAGGTTAAGGTTACCGCTGTGACGTGTATCCCAATCAAGTGGAAATTCACGCAGGTTCGTGTTTTCATCCTGCACTACTGTATCTGAATTATTTCCATTTGCCCATGCTAAAGAATAGGATGCTGAGCCTGATATAAAGTTTGATAATGGTCTGGTAAGATTAATATCCACACCACGAGCTGAGCCATAATCTTCAGAAATATATTCATACCAGTAAACAGTCTCGTCACCGGACTTATATACTTTCTGTGTACTTACATAATTATATATATTTTTGTAATAAGCTGTAATATCCATGATCAATGATTCCGATAACTGCTGCTGCAATCCCACTTCATAAGTAACTGTGATCTGCGGCTCAAGCTCAGGATTACCTACGACCACATCAGTATTACTGGTGTAAGCATCTGTGGAATCTGCAGTAGTAAAGATATACTGCATCTGAGGAAGCTGATTTTGATAGTTATAGGCAAAATGTATTACTGAGCGTTCTGATATCGGATGTGAAATTCCCAGTCGAGGAGAAAGCATCAGCTGGAATTTATCATCATCATCAAACTTTTTTTCTCGATATGTTCCATCTGCATTTAATATATCATAATTTTCTCCCAGATACCAGAAATCGGCACGTAATCCGGCATTAACGATCATGCCTTGCCATTCCATTCTGTCTTGCAGATAATAAGCTGCCTGCCAGGGATTTGCACGATAACCATCAGTACTTCCCGATGATGCCAAAATTGCATTGAAATTATCTATCTGAGAATAAAAATAGGTTGTATCTACTACTACCACATCAAGGATG